>Ga0302320_10000452_pt1 | contig 97672 bp, 84 predicted proteins | sample Bog_T0_3_FD_202130 | JGI IMG/M metagenome (GOLD analysis project Ga0302320, IMG submission 202130) | Peat permafrost microbial communities from Stordalen Mire near Abisko, Sweden - Bog_T0_3 | ecosystem: Environmental > Terrestrial > Soil > Wetlands > Peat | place: Sweden: Abisko, Stordalen Mire... | reverse complement strand
GCACCGGTATGAGTTCAACCGCGAGTACGAGGCGCTGCTGACGGGGGGCGGGTTGCGGATCAGCGGGACCACGCCGGATGCGACGTATGTGGAGATTGTGGAGTTGCCCGGGCATCCGTACTTTCTGGGGTGCCAGTTCCATCCGGAGTTCAAGTCAAAGCCTCTGGAGCCGCACCCGCTGTTCCGGGAGTTCATTACGGCCAGTTATAAGAGCCGGGGGGTGAGGGTGGCGGCGGAGGCGCGTGAAGGCGAGGCGCTGACGAAGGCGCTGAGCTCCTGAGCTGCCGGAATGCTTTGCCGCGTTCGCGGGAGGGAGTGCTAATTCACTTTCCGCAGCGCCGCCTTTTTGAGCACCTTGTTCATGACTTCGAGCCGCGGATTGTCTTCGGCGTCCACCGTGTAGTGAATCTTCTTGTAGTCGGGGTGCGCGCGAAACGCCCTTCCCAGTTTCTGCGCGAGCGCCTCGTGCGCCCGGTCCTCTGCTTCTTCCTTCGGGTCTTTCATGGCTTGCTTTTGCCTCCTTTACCACGTTCGCGGCTTCTGCCGCCGTTTGCGGCAGTGCGCGCAGGAATGCCTGGTGTTTCCGCTGCCGAGTGCTCGCCTAATACCGCACTTCCAGCTTTGGGTTGTCCCGGTAAGCTTTGGCCATCGCGGCCGCCCCCCGAGTCCCCGCTTCGCACAGTTCCTGAATTCGGCTCTTCTTCTCTGGCTGCGGGGGTGGCGTGGGCGTGGGCGCTTGCTTCTCGGGTTGCTTTGGCTGCTCCATCTAATCAAACGGGAGTTCCCCCGGCTCTGCCGGGGTGGCAGTAGCAGTTTGACATTTGCGGGAGTCCATCCCAGAAACTCCGAGAGGTGAGCCGCCAAGCACACTTCAAGGAGAATCAAGGATGGACGAATATGAGAGCTTAATACTACAGTTGTAGATCGGAAAACCCGGAGGGAGCAGGGGGTTTCAACCCCCTGAAAGAGGGCGAAATTCCGGGGCCTTTAGGCCCGGGTCTTTGCCCTTCTCTCCCGAAAAACAGCAAATACAACTGTAGTATTAAGCCACTCGAAGTGGGAGTGCAAGTACCACGTTGTTTTTATTCCAAAATGCAGGCGCAAAGTGTTGTACGGAAAGCTTCGCAGGCACCTGGGCGAAGTGTTCCGAAGATGGGCTGAGCAGAAAGAGTGCCGGATTGAAGAAGGGCACCTTCTGGCGGACCATGTGCACATGATGATTTCGATCCCGCCGAAATACTCCGTGTCGTCGGTGGTTGGGTTCATCAAGGGCATGAGCGCAATTCATCTGGCGCGGGTGTATGGGGAGCAGAAGCAGAATTACGCAGGGCAGAGCTTCTGGGCGCGGGGATATTTCGTGTCCACGGTCGGTCGCGATGAGGCCACGATTCGGGATTACATCCGCAACCAGGAACAGGACGACAAACGGCTGGATCAGCTGAACATGTGGCGATGACCTGCCACCGATAAGGTGGCCCAACACAACCGGGGCCGCGTTAGTGACCCCGCACAAGCCGCTTTGAGCGGCTCACAAAATGAAGCCCCCGGCTCTGCCGGGGGTAGTCTCACTTCGCGCTTTGGTACACCCGGAGGAGCTTCCCTCCCAGCAGCACCGTTGCCGCTCTCGGCTTGCCGCTCAGGTTGCGCGCCGCCGTGAGCTTCACATTGCTGGGTCCGGAACTGCTCCTGGGCGTGACCTGCAACCAGCTCGGCGCGCTGACAACGGCATTCCACCGGCAGGCAATCTGATCTTTGCCGGCGTCGATCCAGAAGGGAATGCCCGAGAGCGTGACTGCGCTGCTTCCACCCTCCGTGGCCACCCTGAACAGGCTTTGCGAGAGTTTGTACTCGCAGGGCGAAAGGGCGGTCGATTTCCTTGAAAGCTGCGGAGTCAGCGAGTTGTTCGAGGCTGTTTGAAGCGACTCGAAGGCCTTGAGGTCATCGAGCGTGATATCGACCATGGAGAGGGATTCGGGCAGGTTGTTGGCCTGGATGCGGGTGAGAGCTGGCTGCAGCGCCGCGGCAAAAGACCGCAACTGATTGGAAAGCTTGGCAACCTCCAGATCGGCCTGATTGACCAGGGTGTTGGCCACCGGCAGGGTGCTGAAGGCCGTGAAGTCGTTCTGGATGGCCGTTCCGTCTTCCAGCACATTGCAGGTTTGCAGGGCCGGCAGGCAGCTGCCGAACAGCCAGCCGTGCAGCACGCCGTTGGTCTGCATGGAATTGGGCAGGCCTAGTGAGGCATAGGCCTGGAGCAGAGACTTGGCGCCGGAAACCTGCTCGCCGGCCTGTTGCAGATCGGTGCTGGCGTTGAAGTCGGCGGCAACCTTGCTATAGAAGGCCTGTTGCAGCGAGGCGAAGGCGCCGGAGACGTCCGCCTGGGCGGCCTGGGTCGAGGCCGAGGTGAAATCCTCCACCGTCACATTGCCGGAGGTGAGGATCTGCAACAGATCCTCGTTGTTGCCGTTGATGGTCCTGCCGTTTTCCCATGCCAGGGGCTTCAGTTCCTGATAGGCGTCGAGATAGTAGCGGGGCTCGCGATAACCGTTGGGGTGGTTTGTATCCGTGTTATCCAGGCCAGGCCAGCAGTGGGAGGGGAACTCGTTGCAGTAGTTGGTGCCGTCGGCGACAAACGCATCGTTCTCGGAATCGTGCCAGCGGCAGAGAGCATCGGTATTGTGCGTCATGCAGTAGGAGGCGCTGGCCCAGGACATCTCATAGGCGGCAACCGGGTCTGGAGTTTTGGCCGCCATCTCGAAGATGTCGGTGCCCTGGAACTGCACAACGAGATTGATATGCATGGGCGCCAGGGTGCAGGAGTCGACCCAGAGGCCATTGGTGTCCCAGTACCAGTTGTCCCCAGGCCGCGGTAACTGGGGCACGAGCGACGACGGCATATAGCTGCCCGGCATGCAACTGGCGCCGCCGGAGTTGGACCAGGGAAAAAAGACCGTGGACCATATAGACTTCTGAACCTGTTCCTGGGCCTCGCTTGCATTCATCCAGGCCTGATAGCACACCGACAAAGAGCCGGGCGAGAGCTCTTCGGCCAGCAGATACTCACGGGGAAGCCTGCCGTAGAGGTTAATGGTAGAAGCAGGCAGGAGGGGCGGATTGGCCAGGCTGGGCGGATAGCATCCCTGGCTGGAACAGACTCTGGCCGAACAGGCGGGGATGGTGTTGAGCGCCGGGACCGGCGGGGCTGGCTGGTTGTTGGGTCCGGCAAAAAGCGCGATATTGCCGTTTGGCGTGGATGTGGTTTCAAAGTCGGTCAGTTCATTGGCCAGCGCCGCATGCAAGGAGGTGATGGCGTTCTGGTGATGGGCCAGCAGGCCGCCTGTATTGGCGCAGGGAGTGGTGGTGCAATCGGAGGAGTCCAGGGTCCACAACGCCTGGTTCAGGGCTTGCACGTTGCCGTTGGAGTCCCGCGTGCTGGTGACATTTTGCGCGGCCTGCTGCACACTGGTTCCGGATTGGACGAGCTGGTCGAGATACCAGGTGGCGCGATTGACAGCATACTGCGGAAACTCGTGCGCCATCTCCAAGTAGCCGCGGGCACCCAGCGTCCACTCGACCGGGTTGACGAGCGGGGCGCCCGAGGCCGATAGAGGCGATTGCGCGGTCCAGGTGGAGGGGTCCGAGGCCGAGGGCTGGCTCAGCGCCTCCTCGGGGTAGAGATTGAGGTAATTGGTGAGAACTGCAAAGGGTGTGGGGCATCCCTGCGAGCAGGCGGTGTAGTTGGGATTGGCGAAGTCCTGGAAAGTGTCGTAGACTGCCGAGGCGCTGGGGCCGTAAGCGCTGCCGGGTGGAGTCGGGTCCCAGATGGTGGCCGCATCGGTTTGGGCGAAATTAAAGAACGGCTCTTCGCACGACCAGTCGAAGGCGCTCTGGCCGATGTCGCTGTTGTTGTGTTTGGCTCTGTACTGGATGCACTCGTTGGCGCTCTGCATGATGGCGTCCTGCGCCTGGGCTTCGGCATAGAAGCTGTTGTAGTAGGCCTCCTGGTTCAGTTGGGTTTGCGCATCCAGTATCCCTTTGCCCAACTGATTCACATCGCCCTTCAGGCTGGCAACCAGGCTGATGTCCTGTTGGGCCAGGGCGGTCAGGCCGGTTAGCGACTGATCGACGGTGGCGAATTGGGTGTCCATGTCGGATTGCAGTCCCTTAACCTGATTCGAGAGACTGCCGATCTGGTCCATGATCTGCTGATCGGAGGACTCCCCACCGCCCAACCCCGAAACGCCGAAGACGGACGATAGGATATTGCCGACGCCCGTCATCCAGGCCGCCGGGTTTTCAAAGCCGACGGCGATCTCGCCCACGGAACTGGCCACGCTGACAGCAAAGCTGGACCAATGGATCGCCTGCGCGGCCACGTTGGAGTTCGAGACGGAGACAAAGTCGCCGATGCCGCTCAGCAGTGACTCCGCGCCGGAGCAGTAAGAGTTGATAGCGCCACCCAGGGCAAAGCTTGGACTGGTCTTATCCACGGGGTTGCTCATGCAGGTTGTGCTCAGAACCATCCCCTTGCTGGTATCCACGCCGAGTGCGGTAATTCCCGTTGCGGGCTCGGCCTGTAGCGGCTGTAGCGCGTAAATGTCGACGAAGTTCTGATAACTGCTGACCGCCGCATCGGCCTGGCTCTTCAACTGCTCTGGTTCGAGGGCGTAGGAGACGCCGCCGTCGGGCGAGTCCAGAGCCGGCAAAAGCGGCTGCGCCGCGGCGTTGCTTCCTTCAAGGGTGGTGAGATTGCCGTATGCGGCCTGAATAGCGGAATAGGAGGAGCTCTCGTTGAAGCCTGTCAGATCGAGCAGGATCGGGTTGACGATGGCGGCAAATTGGGCGTTGGTGGCGGCCAGATCGGCCACGGCGAGCACCTGTTGATGAATAAAGTTCATCGCGTTTACCGACAGCGAGGTCGCCTGCGGATCGGCGGGAAACTTGCGCGCGGGATCGAAGGGGGTCTCCAACTGGCTGAATTTGGTCTTCTCCAGATCGTAGAGCGCCTGCACCAGGGCCGCGCTCAGGGAGGTCTGCCTGGGCAGGTTAATCGAGAGCATGTCGATGGCGTAGCGCAGCCGTCCGGCCGCATCCATCTGGTTAAACCTGGCAATCGATTGGGCGTTGCCGGCCACGTCCAGCGCCTGAAGGTTGAGCTGGTTCTGCGCCAAGTTGGCGCAGGCAGCGAAGTCGCTCTCCTCCAGGCTCTGACCCAGATTCGACGCCACGGCGTAGTACTGGTTGAGCAAAGCCAGAACCACGGCATCCTGGTAGTTGTTCCAGCGGGTTCGGGCCGATGAGGTCTGGAGATAGAAACTGGCGTTGGGATTGGAGTCGGATTGCAGATTGTACTGGGCCGCGACGGCCAACCCGATGGCAGTGGCCGACGAGGCGGGGATCGCGGTCGTTGGCTGGGTCTGTACGGCCAGCTTCAATACACGGCCATGGGCGGTATCGGCCACATACAGGTTGCCCACGCCATCCAGGGCCACGCTCTGCGGCGCATCAAGGCCGGAGCCTGACCAGGCGCTTAAGACCGTGATTTCTGTCGTGTACGCCGACGCGCCTACGCCATACGGAATCTCGATGACACGGTTGTTGCCCATGTCCGCGACGTAGAGGTCGTTGCCGGCGTCAAGGGCGGCATACATAGGCCGGCTCATGCTGCCCAGCAGCGTCACAGGAGCTCCCCAATTCGAGCCCGTCCAGGGTAGTTCGACGGCGCGCTGGATTCCGCTTTCCACCACAAACAGGTTCCCGCTTGTGTCCACGGCGAGCCCGACCGGGCCGCGGATGCCGCCCAGTATCTTCTGACTGTTGGTGAGAACAGCCGGCTTCGGATTCGAGCGCACCACGGCTGGGGTCGGAAGCACCACCTGCCAGACAGCGCTGGCATCGGCCACGTAGATTTGCCCGCTCGGCGCACCGCCCGTGGTATTGATGGCCAGGCCCACTGGCCTGGACCAACGCGGGTCGCGCGCCACGGCGACGGGGGTGACGGGAACAATTGGGTTGGGGGATAGCTGGCTGGCGGAGATGCTCATCAGCGTGGCAGCCTGATCGTCCAGATAGTAGAGATTGCCGCTCGCATCCAGCGCCAGCGCGCGCACCGAGGCAGGGGTGGCAAGCAGCGGCTGCGGAGCCCCATACATACTTCCCGTCCATGCCACTTTCAGAATCTGCTGGCCGGCGTAATCGGCCACATACACGTTCCCCGAGCCGTCCACTGCCACTCCGATGGGAGAGACCAGTCCGAGTTGCGCCACGATGGTCGGCGTGCTCTGCGAGCTGTCGGCCCGAAGGCCGGAGGAGAGCATCAGGCCCAGCGCGGCCACGCAAAGCATGTGGAAACCTACGCCAGGCAACGCCAGCATTGATCGAGAGCGGAACGTATTTCGATTCATGGCACCTTCCTCGCAAACCATCGAAATGCAATTCACATCTTGAAAATACGCAGCCGTCTTCATTGGATCCTCCCCTGGCCGCTGCCGGTCTCCGATGCCGCCGGAGGGGACGGCTCCCCGGGTGGGGTTGGAGTCACCGCGGGCCTAAGTCGCGCTGGCGTGGCGCTCAGCGAGGTCTTCGTAGCCGCAAGGATGGTTACGGTCAATTTGCCGGTGCTGGGCAGGCAGGTAAGGCTTCCGCCGTAGGCCGCCATGAGGGTAACGTTGGTTCCCGCGGTCAACGCGGTGGTGGCAAGGGTGGCCTTGCCGCTCTGTACCGTTGCGGAACCGATCACTTTGCTCCCCTCATAAAAGGTCACAGTTCCCAATGCGCGGGATGGAGTCAAAGTGGCAGTCAAAGTCACATTGGCGCCGGCCTTCGGCGCAGTCTTCTGGTTCCAGGTCAACACCGTGGTCGTGTTGCTTACGGATAGGGTCTCGCTTCCGCTGCTGTTTCCGTGGGTCGTGTCTCCCAGGTAGTCGGCGAGCAGAACGTCGTTGCCTGCGGGTAAAGCGGGACAGCTCATGCTGGCGCTGCCGCTGCTCAAGGTCGTCGTGCCTATCGAGCTGCCGTTCAAAAGAAACTTCACACTGCCGGTGGCGGTGGACGGAGTTACGAAGGCGGAAAGCACCCTGGTTCCGCCGGCGATTACAGCGCAAGTCACCCTGGTGCTCGTTGGGATCTTTATGGTCTTCGTGATGGTGCCGCTGCTGGTCAGATACGAGACGTCTCCGGAGTAGACCGCCTTGAGGGCGATATTGGAGGCCGCGGTCAGAGCCGTGGTGATCAGTTTTGCCGTACCTCCGTTCAGGCTTTGCGGCAAATCAATCTGAGCGCTCCCCTCGTAGAAGGTCACTGTGCCGGTGGCGGCCGAGGGAGACACCGTGGCAGTCAGCGTTACCTGGGCGCCGGCTATAGGCGGCGTCTTCTGATCCCAACTCAGCACTGTAGTGGTCGCGGCCTTGTTCACATTGGCGGTCATGGTTCCGGTGCTGGCCTCAACCTGGGTGTCTCCCGAGTAGACGGCTGAGAAGACGAGGTTCTGGCCGCCGATCAGGGCCGTGGTGACAAGCTGGGCAGTGCCGCCGTTGAGCGGCTGCGCGGCGCCGATCGGCTGATTGCCTTCAAGGAAGGTAACGGTGCCGGTGGCGCTCGATGGAGTCACGGTTGCGGTGAACGTCACACGGGCGCCAACCGTGGGCGTGGTCGTCTGATTCCATGTGAGAACGGTCTTCGAGGTTGTTCCGGTGATGCCGGAGAGCGCGATCGTCTGCGTGCCCTCCGACTGGGCCAGCGCATCGTCGTTGAGTGTGAGGCTGCCGGTGGTCGCTCCCTTGCTTTGCGGCTGGAAGGCTGCCTGCAGGTTGTAGGAGGCGGTGGGAGCAAGCACGACGGCGTTGCCGCCGGTGTTGACCGGGCTGACAAGCGCGAATCCGGTCGAGGGAACGATGCTCGCCAGATGCAGATTCGCGTTGCCGATGTTGAGCAGCGTCGTGCCCAGGGCGGGGCTCTGCGAGCCGACCGGCGTGGCATTGAAGGTGAACGACGGCGGAGCGCTCAGGTCGATCTCCTCGGCCAGATTGCGGGTATCGAGCAGATACAGATTGCCGCTGCCGTCAATGGCCAGCGATTGCGGAGCCTTCAGGCCGGAGATGACGGTCGTCGGGCCTCCGGAGAGGCTCCCTTGCGGTCCGTACTCCACGATGGAGTTCGTTTGCCCACTGCCTGCGTACAGATCGCCGGCCGCGTCCACGGCTACGCCCCAGAAACCGTTCCCCGGGATCAGCGAGGTGACGCTGGATGGCGATTTCGCAGGGATCTGTTCGATCCCATTGCTGTCGACGACGTACAGATTTCCCGCGCCGTCCACGGTGACGGCATTGGGGAACTTGAATCCCTTGAAGGAGGAGGCTACGGCTGTGGGCACGCAGTTGCTCGAGGCGCATTGCCAGATCGTGTTGGCCGCGAGATCGGCGATGTAGAGGTTGCCCGCGGCGTCAACGGCAATGCCGACGGGCTGCGTGAAGCCAGTGCCGATTGAGGCCGGCGTGCATGAGGTCTGCGCGCAGTTGGCCGGAACCTCGATCACCGCATTCGTGCCGTTGACTGCAAACACGTTGCCGAGGCCATCGACGGCAAGTGCCAAGGGCCTGGCTGGAGATCCTTCCCCCCCGGTGTTGGAGAGGGCACCGCCCGTGCCAACCGTGACCGCGCAGGAACTGACGGCGCAGCCGGCGGGGAACTCCACAATGGAGACGGTGGGCGGGCCATCGCCCGAACTGGTCTCCTGGGCAAGATAGATGTCACCCAGGCTGTCGGCGGTAAGGGCGCTCACCGTGGAAGAGTTGCTGAATTGCAGGGGACTCGTGGCAGGCGCGCCTAGAAAGGTAAACTCAGGTCCGCTGCCGGCGCCGGCAAGATATGCCGTCCCAAGCAGATTGCCGCTGGCGTCGGCCAGGGCAACGCCGCCCATGCGCATGCCGGGGTAGAAGGGGGTAAAGCTGACCGCGACCAGGCAGAGATCTCCAACCTTATAACTGTGTCCCACGACGCAGGAGGAGCTGGCATCCGGCGCATAACTCCGGGTGAAGTCCAGATTCGTCATACCCTGGGTCAGCACCTGGATGGAAGACAGTACGCCGGCCTTGGCGATAGTGACAGGGACTTGGGATTCGGCTTGCGAGCCGACGGCTGTCGAACCGAACTGGTCGCCGCCGATGACGTTTACGGTGGCCGAGAGCGGCACCAGGGAGCCACTGTAACGAGTATAATATGGGTTTACATTAGTTGCTTGAAATGTGCCTGAGAAAGCCAGGGTGTAGATGCCAGGCTGGGTTGGTGACGGGCCGGTGATGGTGAATGTAATTACATTGGGGTTAAGATAGGAGTTGGTTGGCGAGGCTCCATAAGTGGCCTTGTAGTTATTCGGACCAGTCACGATCAATGCGGCGTTGTAACTTGCCAGCACCCCATAATTCGGCCCGATATGGCACAAGCTGGCCGAAGAGTTATCGACTTGAATCGTTACCGTTTTCCCGAAGCCTGCTCCGGAAAAGACCTGACTGGATGGCGCGGGAGCAAAAGCAGTGCTGCAGGAAGAATACGCGTCTACTCCAGACAGGTTGACCGTAAATCCAGAGGTCGGCAGGTTGAGGCTGTTGTCGGTCACCGTTGCGGTTCCGGAGATGGTGGTCGACATGACTCCGATATACGGAGGCAAGAATTCCAGGCCGATCGTGCAACTGGCTAAGGGCGCCAGCGCCTGGCCTTCGATGCAGTTACCGCTTCCCTCGGCCACCGCGAAGCCCTGCGAGACCGCGATCGAAGAAATATCCAGCGGCGCATTGCCGATGTTTTCGAGCGCCAGGTTTTGCGGGGAACTGGCCGTATTGACGGGGGGTGTAGTCGAGAATGCGATCGAGGAGGTCGGGGTGGCCAGGGGAAGTTTGTAAAGGAAACCTTCTACGTAGAAGTTTCCCGTGCCCCACGTATACATCTTATCCTGTTCGTCGATATAGAGGTTTCCACTGTCATCGACGGCGATATTGGCGACTGGTCCCCGGTAGAACTCGTTGCCAAGCGAAACCAGCGTCAGCGCCGCTCCCCCTCCGGCAGGAACCTGGGCAATCGCACCATTGGTGCAGGCGGCGTAGAGGTTGCCGGCGCGGTCGGTAGCAACGGAGAACAGGTATCCGCCCGCGCTGGGGCAGATTGAGCTCAAGTCCTGCGAAGTCACCGTCTGATAGGCGCTGGCGGCACTGATCGTGTAGAGGTTTCCGTCGTTCTGCCCACCCTCTGCGGTTTGCCAGGGGGCTTGTACAAAATAGACATTGGCCTCGGCATCGACAGCTACGCTCGCTGGGGCCGCAAAGTTGAACTCGTTGCCGCCCAGCGGAATACCGGTCTGGTAGCCGCTGGAGGCCGGATACTCCAGAATCATGTTCAGGCCCGGATCGGCGAGGAAGAGATTGCCCTCGCTATCGACCGCCAGACCCTCTGCCTTTGCGCTGGGGCAGTAGACGGTGCTTGGCTGTGTGCCGGCCAGGCAGCCGGGATCGGTCAGCGAAACAGCCGAATATTGAACCCCCTGGGAGCCGTAGCTTGCATAGGCCTCGTACAGGTTCGAGATCGTTTCGCCGTTGCAAGTTGCGGAATTCAGATTGGTGCAGTTCTGGGCGATCCAGAAGAGGTTGCCCGCGCCGTCAATGGTCAGGCCTGTGGCACTCCATTGCTGGTTTTTCACCGTGCTGGACTCGGTCCAGAGTCTGATGGGGGAACCGCCGCTTGCCGGGATCTCGTAGATGCTGGAATTGGCGCTTAGTTGCAGCGTGGAAAAAAAGAGATTTCCTGCCGCATCCACGGCCATACTGCTGGGGTAGTAATAACTCGCTCCCTTGGGCAGAAGACTTGGAATCTGCGAGGGAAGACTGCCGGGGTAGGTGTTCAGCGGAGCCCAGCCGGTGCCATGCACGTACCCGTAGGCGGCGGTGGCCGGCAACGAACCGCTGGAGGCGGCGTTGAGCACCACCGCGCCGGAGCGCAGCCCGGGCTTGAGAGGACGGAAGCGCACCTTCACCGTGCAGCGATCGCCCACGTTGTAGGTGTGCCCGCCCTGGCAAGTGCCGCCGCCGGCATCGGTAAAGTCCAGATTCTGGATTCCCTGGGTGACCACCTCATAGGGAGTCGCGGCGTTCAGACTGCCCATCAGGTCGAAGGTGAAGGTGACGGTGGCAACCGAGTCCTGGTCATACTCCTCGGCGTTGACCGCGAGTTGTCCGAAGTCCACAGCCGAGGAATGCGCGGCCGGACTGGTGAGAACCTCAATGGCCTTGTTGCCGGTGTCGGCCACGTAGAGGTTTCCGCTGGCATCGATGGCCACGCCTTGCGGAGCGTTGAAGTTTCCGCCCAGGGTAACCACACAGTTGGCCGAGAGGCAGTTCCTGGGGATGACCTTGATGGCGTCATTGCCGGTGTCGGCAACGTAGGCATTGCCCGCAGTGTCGGTAGCCAGGCCCTGCGGATTGCTCAGATACGCAGGCACAACGGTTTCCTGGCAATCCCCGGATGAATCCGCCAGGCAGGTGACATGCTTGACGCCCGCGCTCGGAGCGGTGACCCAGAACTCAACTGAGCCGGAGAAGGACCCGCTCGGGATCGTGCTCTGCACAATGGCGATGCTCTGGTTGGGAACCGTGGAACCGCCGACCTCGCCGACCGTGTAGATGTCCAGGAGACAGTTTGAGCTGCCCGCCGCGCAGTTGGGCTCGATCAGGTCGACAAACTCGGTGAAGAAAGCTCCACTGGTCGTGGTGGCGGGGTTGTAGACCATATCCACGGAATAGAGATTGCGGTTGGCGTCCAGGGCCATACCACTTAGAGCATCCGTTTGTCTGCTGGCCAGGCCCAGCCACTCAGTGGCGCCGGCAGGGCAGCTTGGATTGTGCCAGACTCCGGGCTGGGTCCATATGGAGGAATAGAAAGAAAGGGTAGCGGGATTCGATTGATAAGTGACGTATACCTGACCGCAGCGGTCCACCGCCACTCCGGCGGGGGGCATCTGGTAGTTGGTAGAGAATGAACTAACGCAGCTTGAAGATGTGCAGTTGGCGGGAAAGGTGAATATAGCTCCGTTCGCGTAGTCTGCCACGTAGACGTTGGCGGGCGAGGCGCCATCTACGGCGATGGCTACCGGCTTGAGGAACTGGAACGCGCCTCCCAGAGGCAGCGCCGCCACCTGGGCGTGGACTCCTGCCCGCGGGGCCGGCTGAACCGGAGCCGAACGGGCCGGGGCCGGTGCGGCAAACAGGAGCAGGCAGCCTGACAGCAGAAGTCCGATGCTGCCGGATCGCAGCACGCGGAAGGCGGCTTTCCGGAGGGGGACGCTCCGCGCCGGACGCGCAGCGGCAGAGGAACCGTCGGCGCAATCGGCTCGCCGGCTGGCTGCGCTGCAAAGGATGGAATGGATAAGGCCTTGGACCCCGAGGATGGACTGCACCATACACTTTCCCCTTTCGATCGATCCCGGAACGTGTTGCAGGCTGGAATGCCCCCAAATAGTCGGATTGATAAAGCTGCCCGAAAGGATCTGGAGCGGATACCCCCGGGGTTGGATGCCGAAAAAGACCGAGCCTCTCGCAGTTGCGCGAGGAGCCACCTCTAGCACTCAGAGGGGCTTGTAAATGCAGAAGCGCCCAAGACAGCAAATGGGTTATTGGATCGGAAGCTTATAGGTTTCGTTATGCGGTGTCAATAAGAAGGGCGCCACCACAAGCAACACAGACGCGTCTTGCTTTCAATCTGCGTCAAGGGTTTGGCGAGATGAGATGGGGAGATGGCCCCCCTCAAGTATCTTGCCGCCGCACAACTTCCCCGACATCATAGCGGAAGTCTACTTCTGTCCGTTTGCGCACGTCGGGGGGATAGAGGGAGATGGCGTGGAGCCGGCCTCATTGGTGCTGACCGGCCCGATGGCGGTGCTGAAGATGTCAGCAGGATCAACGCAGAGTTGCCAGGATATTGGGGGTTACTTTGCTGCGGGTGATTTTGCTCCCCCAGTTGGGATCAAGTCTGTTGCGGGTCGCGAGACCGGGCTCGGAGCCGCTTCTGAGGGTGTCAGTTGCGCCGAGGGCGCATCAGATCAATCCGGGGGTTGACAAAGAGGTCATTCAGTGTGAATATATGACCAACGGTCGGAACTGACCATCGGACATATATGGCCGGAAGTCTCTCATCTCCGAACGCAAGTGGCTTCGAATCATCGACTCCCGGGCTTCTTCCTGTCTCACCGGGGGCCGGGCGTCGCGAGCGCCGTGCTACTGAGACTCGCCTGCGGCTCTTCCGGTGTGCTCTGGAACTCTTCGCCGAGCGCGGATTCTCGAATGTCACGGTGGAAGATATTACCGAAGCCGCCGACGTGGGCAAGGGAACCTTCTTCAACTATTTCGAAAGCAAGGACTCGGTGCTCGGCGTAATGGCTGAGATTCAATTGGGAAAGGTTGCGGAAGCGGTAGCCGAGGCTGCGGCGGGCAAGCATCCCATCCGCGAGGTACTGCGCCGCGTCTTCTTCCGGCTGGCTGAAGAGCCAGGGCGCAACCCGAATCTTGCTCGCACCCTTATCTCCTTTTTCGTCGCCAACGAACCGGTTCGCGCCATCATTGAGGACCGCTTGCGTGAAGGGCGCAAACGGATCGCGCAGATTGTGGCCGCCGGCCAGAGGCGAGCGGAGATTGCAGTGCACTTGAACAAGGATGAGGTTGCGCTTCACCTTCAGGAGGCGCTCCTTGGCACGGTCGTGATGTGGTCGCTGAAAGGCGAACCGAACTTCGAAGCGTGGGCAGAACGAAGCTTTCAGCACTTCTGGGGAGCCATCGGCCCAGTGGATCGGAAGCAGCAACCATGAAACATGAACTCCGAATCGTCGTTTTTCTCTCTGTGGCAGCTCTGAGCCTCTGCGCGGCAGCCAACTCTCAGGCCCCGGCGCAGCAGCCTGCTGCCTATCGCCTCACCTTGCAGGATGCAATTCAGAAGGCCATCCAGGCCAACCTTGGCGTCCTGGTTGCCGGCACAAATGTGGAAGAGGCCGAGGCTGTCAGGATGCGCAGCTTGTCCGCCGCCCTGCTGCCGCGCGTGAGCGCGCAAAGCTACGCCAACGTGCAGAATCGCGACCTGCAGGCTTTTGGGCTGTCCCTGCCGGGGTTTCCAATTCCCCATGTGGTAGGGCCGTTCTCAAACTACGACTTTCGCGTCTATGCCCAGCAGAACATCGTCGATCTGGCCAGCTACCGGCAACTCAAAGTCAGCGAGCGCGCCGTGGATGCGGGCAAACTCAGCCTCCAAGACGCGCGCGACCTGATCGTCCGTTCCATCGCTGCCCTCTATCTGAATGCGCAATCTTCCGCGGCGCGGGCAGAGGCGGCGCAGTCTCGGGTGACCGATTCGACGGCCCTGTTCAAACTCGCCAAGGACAAGCACGACGCAGGCACCGCGACTGGCGTGGATGTGCTGCGCGCCCAGGTGCAGTTGGCCAATGACCGGCAAGGGCTGCTGGTGGCCCGGAACCAGTATCAGCAGTCGCTGCTGACTCTGGCGCGCAACATGGGCATGAGTCCCGGCACCCCGCTGGAACTGGCCGAACCGCTGCAGTATCGCACCCTCAATCGGCAGCAGATTGATACCCTGGTGCCCGCGGCCTTGCTGGCCCGCAGCGACTATCTCTCGCTCGCCAGCCAACGCCAGGGGGTGGTTGAGCAGCAGCGCGCCAACGCCGCCCGGTGGTATCCCAAGCTCAGCGTCAACGGCAACTTTGGCGGCATTGGCCGCAACATTGGCGGCGTTTTGCCCACAGGCATGATCCAGGGCCAGGTTGACTTCACGGTTTTTGATCGCGATCGCAACGGCGAAGCGCAGGAACTCGCCATCCGTATCAAGCGCATCGACGATCAGATCGCCGACCTGCGCCGCGGCATCGAGGAAGACCTGCGCGAGGCGCTGCTGAACCTTGACTCCAACGGCGAACAGGTGGCCGTCGCCCGGGAAGGCCAGGATCTGGCGCAGCGCGAACTGGAGCTTGCGCAGGATCGGTTCAAGTCTGGCACGGCCAACAATGTTGAGGTCGTCACCGCCCAGGACGAACTGGCCCGCGCGCAGGAGAATTACATCCTTGCCGTCTCCAGTCACGTGGATGCAAAGTTTGCTCTGGCTCGCGCCATGGGCAACACCGAGAAGAACATCGTCGAGTATCTGGGCAATCCATGAGTGGGCCGCCCGTTGAAGACCGCAATCAGACGTGCGCGCATGAGGTTTGGGTTATGAAAAGATTGATACCGGTTTTGATTCTGCTGGCCGCCGTCATTGCTGCGGGCGTGCATTACTATCCACGTCTGTTCAAGAAGCCGGCAGCCGACAACCAACTCACACTCTCGGGCAACATTGAGGCGCACGAGAGCCTGGTCAGCTTTAAGGTGAGTGGCCGCATCATCGATTTGCCGGTCGAAGAAGGCCAGCAGGTGCAGCAAGGGGCATTGCTGGCCCGCCTTGAAGATGCCGATACTCAACAGAAGGTTCGCATCGATGAAGCCACCGTCGGCGTGCGCAAGTCGAACCTGGCGCTGACGCTGGCCGGGACGCGCGAGCAGGAAGTGAAAGCATCCCAGCAGTCCTTCATCGATGCCCAGGCCGACTTGGCCGAGAAGAAGCTGGACGACGAACGCGCCCGCCAGCTCTACGCCAAAGACGAAGTCTCCGCGCAGGATCGTGACCTTGCGGCCACCGCGCTGAAGCGTTCCCAGGCAGCTTGCGCGGCAGCGCAACAGCGCTACAACGAAGCCGTCGAGGGCAGCCGCAAAGAAGATATCGCCATCGCGCAGGCCAATCTCAATCAGGCCAACGCCAGCCTGGGTTTGTCGCGCATCAACCTTGACTACTCCACGCTGCGCGCGCCTTCAACAGGCGTGATCACCGTGCGCGAAGCGGAACTGGGTGAGGTGGTCGCCCCCGGCTCGCCCGTGGTTACGCTGGCCGATCTCGATCACCTCTGGCTGCGTGCCTATATCGCGGAAACCGATTTGGGCCGGATTCACTGGGGCCAGGAAGCGACCGTGACCACCGATACCTATCCCGGCAAGCAATATCACGGGCGCATTTCGTTCATCTCCTCCAGCGCCGAGTTCACGCCCAAGAGCGTGCAGACCACCCAGGAGCGGGTCACGCTGGTCTACCGCATCAAGATCGATGTAGATAATCCGAATCACGAGCTGAAGCCCGGCATGCCCGCCGATGCTCACCTGGTTCTGAACCCATCTGCTCCCGGGGCCACCACAGCCAAGCCATGACGGAGCTACCCCAATCCGCGATTGTTGCCCAGGGCCTCACCAAGAGCTTTCCCGGCGTGCGTGCCGTGAATGGCCTGAGCTTTGACGTGCAGGCGGGCGAGATCTTCGGACTGGTGGGCCCGGACGGGGCAGGGAAGACCACTACCCTGCGCATGCTGGCAGGCATCATGCCGCCGGATGCAGGAACGGCCATGGTCGGCGGATTCGATGTAGTGCATGATCCAGAGGGCGCCAAGCACGCTCTCAGTTACATGCCGCAGCGCTTCGGTCTCTACGAAGATTTGACCGTGGACGAGAACATCCGCTTCTACGCCGATCTTTTTGGAGTCAAGTCTGCCGAACGAAAATCCCGCTCCACGCAATTGCTGGTTGCGGCCGGCATGAGCGAGTTTCGCAACCGGCTGGCCGGCAAACTCTCCGGAGGCATGAAGCAGAAGCTGGGCCTTGTCTGCGCGCTCATCCATCACCCCAAGGTGATTCTGCTCGACGAGCCTACTACCGGTGTCGACCCGGTCTCGCGCCGCGACTTCTGGCGCATCCTCTATGAGTTGGTGGCCCAGGGTGTGGGCATCCTTACCTCCACCGCTTATCTTGACGAGGCCGAGCGCTGCCATCGCGTCGCGTTGATGCACGAGGGAAGGCTGCTCTTCTGCGACACGCCGTCAAACCTCAAGGCCGGTTTTGGCAAAGGTGTGCTGTCCATCACCTCGCCGAACCCGGCCAGTTTGCGCTCCGAGCTTGAGCATGCCGGCGGAATATCGAGCCTGGTGCTGACCGGCGAAGGATTGCACGTTGTGGTGGACGACGCGATGCGTCGCATTCCGGAGTTCGAGGCCCGCCTCAAAGGCGCAGCCGTTCTCTTTGACGCGATTCAAAAAGTCTCCCCCACCATCGAAGATCTGTTTGTTGACGCGGTCAGCGGCGGAGGGCCTCCCCATGCCTGACCTGCAGAATTCGGTCGTGGTCGAGAGCCTCGTGAAGCGCTTCGGCGATTTTGTGGCCGTCGACCACATCGATATCGAAACCCGCAAGGGCGAGGTCTTCGGCTTTCTCGGGCCCAATGGAGCCGGCAAGTCCACCACCATCCGCATGTTGTGCGGCCTCCTCAAGCCAACTTCCGGGCGCGCCGTGGTTGCCGGTTATGATGTGGCGCGTCAGCCTGAGCAGGTGCGCCAGAACATCGGCTACATGTCGCAAAAGTTCTCTCTCTATAACGACCTGAAGGTGATTGAAAACCTGCGCCTCTTCGCCGGCCTCTACAGCGTTCCGGCGAAAGATCTGCTCCCGCGCATTGAATGGGCGCTCCAGATGGCGAATCTCAAAGGGCAGGAGAACTTGATTACCGGCACGCTGCCCGGAGGCTGGAAGCAGCGTCTGGCGCTGGGTTGCGCTGTCTTGCACAAGCCGCCCATTCTCTTTCTTGATGAGCCCACCTCAGGCGTCGATCCCATCACCCGCCATCAGTTCTGGGACCTCATCCATCAGATGGCCTCGGAAGGTGTCACCGTCTTTGTGACCACGCACTACATGGAAGAGGCCGAGTACTGCAACCGTCTCGCGCTCATCTTTCGCGGCAAGATTGTTGCCCTCGGCACTCCATCTGAACTGAAGCACAACTTCATGACAGGCGAACTGCTGCTGATTGAGTGCCAGCCTCTCGGCACGGCCGTTGAGGCCCTTCAGCAAGCCCCCGACGTGATGGATGCGGCTGTCTTTGGCAACGCCCTGCACCTGGTAGTTCGCGATGCCGCCGCCGCAATCCCGAGTATCACCAAGTTTCTCGAGTCGCGAGGCGTAACCGTGAGCCGCATCGAGAAGATTCGGCCCACGCTGGAAGATGTTTTTGTTTCGCTGACAACGAATCGCGGGCCAGACAAGGAGGTCAAGCCATGAAGCTGACTCGCCTGCTTGCCGTGGCCCGCAAAGAAGTCGTGCAGATCCTGCGCGACTCGCGCAGCTTGTTCATCGTGGTCATCATGCCCGTGACCCTGATGCTGCTCTTCGGCTACGGCGTCAACCTTGACCTCAAGGGCCTGCCGGTCTACGTCCTCGATCGCGATGGCAGCCAGCAAAGCCAGGACCTGCTCAAGCACTTTCAAGAGAGCGGCTACTTCAAAGTCGCTCGGGTTGTCGATGGTTATCCCGCGATTACTCGCGCTCTGGATGATGGCCACGCCAAGATGGGACTGGTGATTCCCTGGGATTTCTCGCAACGCTTGCAAACCGGTGGGCCGGTCCAGGTGCAGGCGCTCATCGATGCGACAGATGACAATTCGGCCAACGTACTCATCGCCTATACCCAGGCGGTTGTGCAGGGATACTCCGCCCAGGTGCAGCTTGCCTGGCTTCGCGAGCAAGGCCGGATCATCCAGCCTGCCACGGTGAGCGTGGAGACCCGCACCTGGTACAACGAGGACCTTGAGAGCAGCGCCTTCATCATTCCCGGCGTTCTGGCGCTGGTCATGTCGGTCATCGGCGCTTTTCTCACCTCGCTCACCATTGCCCGCGAGTGGGAGCGCGGCACCATGGAGCAGTTGGTTTCAACTCCCGTAACCGCGATGGAGATCATGCTGGGCAAGCTGGCGCCCTACTTCGTCCTTGGCATGTTCGACGTAATTGTCTGCGCCCTCCTTGCCATCTACTGGTTCCATGTGCCGTTTCGCGGCTCGTTCGTCACCCTGCTGGTTGCTTCCGCATTGTTCCTCGTGGTCGTCCTTTCACTCGGCTTCTTCATCTCCGTGCTGGCAAAAAACCAGTTTGCCGCCAGCCAGATTGCGCTCATCATCACCTTTCTGCCCGCGTTTCTGCTGTCAGGATTCCTCTTCGCCATCGAACAGATGCCCATCGGCTTGCAGTGGATCACGCGCATCCTGCCGGCGCGCTATTACGTCTCGCTGCTGAAGAAGATCTTCCTCAAGGGAACGCCGACGGCCATGCTCGCGGCCGATCTGGTCCCGCTTGCCATCTTCGCGTTCGTGCTCGGGCTGCTGGCTACCCGCAGCTTTCACAAAAGGCTGGAGTAAAGGAGAGACCGATGCTGGGACGGCTCAAGCAGATGATGATCAAGGAGTTCATCCAGGTCTTTCGCGACAAGCGTACGCGCTTTGTGCTCATCGGCCCGCCGGTGATTCAGATGCTGGTCTTTGGCTATGCGGCCACCTTTGAGATTCGCCATGTGCCCGCCGTGGTGCTCGACTTGGATCACAGCCAGGAAAGCCGCGACCTGGTTTCGCGCTTCACCTCAAGCCCTTACTTCGACGTGCAGCGGCAACTGACTGACTCGCGGCAGCTCGGCGACCTGATTGAGCAGGGAACCGCCACCGTGGGCCTGGAGATCGATGCCGGCTTCGCGCAGAAGCTGCGCAAGGGCGAGACCGCGCCGGTGCAGGTGATCGTCGACGCGACCAATTCGAACACCGCCCTCATCGCCTCCGGTTACATCTCCCAAATCGCTCTCGGGTTTGCCCAGAGTTACCAACAGGACCGCGTCGGCCGCATCGCGCCACAACTGGTCGAGGCCATGCCCTCGGTGCAGTTGGAGCCACGCCCCTGGTATAACCCCGACCTGCGCAGCCGATGGTTCTTTGTCCCCGGAGTCATCGGCAGCCTCACGCTGGTGTTGGTGGTGGTCTTGACAGCCTTTGCCGTCGTCCGCGAGCGCGAGATCGGCACTCTGGAACAGATCATGGTCACGCCCATCCGGCCAGCCGAGTTCATCCTGGGCAAGACGCTGCCCTTCTTCATCATCGGCCTGCTCGATGTGGCACTGATCGGCGGCGTGGGCACCTTCTGGTTTCAGATTCCCTTCCGCGGCAACATCCTGGTCTTGCTTGCCGGGGCCGTGCTCTTCCTGTTCTGCATGCTGGGCGTGGGCCTGCTCATCTCCACAGTCTCTTCAACGCAGCAACAGGCCATGGTCACTGCATTCTTCTTCATCATGCCGGCCATCAGCTTTTCCGGCTTTGGATTTCCCATCAGCACCATGCCCCAGTGGATGCAATACCTCACTTACCTTGTACCGCTGCGCTATTTTCTGGTGGTGCTGCGTGGAACCTATCTGAAAGGCATCGGGATGGACATTCTGTGGCCGCAGATGGCAGCCATGGCAGGCCTCGGCCTCATCCTGCTCACGACAGCAATTCTTCGCTTCCACAAAGCGCTGGATTGACAGCAGCCCGGTTACCGCGTTGCGGCGATTGCTCTATGAGCGGTAAGCCAATCATTCATTTGGCATTAGCAGCAATTCAGGCGCGCTCTTGAACCGGCGACGGCTGCGAATCGGTGCGTGCTCCTCATCTCGTGCACGGGCCCTGATGGTTCCGTTGGTGTGCGCAAAGACCTGTCTCGTGCGAGCTATCCCCCGTACGCGCAATGATGTTACTTTACCCTTTGGTCGTCTTATTGACGGCAGGATGAGTTGAATCGCGGCGCAGCGTCTGGCAAGAGTCCGGGAGATCGGTTCCTTATGATGGAGTTCCACATTTCGGGAAGCGCGCGGGAGCGCTACCAGTTCGCTGAGTCGCTTTTCTCCTATACCGGCAACGTGGTCTTTGCCAATCTTGCTGGATGCCGCGACTTCGCCTACCGCATGAACCAGGTGCGCGATGCGCAGAAGTTTCCCGAGCGCACTGTCCACGCCGGCTCGCTCTATGCCATGGGTCTCATTGACGAGGCCAGCCATGTGCTCATGGCGCGCTATCGTGAGCAGTTCGACCCCGAAGTCATGACCGGCGCCCTGGACTGGTTCTACGCGCAGCTGGGCGCTGACGCCGTGAATGCGATGCTGCTGGCCTTTGTTGAGCAGTTTCCCGGCAGCAGCGTGATCAAGGGACTGGAGACTCCGGCCGAGTGGCTCAAAGGGCAGACTGAGGGCGTGCCTCACCGCGCCGCTGCTCTCGAAGAGCTGGTGCTCCTGTTCGCCGCCAACCGCAACCCGGCCTTCAAGCCATTCGATGAGCTGTTTGAAGACAGGCCGCTGGCCGAGAAGACCGCTTACAAGCAGGTCACCAAACAGTTGCCGGAGTACTTTGCCTCCCGTCCGCTGGTTCCCGTTGAGGGCGCACAGCCCATCAGCTTGCTTGACCTGCTTCGCGCGCCGTCTATCAACTCGCCCAGTTCTCTGGCCGAGCAACTGGCCCTCATCCGCCGCCTCTGGAAGCCGTTGCTGGGCGTGGAAGTCGAGCGGCTCCTCTTGATGGCCGGCGAAGTCCTCCATGAAGAAGAGATCGCCATCTGGATGCAGTTTCATCCCCCGGCAGCTGCCGCGGCCGCAGCCGCCGAGCGCCGCCGCGAGAGCGGCCAGCAGCAGGGTCCCTCCGTCGTCAGCACGGCCGAGGTTCCCGTCTTTGGCGATCCGGCGCATGAATACGAGAAATTCTCGCCTGACACCGCCTGGATGCCGCAAACCGTGCTGATCGCCAAAAGCACCTACGTCTGGCTGGCGCAGTTGAGCAAGCAGTACGGCCGCAACATTGCCCGCCTTGACGAGATCCCCGACGAAGCGCTTCAGACTCTGGCCAATCGCGGCATCAATTCGCTGTGGCTCATCGGCGTGTGGGAGCGCAGCCGCGCCTCGCGAACCATCAAGCAGTTGTGCGGCAATCGCGATGCCGTCGCCTCGGCCTATTCGCTCTTTGACTATGCAATCGCCGAAGACCTGGGCGGGGAAGCGGCTTATACCAACCTGCGCGACCGCGCCTATCGCTACGGCGTCCGCCTGGCCAGCGACATGGTGCCCAACCACATGGGCATCGATTCGCCCTGGGTCATCGAGCACCCCGATTGGTTTATCGGCCGCAACGAGCCGCCCTACCCGGCCTACAGCTTCAACGGACCCGATCTCTCCCACGACGGCCGTGTCGAAATCAGGATTGAAGACCACTACTTTGACCAGAGCGATGCCGCCGTGGTCTTCCAGCGCCGCGACCGCCAGAGCGGCGAAACGCGCTACATCTACCACGGCAACGACGGCACCAGCTTTCCCTGGAACGACACCGCCCAGCTCGACTATCTCAATCCAGCGGTCCGCGAGCAGGTCATCCAGACCATTCTCCACGTGGCGCGTCTTTTCCCCGTCATCCGCTTTGACGCCGCCATGACGCTGGCCAAGCGGCACTTCCATAGGCTATGGTTTCCCGGCCCCGGCTCGAGCGGCGCCATCCCCTCGCGCGCCGAGTATGGCATGACCCAGACCGAATTCGACCGCTGCATGCCTCACGAGTTCTGGCGCGAGGTGGTCGATCGCGTCGCCGCCGAAGTCCCCGGCACTCTGCTGCTGGCCGAGGCCTTCTGGCTGATGGAGGGCTACTTCGTCCGCACCCTGGGCATGCATCGCGTCTACAACAGCGCCTTCATGGTCATGCTGCGCGACGAAGACAACGCCAAATACCGCTCGGTGATCAAGAATACCCTCGAGTTCGATCCCGACATCATGAAGCGCTACGTCAATTTCATGAGCAATCCCGACGAGCGCACGGCCATCGATCAGTTCGGCCAGGGCGACAAGTGCTTCGGCGTTGCCGCACTGATGGCCACCCTACCCGGCCTGCCCATGTTCGGCCACGGCCAGATTGAAGGCTTCACTGAGAAGTACGGCATGGAGTACCGCTGGCCCCGCTACGACGAGACCGCTAACCCCTGGCTCGTCGAGCGCCACGAGCGCGAGATCGCCCCGCTGCTCAAGCGCCGCTGGCTCTTTGCCGAGAGCTCGAACTTCCTCCTCTACGACCTCTTTCGGGACTCCGGTTCGGTCGACGAGAACGTCTTCGCTTACTCCAATCGCAAAGGCGCCGAGTGCGCCCTTGTGGTCTATAACAATCGCTACGGCTCAACGCACGGAACCATCGATTTCTCCGCCGCCTATGCGGATAAGGGTTCCGCGCAGCTTCGCCAGCAGCGCCTGCGCGAGGGCCTGGGCCTCACCGGCGATTACGCCGCCGTGCTCGCCTGGCGCGACTCGCTCACCGGCCTCGAATACCTGCGCCGCGCCAACGATCTCGCCGAGCGTGGCCTCACGCTCGATCTCGCCGCCTACCAGTGCCACGTCTTCCTCGATTGGCGCGAGCTTTTCTCAACAGCCGAGAAGCCCTGGGACCGCCTGTGCGATCAGCTCAATGGCCGCGGCGTTCCCAATCTTGACGACGCGCTGGTCAACCTGGAACTGCGCCCCGTGCAGGATGCGCTGCGCGCGCAGTTGGATCCTGGCCTGGTGCGACTGTTGGCCGATCTGGCCGAACATCCCCGTGCAGCCGTGGCCGCGGCGGACAAGAGCGCCTCAACGGAGCGCAGGGATTTCTTCGATCTGGCCTGGGCGCGCTGTGAGGCCTTCCTTCGTGCAGCACAGGCCGCCTATACCTCACGAACGGCAGGGCCCGACCAGTCTGTCGGGGCGGCTCATCCCACCAATCCATCTCTGCTCGGCCCGGCCTTCCGCGAGCGGCTCCGCGCTGCCATGCGGATTCCCCTGGTCGAGGCCCTCTTCCCAGCCCCCTGGACCGTGGCCGCCCGCCGTGTGCTGCCAAGTCCCAGTCCGCAGTTGACCGCAACTGCCATGTGGGGCCCGGTGCTGGGCTGGTGCGCTCTGGAATTGCTTGCCGAGTCCATCGATGTCGAAAACCCCGCCAGCGTTGCGCTCGACCTGTTTGACCGCCTGCGCCTCCGCGAACCCTTTGCTCAAGCCTTCGCGGCGCTCGGCTTTGAAGGCGAGGCTGCCTGGCGCGCCGCCGGCCGCATCAAAGTGGTTCTACTTACGGGGGCCGGCATCGGCAAGCCCGAAGAGCCACCCGTTGAGCAGCCTGCTGCCGAGCCGCCGGAGGCGGTTGCGAGCGAGGCGCCAGCCGCAACCTTCCCGACAGATGCCACGGAAACTCCATTGGAAACACCGGAGCCGGCAGACGTGAGCGTGCCCGTCGATGAAAAGATCGCCCTGTCGCCGGGCCTTTGGCTTGATCCGGACGTGCATTGGCTGACCGGCGTCCATGAGGCGGAAGGCCATCCTTACCTGCTGCGCGAGTCCTATGAGGAGTTGCTGTGGTGGCTGCTGATGCCCTCGCTGCTTCGTCTGGCAGGGGAGCCTGTTCCCAGCCGTGCGGCGGCAGAGGCGATGAGCAAGACCGTTGAAGAGGCTCTGGCGACTGCCGAGGCTGCAAAGTATCGCGTCGACCTGCTGCTCGGTCCGTCCGCGGATGAGACGCTGGATGCGGAAGCAGCCGGTGCAGAGGAGTTCGCCGAGGAGCAACCGCAGTCTGAGAGCGAAGATCTCCCGGTGGATTTGCCGGCCTGCGAAGGAGAGATTGTGGCGCCTTCTGCCGCGACCCCGGTAGCTATGGACTCCGAGAGCAACCCTGAGCCTCTTGCGGGGAGTGGTTCTCCAGAGGAGTCGCAAGGGTGATTTGGGAACCTGGATCTCACCATCACAAGCAGCTGTGATGTGAGGCACATCCGAATGATTCCTCAGGAGTTCAATCTTCCAGCCGGACCATCTCCGGGGAGAGGTCTACCCGGGTAAGCGCCTGCTGTCTGAAGCGCAGCCCGGTCTTTCGCCAGTTCTGCAGGTTTTATCGGCGAATGCTTTCTTCTACCTTCTTTCCTCTCCCGAGATAGGCTCCAGACGCGAGGAGCGTGCGACCCATGTCGCCCTCTGGATTTCGTCAGGACCGTGCTGGACGGCAATTCGCCGACAGGCCAGGGAGGTTCCTTGGCCCCAACGCCAAGGCTCTGCTTGCCGCATCTTCGAGAGACTGCCAAGAGAATTCAATCGCCCAATCAACAACTCTCAGTTTTCATGCATCGCCGGTCAACCGTGGCGGAGCGGTTGTCTGCCTGCTCAAGAAATTTGCTCTGCCGCCGTTAACCAGCTTGCCGCTTACCCAATCCAGCGCCGCGGGTATCCGGGCCTGCCACGCCGTTCTTTGAGGGGGAAAATGATGCCGACGGTCCACCACGAAGTCCTGAATCCTCACGAGAAGCTGATGATTGACCAGGCGATTGCCGAGCACGGCGGGCGGCCTGGAGGGCTGTTGGGAGTCCTGGAGACAGTGCAGGCCGCCAATGCTCACAAGTATCTGCCCATTGAGTCCCTGCGCTACATCGCGGAGCAGACGGGCATTCCGCCGGCAAGGGTCTACAGCGCGGCCACATTCTATGCGCTCTTCAACCTCGATCCGCAAGGCGACAACGTGGTTTGCGTCTGCCGGGGAACGGCCTGCCACACCCGCGGTTCCCGCGATCTGCTGGAAAAGGTCTGCCTCGACCTGGGCATGAGCGAGCGCGATCTGGACGACAGCAACGAGGCCGACAAGCTGTCGCTCACCACACCGGACCAGCGGTTTACCATTCGCACCGTTGCCTGCTTTGGCCAGTGCGCGCTGGCCCCGGTGGTCGAGGTGAATCACCACATTCTCAGCCGCGTCAATGAGCGCACGCTGCAGCGGGAACTGAAGGCGTTGACCAAGGGAGGGAAGTGATGCCGCGGATTCTGGATATTGGAGCGTTCAACGCGGTTCGTGAGTCTGGACTCGCCAAGCTGATGCCGGCCATTCCCCGCCTGACCGTAGGCATGGGAACCTGTGGGCGAGGCAACGGAGCCGAAGAGCTTTACCATGCCTTGAACGAGGCCATCCAGCGCAGCGGGCTGGATGTGATGCTGACCGGCGTCGGCTGCTTTGGCCCCTGCTTTCAGGAGCCGCTGGTCAGCGTTCGCCTTCCCGGCAATCCGCTGCTCATGCTGCGTCATGTGCATGCTCACGACGCCTCGCGCATTCTGGAGGGAATCTCCGCGCAAAAACTGCCGGCCGATCTTGCCTACTGCAAGATCGAGGAATGGGACCACATCACCTCGTTTCTGCGCTACGGCCAGGGTTATCCGGATATCCCGCTGTGGAATTCAATTCCCTTCTTCAAGGGGCAGAAGAAGATCGTTCTGCGCAATTGCGGACTCATCAACCCCTCCGATATTGAGGAGTACATCGGTGTCGGCGGATACCAGGCTCTCTACAAGGTTTTGATCGACGGCAAGGCCGAGAGTGTGATCGAGCAGATCAAGGCCTCGCGGCTGCGCGGGCGCGGCGGCGCAGGCTTCCTCACCGGCAACAAGTGGGACTTCCTGGCCAAGGCAAAGGCCGATACCAAATACATCATCTGCAACGCCGACGAGGGCGACCCCGGCGCTTATATGAACCGCAACGAGATCGAGGGCGACCCGCACTCGCTGCTTGAAGGCATGATCGTCGGCGGCTACGTGATGGGCGCCACCGAGGGCATTATCTACGTCCGCGCCGAGTATCCGCTGGCGGTTCGCCGGCTCAACCGCGCCATCGAACAGGCCCGTGAATACGGCCTGCTGGGCGCCAACATCCTCGACCGCGGATTCAACTTCAATATTCAGTTGGTCCAGGGCGCCGGTGCCTTTGTTTGCGGCGAAGAAACCGCTCTCATTGCCTCCCTCGAAGGCTTTGCCGGCCGGCCCCATCCTCGCCCGCCGTTCCCTGCGCAGAAGGGCCTGTATGGCAAGCCCACCAACATCAACAATGTTGAAACCTGGTGCAACATTGCCCCCATCGTCAGCCGTGGCCCCGGCTGGTTTGCTGAGACGGGCAGCGCCAAGAGCCCGGGCACGAAAGTGTTTTCGCTGGTGGGCAAGATCCAGAACACTGGACTCGTTGAGATGCCGCTGGGCACCCCGCTCAAGAGCTTCATCTATGACATTGGCGAGGGCGCCGCAGCCGGACGCCGCGTAAAGGCGGTGCAAACCGGCGGACCCTCCGGCGGCTGCATTCCTGTCGACATGCTCGACACCCCGGTCGACTACGAGAGCCTGGCGCAGATTGGTTCCATCATGGGATCTGGCGGCATGGTGGTCATGGATGAAGACAACTGCATGGTCGACGTGGCCCGCTACTTCATTGAGTTCACCCACTCCGAGTCCTGCGGCAAGTGCGTGCCATGCAGGGTAGGGCTCAACAAGGCATTGCGCATTCTCAACGCAATTACCTCGGGCAATGGTACCGCGGATCAAATGACCCTGCTCGATGAGCTGGGCCGGATGATTCGCGAGTGCTCGCTCTGCGGCCTTGGCCAGACAGCGCCCAATCCGGTGCTCACCACCATTCGCCACTTCCGCAATGAGTATGAAGACCACATCGTTGCCCATCGCTGCCGCGCCGGAGTCTGCCAGGAACTGGCTCTGTCGCCCTGCGAGAACAGTTGTCCGCTGCGGATGAACATTCCCCGCTTCCTCGAGCTTTACCAGGAGGGCCGCCTTGAAGATGCATTCGAGTCGGTGATCCTCGACAATCCCTTGCCCGCGTCAACCGGCCGGGTTTGCCAGCATCCCTGCGACAATCGCTGCCGCCGCCAGTCCTTCGATGAAGTGGTCAATATGCGCGAGGTGCATCGCTTCCTTGCCGATTCGATCTACCTCTCCGATCGCTTTGAGCCCATGTTGCAGCGGATCGTTGCCCGCCGCCTGCCGCCCACCGGCCACAAGGTCGCCGTAGCCGGCTCCGGCCCCACTGGGCTGACCGCCGCGTTCTACCTGGCCATGCTCGGCCACGACGTCACCATCTTTGAAGAGCGCAGCGAGGCCGGGGGCATGTTGCGCTTTGCCATTCCCGAGTACCGGTTGCCCAAGTCCGTGCTGCGCCGCGAACTGGACCTCATTGAAGGCGTCGGCGTGAAGATGGAGTTCAATGTCCGTGTCGGTTTTGACCTGCCCTTGAATGAACTGGCCAACCGCTTCGATGCTGTCTTTCTCTCCATCGGCACCTGGAAGGAGTCCTGGCTCTACCTGCCGGGGACCGAGTTGAAGGGTGTCTATCCCGCATTGCCATTCCTTGAGTCGGTAGCCAGGCACGAAGAGATGTCCATGGGTTCGCGGGTTGCCGTCATCGGCGGCGGCAACGCGGCCATCGATTCGGCGCGCACCATGCTGCGCAAGGGCGCCGAGGTCACCATTCTCTATCGCCGCGAGCGCAAAGACATGCCCGCCATCGAAGAGGAGATCCAGGCCGCGGAAGACGAAGGCGTGCGCATTGTCTACCTGGCCGCGCCCCACCGCATCGTGGGCGACGCCGAGGGCAAGGTCAAGGCCATCGAAATCGTCAAGACGCGCCTCGGGGAGTACGACAAATCCGGACGTAAACGGCCGATTCCCACCGACGAGGTGCAGCGCTTTGAATGCAACAGCGTCATCCTCGCGGTGGGCGAGACATTCGATCAGGACTTCTGCCGCGCCTCCGGTCTGGCCCTCAAGGAAGAGGGCACGATTGTTGTGGACCGGTTCACCTATGAGACCAGCCGGCCCAACTTCTATGCCGGCGGCGACGTGATCACCGGCGCGTCCAATGTATCCAACGCCATGGGTTGCGGCAAGCAGGCGGCGCGCAACATTGACGAGCGCCTCACGGGCGCGCAACGCTGGGATCAACTTTTTCCCGACTTTGATTACAGCCGCCAGGCGCCGGGAGAACCCAGCCTCAGCCGCCGCCACGCTGCGCGTTCCTTGCCTGCCCAAACCAGGGCACACACCGAGGAAGAGGTTGTGGCCGCACTCAGCGCGCAGGAAGCGCTGGAAGAATGCCGTCGCTGCCTGCGCTGCGATTTAAGAGCCGCTGGCAGCACCAAATAGGAAAGGAGCTCCGCCTTGCCGAGCAAAACGATCTCTGTCCGAATTGACGGCGAACTGGTGACCGCGCACGAAGGAGAGACTATCCTTGAGGCGGCCCGCGCCAATGGCAAGCAGATTCCCACCCTCTGCTACCTGAAAGGCCTGAGCGCCGTCGGCGCCTGCCGCGTCTGCGTCGTCGAGCTGGCCGGCACTGACCGCCTGCTGCCCGCCTGCACCACGCCGATTCAAGATGGCATGTCCATCAAGACCTCCTCGGCTAAGCTCACGCTGTATCGCCGCATGGCCGTTGAGCTGCTGCTGGTGGAGCGCAATCACATCTGCTCGTCCTGCGTCTCCAACGGTCACTGCGAGTTGCAGGCGATGGCTCAGACGTTGGGCATTACCCACGTGCGCTACGCCTACAACAATCCGCGTCTGCAAGTGGACATGACCCACCCGCGCTTCGTCCTCGACCATAACCGCTGCATCCTGTGCACGCGCTGCGTTCGTGTCTGCGCTGAAGTGGAGGGCGCCAACGTGTGGGAGGTTGCCTCGCGCGGAATCCACTCCCGCATTGTCAGCGACATGATGGACACATGGGGCCAGGCGCGCAGTTGCACCAACTGCGGCAAATGCGTGCAGGCCTGTCCCACTGGAGCATTGGCTGAGAAGGGCCAGTCCGTGATGGAGATGGTCAAGCAAAGCGACACCGTCAGCCGGTTGGCCGTCCAAAGGAGCAGCCACGCAGGCAACGGGCACTGAGCAGTCGCCGAAGTGCTGCATTCAGGCGTAGAGATCCAACTCAATCGGTTCGATCAGCGGGACCAGCCAACTCAGCAGCGCCTGGTGGGCCGGGTGCTGCACGTATGCGACCAGCGCCGCCTTGCTTTTGAATTGCATGATGCCGCCGAAGGTGTAGCCCTTTGCATGGGGCGACAGATTGGCCCCCACGTGCGTCTCCAAAAGACCCGGAATCACTCCCTGAAAGGCGCGGATGTCCCTCGTTGCCCGATCGATTTGCGCCTCGGTGGTCTCCGGCTTCCAATGGAAGACGAATACGTGAAAGATGGCAGCTTCCGCCACTTCGGCTTCGGCAGCGTTGGTCAGGCCGGCCGGCAGGAGCGTGGCGGCGGTAGCGGCCAGGCTGCCATCCCGCAAAAGTGTACGGCGCGTCATCTCGGACATGGGGTTCTCCTGTGTGGAAGGGCTGAGTGCGAAGCAGAGGCCCCGGGCAAGCAGGGAACTCTCCGCAAGAAAAGCATACAGGCAGGGAAATACCCAGGCGCGGGAAAGGTTTCATTTGTCCCAACCGGCCCGGACCCGTAGAATCAGCAGGTAAGGGATTGCGCCAACGCATCTTCCGAATTGCCTCAAGACGAAGCCGCCACGGCGCAGTGGGCTCTTCCTCAGGATGATCCCGAACAGCACACGCTTGGCGACTCCATACTTGGCTAACCCAGGGTCTTCGGAAAATGCCTTAATCTGAGCATCACAGGTACCGATGAGCGAACAGGAAACAGGGACTTCCCATGAAGCGCCGGCGATTTCACCGGCGTGGGTCAGAATCGAGCGGGCGCGGCATCCCCAGCGGCCTTATCCCATGGACTTCATCGAACGGATTTTTACGGATTTCAGCGAGATTCACGGCGATCGCGCCTTTGGCGACGACGAGGCAGTAGCTTGCGGCATGGCCCGCCTGGGCGGCGACGAAGTCATGGTCATCGGCAACCGCAAGGGCGGCAGCACCAAGGACCGCGTGCGCCGCAACTTCGGCATGCCCCATCCCGAGGGCTATCGCAAGGCGCTGCGCTGCATGAAGCTCGCCGAGAAGTTCGCGCGGCCTGTCATCAGCTTTATTGATCTGCCCGGCGCGTATCCGGGCCTTGGCGCTGAGGAGCGCGGCCAGGCCGAGGCCATTGCCCGCAATATCTTTGAGATGTCCCGCCTGCGCGTGCCCACCATCTCGGTCATCAGCGGCGAGGGCGGCTCCGGCGGCGCCCTGGCCCTGGCCGTCAGCGACCGCGTGTTGATTCTTGAGAACGCGCTCTACTTTGTCATCACGCCCGAGTCCTGCGCGGCCATTATGTGGCGTGACGCGGCCCACAAGCAGTTGGCCGCTGAGGCCATGCGTATCTCTGCCCCTGAAGTTGCCGCCATCGGCTGCGTGGACGAGATCATTCCCGAGCCTGAAGGTGGTATCCACACCGACCACGAAGCAGGCGCCGGCTTGCTGGGCACCGTGCTCAAAAAGCATCTGGCGGATTTGAAAGCCATGCCGGTCGAGGCCATGGTGGCCGCGCGCCAGTTGAAGTTCCGCAACATCGCCCAGTTCTACACGGAAGGTTAGCCTTGCTCTTGAATCAGTCTGGGAAGCCGTTGGGCAGCAGGTCAGGGGATTGCCGATGAGCTCGCCCCCCAGCGGCATCAACCGCTTCCGCGCCTACCTGCAATTCATTGCTGCGGTTCTTTACTTCTTCCTCGCCCGTTCGTTTGCCGGGCGCGCCGCGCAGGGATTCGGCACAGAGGCGTGGCGTCCGCTTGCGGAACAGGCCATTCTGGCCGCTCTTCTGATTCTGGGCTACGCGGCCATGGGCCTTGTCCTTGACCGCCAGATACACCCGATTCGTGAGCAAGGCCTGGGACGCAGGCCGGGATGGCCGCACGAGGCAGGCCTGGGGCTGGCCTTCGGCTGGGGCCTGGCGGTGGTCTGTGTCCTGGCCATGGTGCTGGCCGGCGGCATCGCCATCGTGCTGGTTCCTGGTCTCTCAGCCTGGGGATGGCTGCTGGCCGACGCGGCTTTTTTTGCTTTGGCAGCGCTGGCTGAAGAGGTTGCGTTCCGCGGCTACGGCTTCCAGCGCTTCGCAAACGCGGTGGGCCCGCTGGGCGCCGCACTGGGATTCGCGGCCTACTATGCCATTGTGCAATCGCTAACCCCGGGCGCTAATCATGCCAGCATTGCCGTATCCATCGCCTTCAGCCTGCTGCTCTCCACGGCCTACCTGCGCACCAAAGCGCTATGTCTCAGCTGGGGGATCAACTTTGCCTGGAAGGCCAGCCGCGCTCTGCTCTTCGGACTGGCCATCAGCGGGGTCAACGTCCATTCGCCCGTGGTGCAGGGCGACCCGATGGGATCGTTCTGGCTGACCGGCGGCGGGTATGGGCTTGACGGAAGCTGGTTTGCGTTCTTTGTCCTGATCGTGTCTTTGCCGTTGCTTTTCAAAGTCACCCGCGATCTCGACTTCCGCTACAACGCGCCAGTTCTTGTCCCGGCCGGCATTCCCGTGGATCTCGACGCTGCCGGGCGCCGTCAGCACGAGGCAGCGATGGGGTCTGCCCAGCCCGCGGGGACTACCCTGGTTCAGATTCTGCCCGTCTCTTCGCAAGTAGCGCCCGGGCCGGAGCCGACGAAGCCGGACAACGAATCGGCAGGCGAGCCCCGGTAGCCGTGGCTGCCCGCGCCTGGATTTAAAGCTCGGCTGGTTACTCTGCAGATTTGCCTTTTCTTCAGGAAGAGGGATATCTTTTGCTTGAATGCTGTTCGTATGCATGGGAGGTCCCCATGAAGAGGGCAACTCTGGTCGCGGATGCCCGCCCGATCCCCCACGTGACCCATGGATTCCGGACCGGTGTCCTGACGCTCCTCGCGTTTCTGCTGGCCTTGGGCACCGCTGGGTCACAGGTCATCACCATCGACACAAAGACCGGCACGATCAAGAATGGGCCCGGCGCCGGAGTTGACAGGCGTTACGCGCAGGTCGAGCCCACCCATGTTCCATTGCCAAACTCCGAACTTGACCCCAAGACACGCCTGGAACTTATCCGTTCCTTGCAATCGGAGCAAGGCTTTGCCATGCGTCCGCTTCCCCGCGGCCACAAAGGCCTCACGCTCCAGGCCAACGGCAAGCTGGCGCCAGCGAACGAAGACTATCTCTCCATGGTCATTGCCGAAGGACTCTCAGTGAACCCGGGCGACCGGGTGATCCTGTCGGACGTTCGGATTGAAAAGGGACATATCGTTTTCGATCTGAACGACGGCCCGGAGGGCAAGCACCGCTTTCTGCGCCATGTCGAGATCGGAGGCATCGGCGATACCAGTCCGATCGTTCGGGATAACGGAGGCGAGCCAACCGGCGCCCGCGTTACCCTCACCTTCGCAAATCACATTCCCGAGTTGACGGGCGCGCAGGTCAAGGCCCTGCTGGCCCCGCTCATCTCCTTTGACGTGAAGACTCCCTTGCAGGCCTTCACCGATACTCTTCCTGACAAGCTCAAGCAGGCCATTCTCGACCACCAGGTGCTGGTCGGGATGAGTACGGAGATGCTGATCTACGCCAAGGGACAGCCGGAGATGAAGTACCACGAAATTCTGGGCAATATGCCCTTCGACGAGTGGGTCTATGGCAAGACACCCAGCGATATTCAGTTTGTGCGCATCAACGGCAATCGCGTCATCCGGGTTGAGATCGCCCAGATGGGCAAGAAACCGGTGATCTTTGAGCAAGATGAAGTGCAGGGGCTGATGCGCACCGATGGTTCGCCCCTGATGACGGCAGACCACCCCGCTCCCCGCATCGTGCACGAGGGCGACGAAGAGCCCAGTTCGACGGCTCTGGCGCCCACGCTGGGCGAATCGAACGACAAAGATCAGCGGAAGCGGGAAGAGCAGAATCCGCCGCAGAAGTCGCCGATGAGGCCGGTGCTGTTTCCCAAACAGCAGCCGGACCTGCAGCCGGGCGCGAATCCTGACAGCGTGCCCGACGATCAGCCGCCCGTCAGCCTGAAACCTGCGCCCACAACCCAGCCGGCAACACAGGACACTCAAAAGACCCCGCCAACGAACCCGCCAAGCTAGCTCGTCCAGCAAGCCTTCGTGTTGTAGACTGAAGGCAGCGAGTCCAGCCAGGTCCTGCTGTTCCAGGGATCAGGCCCATGACCGCGCCGTTGAAGCCGTTCGCTCCGCCACCCCATCGACGAAGACCTGTCGCTGGGCACCCCGGCACGGCGGATGTGCGCAGAGACAACCCCAAGAAGGAGAAACACCCAACCGATGGCCAAGATTGCCAAAACTGGTGACCGCAAGAAGGAAATGGACACGACGAAGTCGACCGACTGTCCCAAGTGCAGTAAGCCGACGCGCATCGTCAAGCGCGTGAAAGACCGCGAGCGCGGCATCCCGGGCGGAGTTTATATCTCGTGCTCTGTGTGCGACTTCTGCGAGAAACTTTAAGCTCAAGTTGAGTTTCTGAAGCAAGTGAAAAGGCCCGCCTGACCGCCGGGCCTTTTCCTGCCTCAGGGGACGGAATTCAGAGCGCGTCGGCCATCTCTTCAAGAATTGCCTCGGCGGCCTCGGCTGGGTCTGCGGCCTGTGTAATCGGCCGCCCCACCACCAGGTAACTGGCGCCTGCCCGTAGCGCATCGGTAGGTGTGGCAATGCGCTTCTGGTCTCCCACCGCAGCGCCGGCAGGTCGAATTCCCGGCACCACCAGCACCCCCTCAGGCCCGGTAATCCGTCGCAGCGCGGCAACCTCCCGCGGCGAGCACACAAACCCTTTGAGACCCGCACCAAGCCCCATCCTGGCCAGCAGTTCAACCTGTTCGCCTGGCGAGCGATCCACTCCGGCCGCGCTCAACTGAGACTGATCCATGCTGGTCAGCACGGTCACGGCCAGCAGCTCAGGCGAAGCTTCCACCCCTTCCAGAGCCGCGCGCGCCGCGGCCAGCATCGCCGGTCCGCCCCCGGCGTGCAGGGTGATCATGCGCACCCCCAGGCCGGCCGCGGAGCGCACCGCCCCGGCCACAGTATTGGGAATGTCATACAGCTTCAAATCGAGAAAAACTGAGTGCCCGCGGGCCACCAGCGGCTCCAGGACGGCAGGGCCGGCAGCCACAAACAGCTCCAGCCCAACCTTGAACCAATGGCAGGTGTTCTCCAGTTGGCTCACCAGCACGGCGGCGCTGGCTGCGTCCGGCACATCCAGAGCCACGATAAGGTGTTTCCGCGCCTCGTCGATCCGGTCCGACAACGGCGTGCGGAGGTTTCCAAACGCGGGTTTGAGCCGATCCGGAATAGGCATGATTCAATCGTAAAGCACGCAGCAGCCAAAGCGCCTGCTTCAGGGCTGGGTCCGCTGTGCCGCAGCCTGCGGCGCAGCGAGGACCCTCAACTGGTCCGGTTGGGGCAGGAATCGGAGCAGATAGCTGATCGGATCCCCGGCTGCGGCCATTTCGCGAAGATGATACTTCCACGCCTCCGGCTTGATGGTGCGCCGCGTAAAGGGCTTGCGCGTTACCTGCACAACCTCGCCCTGTGCAGTCACCCTCGGGTACACGATACCCGGAACCATAAAGCTCATCTGAGCGCCCGACCTCCAGAAGCGTTGGGCGAACTCGTGGGAAAAGAGCAAAGCAAAGTGCCGGCCTTCAACCGCCAGCAGCTCCAGAGCCCACTCGCTGCCGGGCCACTCTGGCTGAATGTTGGCCTGAAACCAGCTACGGAACTCGAATCCATTAAACTGAGCTTGATTGAGGAGCAACCGTAGTTTTTCTTTCCGGTCCATTCGTACCTTCTCCCGGCTCCGGCCGGGGTCGGCCGGCAAACGCTCAGGGTGCTCCTATCTAGAAGCCGGCAAGGCCAGCCGTTTTCGAGCTCCCCCTGGTATGGGTTAACGTCAAAGAGCCGGGAACTTCCTTTTCACCCTTTCGCGGCGGATTGGTGCGAGGATGTATTTGCTATTTACAGGGCTAGGCGGCCCGGGGCGGGATGTTGCAAGAAAGGCTCAATTGCGCTTGACGAGATCGGTTTGCAAGGTTCGCAATCTTGGCTTGGCGGTCGCCTTGCTGGCAGCAGCAGCCGCGGTTGGGGCCTCAGGCGTCGATTCCAATCCCCTCGACAACGATCCGCTGGTGCGCGAGGCCTTTGTCCACTTTTACAACCTGGACTATCCGGGCGCAGTGGAGCGCTTTGAGCGCTTTCATGGCTTGCATCCGGGCGATCCGCAAGGTACCGATTTCCTATTGGATGCTGTTCTCTTTCAGGAACTCTACCGGCAAGACATGCTCGATACCACGTTCTATGCCAATGACGGCTTTCTCACCGGTCGCCATGCCACCAGCGAAGACCCCAAGGCGCGGGACCGCATCCTGGGGCTGGCTGACGAGGCCATCCGCGAGGCCGACTGGCGCATCGGCCGCAACCCCAACGACATCGATGCCCTCTACGCGCGCGGCTGGGCCCGCGCGCTGAAATGCACCTATCTGGCCATGATCGAACGCGCCTTTGGCGCAGGCTTCCGTCAGGCCATGAAGGCCAGGGACGATTGTGCGCGCGTGCTGGAACTGGACCCCAACTACGTGGACGCAAAACTTGTAGTGGGCGTCTACGAGTACGTGGTGGGCGCGCTGCCCTGGCCCTTCAAGCTGCTGATTGGCTTTGCCGGCATCACCGGGTCGAAAACTCGAGGTCTTGAGATGCTCAATGACGCGGGCAAGCGGGGCGTAGTCACCCGCATTGAAGCGCACACCGTGATTGCCTTGTTTCTGCGCCGCGAGGCGCGCTATCAGGAGGCGGTTCAAGTGGTGCGCGGACTGAAGAACCAGTATCCGCGCGATTTTCTTTTCTGCCTGGAAGAAGCCAACCTGCGCAAGGACGCAGGGGAGGGGATGGTCGCAGTGGCCGCCTATCGTGAGATTGTGGCCAACGGCGCGAAGCCGGGCTACTTTGCCGAGGCGCGCATGGAGCTGGCTTACTTCGGCCTGGGTGATGCGCTGCGAGGTCAACGCCACTTTGTCGAGGCGGCGCAAGCCTACGAACAGGCGGCCTGGACGAAAAATGTGGGCCCCGAGCTCAAGATCAGGTCGCTGCTGGCTGCCGGCGAATGCCATGACCTGAACGGTGAGCGCCAGCAAGCAGTGAGGGATTACCAGGCTGCGATTGCCAGCGGACCGGATACCTCGAGAGCCGACACGGCCAGAAGGCATCTGCGCAACCCGTACCAAGGCAATTGAAGGGGGGCGGGCCAGCCATTCCAAGGGAACTGCGGGCCTGCGGTCTTCGTATTCTGTGATTGGTTGAGAGTTCCGGAGGAGGGATCGACTATGGCCGTATTTTGTCATCAGTGCGGGACGGGGTTACCTCCCAGCGCGCGGTTTTGCTCCAATTGCGGCGCGGTAATCCCCGTGGCGCATTCCATGCCCGGCCGCCCGCTCGTCAGGCCCATCGTTGGTCGCCAGATTGCCGGTGTTTGCCTCGCCCTCGCGCAGGCCAACGGCTGGGATGTCGCCGTCGTCCGCATTCTCACCGTTCTCGGCTTCTTCTTTTCCGGAGGGTTCGTGGGCGTGGCCTACCTGGCCGGCTGGATCGGCATCCCCGAGCAGCCGATCGAATTCCCAGGGGAGTATCCTCCTAAGGTATGAGGCGTACCTTCGAATCGGCTGGAGCGCGGCTTGCTTTCCGGGATACCGGCGCGGGTCTCCCGGTGGTCTTTCTTCACCCCACGCCGCTGGACGGCGAGTACTGGCGGCCCATGATCGATGACCTGGCCGGAGTGCGCGCCATCGTTCCCGATCTGCGCGGCCACGGCGCATCCGAGTTGGGCAAGACCCTGCCTGTGGGCGGATTTTCCCTCGTTCCCGATGCGCCGGTCTTGACGATGGCCCAATTGGCCGCCGATATCCTCGCCCTGCTCGATCACCTTGCCGTGCCCGAGGCCATCTTTGCCGGCTGCTCCATTGGCGGCTACGTGCTGCTGGAACTTTGGCGCCATGCCCCCTCGCGGATCAACGGCCTGGCCTTCGTCTGCTCCAAGGCCCAGCCGGATGCCGAGGCCAATCTTGCTCGCCGCGCCGCAGCCATTGCCGCGGCCCGCGCCGGAGACAGCAGCGCGATCTTTGACGGCATGGCGCAGACTCTCATCGGCGCAACCGCGCGTGAGCGCCGGCCGCAGATTGTCGCCGAGCTGCGCTCCCACATGACGCTCACCGCCGAGGCCTTGGTTGCCGTTCAGGCAGGCCTGGCCACGCGGCTCGATTCATTGCCTACCATTGCCACCATCGAGGCGCCCATTCTGGCCATCGCCGGAGGCGAAGACCCCGGTGTTACCCAGGCCGAGATGGAAGCCTTCCACTCGGCGCCGGGTGGTTGCGAGTTTCACCTGCTGCCTGATGCGGGCCACTTCGCCGCCTATGAACAGCCCGGCAAGGTTGCCTCTCTACTTGCCGAGTGGCTGCGTCAGCCTGAAGCCTGACCTCCGGCTCAACCGCCCCGCATTGATCTGACCAACATGCTGTAGGCTCAAGAGAGCATCTTCACTTTGGATCCCCATCTTGACCACCTCTCAGAGCTCATCCCCGCGCCCCTTTCATCGTCCCCAACCCCACGGTGCTCTGCATTGCGGCGAGGTCTCGCTTGAAACCCTGGCCAAACGTTTTGGCACGCCGCTGTATGTCTACTCCGCCGACCAGATTGTCGAGCGGCTGGGCCTCTTTCAACAGGCGCTTGCCGGCCGCGATCACCTGGTTTGCTACGCGGTCAAGGCCAACTCGGCGCTGGCCATCTTGAAGCTGCTTGCCGATCGCGGGGCGGGCTTTGACATCGTCTCAGGCGGCGAGTTGCAACGCGTGCTGGCTGCGGCGCCCGAAGCGGTCGGTCGCGTGGTCTACTCCGGCGTGGGCAAGACCGCGGCGGAGATCGATCTGGCGCTTCAGGCCGGGGCCCCCAGCGACAGGTCTTCGTCGCTGGGGTGGGAGGCCGGCATTCTTGAGTTCAATGTGGAGAGCGAAGCGGAGCTGGCGCTGCTGGCCGCCCGCGCGCGCAAACTCAAGACGAAAGCACGCTTCGCTCTGCGCGTGAACCCTGATGTCTTCGCCGAGACGCATCCGTATATCTCCACCGGCCTGCGCGAGCATAAGTTTGGCATCGACATTGGCCGGGCACTCAAGATGTACAAATCTGCCGCGGGCAATCGCTGGCTTGAGCCGCATGGAGTCAGCGTCCACATCGGCTCCCAGATTCGCTCTGCCGAGCCCTTTGGCGCAGCCATGGAGCGGGTGAGCAAATTGCTGCGCCAACTCGCGCGCGAAGGCATTGTGCTCCGTTCCGTCGATGCCGGGGGAGGGTTGGGCATTGACTACCATGCGGGCAGGTTCGACGCCGCGGCCAAGGTGCAGGAGTACGCCGCCGCCATTGGAAAGGCGCTCGACGGCTTCGAGGGCCGCCTGTTGATTGAGCCGGGCCGCTTCCTGGTTGCCCAGGCCGGAGCTCTAGTCGCCCGCGTGCTTCAGGTCAAGCGCAATGGCAAAAAGACATTCGTCATTACCGACGCGGCCATGAACGACCTCATCCGCCCCGCGCTTTACCAGGCCCATCACGAGATTGTGCCGGTGCGGCCCAGGGCAGGGAAGCCGCGCGTGGTCGATGTGGTTGGCCCTGTGTGCGAGACCGGCGACTTTTTTGCCCGCGATCGCAAGCTCGCGCCCATTGAGCCTGGCGACCTGGTGGCTCTGCTCGACGCCGGCGCCTATGGGATGGCGCAGAGTTCCAACTACAACACGCGCCTTCGTCCCGCCGAAGTTCTCGTAGAAGGAAAGAGCCCCCGGCTCATCCGACGCCGCGAGACCATGGCTGATCTGCTTGCCCCTGAAACCCCCTTGCCGAGCCCGGCGTAGTGATCTGAAACTCCCCACCTTGCAGGCCCGTCCTGATATCGTGTTCCGCGGAGGATTCTTCCATGCAGTTTGCAATGAAAACAGCCGGTATTCTTGCCATGGCCTCGCTCGCTCTGTTGTTTTCTTCGGTCCTTCTTGCAGATCCCCTGACGGTAAAGACCGAGCAGGGAAAGGCGCACGGAACCACCATCAACGAAGGCAAGGTGAATGCGTTTCTGGGCTTGCCCTACGCGGCTCCTCCCGTGGGAGAACTGCGCTGGCGCGCGCCGCAGCCTGCCGCCAAATGGAAGGGCGAACGCGACGCGGCCAACTTCGGCTCCCGCTGCGCGCAGGGGCGTGTCTTTGACGACATGATCTTCCGCGACAGCGGCGAGAGCGAAGATTGCCTCTTTCTCAATGTCTATGCGCCAGCCGAGGCCAAGAGCAAAGGCAAGCTGCCGGTCATGTTCTGGATCCACGGCGGCGGCTACGCAGGCGGCGCCAGCTCCGAGCCAAGGCACAACGGCGACTTTCTGCCGCTGAAGGGCGTGGTGCTGGTCACCATCAACTACCGGCTGGGCGTCTTTGGTTTTCTGGCCACTTCAGACCTGGCCAAAGAGGCCAATGGCTCGGCCGGCAACTACGGCCTGCTCGACATGGTCGCCGCGCTCCAGTGGGTCAAGGCTAACATCAAGAAGTTCGGCGGCGATCCTGACAATGTAACCATCTTCGGCGAAAGCGCCGGTTCGTTCGCGGTCAGCACACTGATGGCGTCGCCCTTGGCCAAGGGGCTGTTCGCGAAAGGCATTGGCGAGAGCGGCGGCGCCTTCAGCAACGTGCTGCCGATGGACACTCTGGAAGCGCGCGCAAAGAAGGATGATGCGTGGGTGGCCTCGCTCGGGGTCAACTCGCTGACCGAGTTGCGCGCCTTGTCCGCGGACAAGCTTCTTGATGCAGTCAAAGCCAGCAAGGGCCACTTTTCGACAGTGATCGACGGCAAGCTGCTCACCGAGCCGGTTGCCGACACCTATGCCGCTGGAAAACAGGCTCACATCCCGCTGCTGGCCGGCTGGAACCGCGACGAAGGCTCTTTCCTGGGCAATGGCATGACCGTCGAAAAGTGGAAGGGCATGGCCGCCGGTCTTTTCAAGGAGCGCTCTGAAGAGTTCCTCAAGCTCTATCCCGGCGACACCGACGCTCAGGCGGTGGATTCGGCCGGAGCCTACGGCGGCGACGCGTTTATCGCCTTCGGAACATGGAAATGGATCGAAGCCCACCGCAAGACCGGGGACTCACCGGTCTACCGGTATCACTTTGAGCTGCGCGCCCTGCCCAGCAAATACCACGTTGGCAGCTTCGCCTTCCACTCCGACGATATCGAGTATGTCTTCGGCACCCTCGACACACGCCCCGGCCAGACTGTTCGCCCGGAAGACCGGAAACTGAGCGACCAGATGATGGATTACTGGACCAACTTCGCAAAGACCGGCGACCCCAACGGCCCCGGCCTGCCGCCTTGGCCCAAATACGATAAGGACGACTCGCTCATTCATCTCGACAGCACCATCACCTCCGGCCCGGATACACTCCGTCCGCGGTATGAGTTCCTGCTGAAAGGGATGCCGGCGTTTCAGTTGTAACGGGTGTTTTGTTGCCGCCTGACAAGAATGGCCGCCCTCGGGCGGCTATTCTTGCCAGGTACGAATCGTTCCATCAACGGCTTACGCCCGCAGCCTCGGCAAAGCCATCTGCCAGCGGCGCAGGAATCGTGGTCACCGGCGGCGGATCGGCAAACGAAGAGCCCTTGGCATTGATAGCTCCGGAGTAGTCTGGCCCCAGGCCCAGCAGCTTCAGTGCCCGCGAGTCAGGCATCAGCCTGGTTTGCCAACCCTGGTCAGCCTGAAGCTTCTGCATGGCGGCAATGGTGGTTGCATCCCACTTGCCGTCGGCCTCGCCCGTCAGATACTTCCGGGCAATGAGAGCCCTTTGAATCTCCATCACCCTGGAGGGTTCAATGGCTTGCTGACCATGAAGCTTGTGAGACATTGCTTTCTTGCGATGGTGGGCCGTTGCATGCGCCTTGGCAGGTGAGGTGGGAACGCCGGAAGCGATGGCCCAAGGTGAACCCAGTGCCGAAAACAAGGCCAACGCAATTGTTGTTCTCAAAAATGACACTGCAACCCACCCTTATAAGGAAAATGCATTGCCCGAAGAATTATTCAAAAGTTTAGCGGATAACGTCGCGACGCGACAAGAGAAATTCGTGTCGTGTCCAAGGAATGGAAACACCTTTACGAAATCCGCCGGCCGCAGGCGTTCTGCGGCCGGCGAACCAGGTACTACTCCAAAGTGCCGCCCAGGTAGTTGACTCCACTGTCTGGATGGCGCGGATCGATGACTTCAAACACTACGTCATCGCCGGACTTCAGCTTGCTCACGATGGCATCGAACTGATCCTTGGTGCCCGTGGGCTGCTTGTTGATGCGGACGATCACAAGACCCGGCGCAAGCCCCTGCAAATCGGCAAATGAGCCGGAGCGGACCGACTGGACCACGACCCCGGAAACATGCAGCTTGGCAGCGGTGGCCGCGGAAATCTCATGCACCACGATGCCCAGCTTGGTTTCGCCGGCTTCGCCCTTTTCGTCGGAGTCCTTCTCGGTTTGCACGCCGCCCAGGTCGGCAAACACCTTGTCGCGGTCGCCGATGGTCACCGTGGTGTCACTCTGCTTGCCATCTCTCAGGTATCCAAGTCGAACTGTCGACCCAGGCCTGCGGCTGGCAATCTCGCTCACCAGGTCGTCGCCATCCTTGATCGAGCGGCCATCGATGCTGACGATGATGTCGCCCACCTTGATGCCGGCCTTCTCTGCCGGGCCGCCCGGATGCACCCTCTGCACCAGAACGCCGTTCTTGAAGCCATAGACGCGGTTGACCGCCCCGGAGAGCCCTTCGCGGAACTCGATGCCGATGGAGCCGCGCGTCACCTTGTGGCCGGCGCCGATAAGGTCGTTGTACACCTCAACCACGGTGTTTGACGGCATGGCAAAGCCAATGCCCTGATAGCCGTTCGATTGCGTAAAGATGGCCGTGTTCACGCCCACCACTTCGCCGTTCATGTTCAGCAGCGGGCCGCCGGAGTTGCCCGGATTGATGGCCGCGTCGGTCTGGATGAAGTGCTGGAACTGCCCGCTGGCGCCCGGCTCGATGGTCCGGTTCTTGGCGCTGATAATACCGGCCGTCACCGTCTGCGAAAGCGCAAACGGGCTGCCGATGGCCTCAACCCAGTCGCCCACCTGGGCCGTGTCTGAGTTGCCCATCTTGACCGTGGGCAGCGGCGTGCTGGTTTCAATCTTGATCACCGCCAGATCCGTCGCCTTGTCCACGCCGATCACCCGCGCCGGACGGCCCTCATCCTGATTGTCAGGGTCGGTGGAGAGCTTCACAAAGATCTTGTCGGCATGGTCGACCACGTGGTTGTTGGTGATGATGTAGCCCTTGGGATCGACAATGAAGCCCGAGCCGAGCGACTCCTGAACGCCGCCGGCTCCGTTGTCACCACCATCCGGCATGCCGGGAATCTGGCCGCCGAAAAAGCGGTTGAAGAAGTCCTGAAAGTTGCCCTGTCCTTGTCCCTGTCCCTGCCCTTGTGGCTGGTCATCGCCCTGGTCGTCGTCGCCTTGGTTCGGCTGGTTGGGCTGAATGCGGCTGTGCGGGTTGCGACGCGGGTTGTTGGCGCTCTGCTTGGGCAGCGTCTGGGTGTTGATGTTGACCACCGCCGGGCCCACCTGCCGGGCAATCTTCACAAATTCGTTGGGTGGTACCGTGGAGTTGAAGACCTTGAGGGGTGTGGCATCGGCGCTGGCGTTCTGGCTCTCTTGCCCGCGGACCCCGTGAGCAGCAAAGGAACCGCCCACAATGGCGGCCGAGAGTGTGGCAAGCAGGATAAATGCTGATGCGAGACGGCGCGAGCGCAGCCGTTCAAAGAGCGATCTCATAGTTTTTGATGACCTCATCGGGTTGCCAGCCATTCGGCTGATTGGTTCACTGCACCAATAACAAGTATAGCCAGTTTCGGGCATCCCCGTCTGGCTGGGTGGCATGACTCGCATACACGCTCGAGCCCTGGGCCGGACGGCAATTTCGCATCTCCTCCCCGGCGGTCTTGAGCAAAGCGATACGAGATGCACCCACTTGTATAGACGCGGATGCTCAGAAAGGGTCTCGGCATGCCGGTGCAAGGCGCCCCCCGCCTGCGGGCCTGAGCCATCCTGCACAGCATTGCGTTGACAGATGAGCCAACCTGATGACACTGCAAGCAAGGCAGCGCGTCACGGCCGGAATACGTGCGCACTCTAAGTGTTTTATTCCCGATAACATAAGGAGAACCGAATGACATCAAGCAAACTCTGCGCTGCCGTATTTGTCCCGCTCGTTGTGCTCGCCCTGTCGATGCCAGTCATCGCGCAGGAAGCAACCCAATCCACCACCACAACCACAACCGCCGCGGAAACCCACCCGGAAACCAGAACAACTGAAACCACTGAGAGCAAAACCAAGTACAGGCGGCACCATCACCGGAAAGAAGTGAAGGAGCGGCAAACCATCACCACCGAATCGCATCCTGTTCACGAGGAGCACTCTGAATCCTCCACCACCACAACAACAACCGTACCGCAGTAAGTACAGCAAAAAACTGAAGCTCAACCGGGCACAGGCAGCCGATAAGCTGGCTGTGCCCGCAAACCATGGGATCGGCCTATTTCCGGGCCGCGAACTTACTCCCGCAGAAGAGAGGAGGAGCAGCGCCGGCGTTTGAACCTGGCCAATCCGGTTCGCTTTGGTGCCATTTGGTGATTTGCATCACAGTATACTGGTCAAGAACCTCGTTAAGGTAAACCTTGCAATGTATCTACTTTGGCTCAGAGTGGCGGCAATTCTCTACGCGGCGGGAAGCATCGCCGTTTTCCCGGCCGTGCTCTATGGCCGCGTCAGTTGGCGCAAGTCCTGCGTCCATCTGGCCGGCATGGCCTACTTCTTCCACTTCGTCTCCATTGTTGAAATGCTCGCCCAGTCTCATCGCTGGATGCCGGTTGAGGCGCGCCAGATCGAGTCGCTGCTGGGATTCGCCGTAGCCGGCCTGTTCTTCCTCGTCTGGTGGCTTTACGATGCCGTCTCGCTGGGAATCTTTGTCCTGCCCATCACGTTCTTCGTTGTCTTCGTTCCCGCCCTCGGCTCCGAACGCTACATCTTTCCCTCAGAGGGCGTACGCATCAGTTGGCTGGTTGCCCATATTTCCGCATTGCTGGCAGCCTATGTCGCCCTCGGCTTCAGCCTCCTCGCCTCGGTCCTCTACCTGGTTCAGGAACACCACCTCAAGAGCAAGCCCAAGCCAGGAGAGCACGCCTGGTGGATCCCCGCGGACTGGATGCCGCCCCTCGACACCCTCGAGCGCATCGCCCACGCCACCCTGGAGTTCGGCTTTCCCTGCATGACCGTCGGCTTGCTCATCGGATCGGTGCTGGCCCAGGAGACAGTCCTCGGCGCCGCCTACTTCCGCGACCCCAAGGTCATCGCCTCCTTCGCCATGTGGGCGGTCTACGTCACGCTGCTCTTCGTTCGCCGCAGCGCCGGGTTGCGCGGCCGGCGCGCCGTCTATCTCTCCGGAGCCGTCTTCCTGGTGATGCTGGCCGTGCTCGTCGCCAATGTCTTCAGCCGCGTCCACAGGTTCGGTCCTCAATGACCCTGGCCCTCATCGGAGTGAACCACAAGACCGCCCCCATCGAGGTCCGCGAGCGGATCGCCATCTCTCGCGACGAGCTGCCTGAAGTCACCCGTGCTCTGGCCGCCATGCCCGGCGTCAGCGAGTGCATGATCGTCTCCACCTGCAACCGCGTGGAACTGCTGGCTGCCCTGGAGTCGCCGGAAACCGACCTTACCTCCTTTCTGCAGCAGTATTTTGGACTCGACCCCGCTCTGCTGGCCCCTCACCTTTACCAGGAACGCGATCAGCAGGCCGTGCGCCATCTCTTCCGCGTAGCCGCCAGCCTTGACTCCATGGTGGTGGGTGAGCCGCAAATCCTGGGTCAGGTCAAAGAAGCCTTTGCCGTCGCCCGCGCCTCCGGGACCATCGCCGGTCAACTCGAGCACCTGCTCCAGAGCGCCTTTGCCGCAGCCAAAAAAGTCCGCTCCGAAACCGAGATCGGCTCCAACTCCGTCTCCATCGCCTCCGTAGCCGTCGAACTGGCCCGCAAAATCTTCGGCTCCCTCCAGGGCCGTACCGTCTTCCTCGTCGGCGCCGGCAAAATGAGCGAGCTGGCAGCCCGCCATCTCGTTCAGCAGGGCGCAGGTGCCATCCTCGTCACCAACCGCACCATGGAGCGTGCCCAGCGCATGGCCGAACCCTTCAAGGGCCGCGTCATTCCCTTCGAAGAGCTCTACGAGGCCGCCAGCCAGGCAGACATCGTCATCAGCTCCACCGGCGCGCCTCACCCCATCTTCCGCAAGGAGCATGGCCAGACCTTCATGCATCGCCGCCGCAACCGGCCCATGTTCTTTATCGACATTGCCGTGCCGCGCGATGTGGATGCGGCAATGGGCAAGCTCGAAGGCATCTTCGTCTACGACATTGACGACCTGCAGCAGGTGGCCGCCGCCCACATGGCCGAGCGCAGCCGCGAAGCTCACGATGCCGAAACGATGATTGAAGCCGAGGTCCAGCGCTTCCACCAGCGCCAACGCACCGTCAACGTGGCTCCGGCCATCGTAGCCTTACAGCATCAGGCAGAGGAGATTCGCCAGGCCGAGCTGCGCCGCGCGCAGGCCCGCCTGGGCTCGCTCAGTGCCGAGCAGATCGCCGCCGTTGAAGCGCTCACCCGCGGCCTCGTCAACAAGTTCCTCCATCCGCCCATGCAGGCGCTCAAGCAGGCCGCGCGCGAAGATGATTCGGTACGGATCGAGGCGTTGTGCGACACTTGGTCACTGCCGACCGGCGCGGAACGCGAACAGGCGCCGCAGCCTGCCGCCGTTCCAATCCAATCCCCCCCCATTCATTCCCCCATAGGCAAAGCCGAGGCCCCTGCCGTGAGAGAAACCCATGAGGTAACCGGACGATGAACCTGCGTATCGGAAGCCGCGGCTCGCAGCTTGCCCTCTGGCAGGCCAACCACATCTCTGCGCTGCTCCGCGGCCGGGGTCACACCGTCGAGATTGAGATCATCAAAACCACCGGTGACCGCCTCCAGGAAGTCACCTTCGCCCAGGTCGGTTCCAAGGGCATGTTCACCAAGGAGATTGAAGAAGCCCTCGCCGAGGGCCGCGTCGATCTCGCCGTACATTCGCTCAAGGACCTTCCAACCGAATTGCCCGAGCCTTTCTGGCTTGCGGCAACTCCTCCGCGCGTCGATCCGCGCGATGTGCTCGTCTCTGTCCGCCATGCCAGTCTCGCCGCGTTGCCGCAGGGCGCGCGCGTAGGCACCAGCAGCCAGCGCCGCCGTGCCCAGTTGAAGGCTCTCCGGCCTGACATTGAAGCCGTCGAGTTCCGCGGCAATGTAGACACCCGCCTGCGCAAGCTCGCCGAGGGTCAGGTTGAAGCCATCCTGCTCGCTGCCGCTGGACTTGACCGGCTTGAAAAGGCCGAGTGGGTGCGCGAGCGGTTTGAGCCAAAGGATTTTTGCCCCTCCGCCGGCCAGGGTTCGCTCGGCATCGAGACCCGCAAAGGCGATGCGGCCACCATCGCCGCCGTCGCCTTCCTCGACGATGAGGAAACCCGCTTTGCCGTCACCGCCGAACGTGCGGCGTTAGCCGCTCTCGGCGGCGGCTGCCAGGTCCCCATCGGCATTCATTGCCGGGTCGATTCCTCCGTTGAACCCGACGACAGCGATGCGCCCTGGGTTGAAATCTTCGCCGTGGTCGCCGCGCCTGATACCGGTACAGCCGTACGCATCTATCATCGCGTTCCGCAAGCGGGAGCCGACGCAGCAACACTGGGGCGGCTGGCCGCGCAGATGCTTCTTGATGCAGGTGCGGGCCCTCTGCTTGAAGCGCAGGCCTCCGGCGGAGCAGTCCGGTGACCGTGCAGCCCCTGGCGGGCCGCCGCGTGCTCGTCACGCGCGCCGCGCATCAGGCAGGCAAACTCAGTCAGGGCCTGCGCGCCTTGGGTGCCGAAGCGGTTGAGGTTCCCGTCCTCGAGATTCGCCCCCCTTTGAGTTTTGAGCCGCTCGATGCGGCCATCGCCAACCTCGACACCTATCGCTGGCTGATCCTCACCAGTGCGAATGCCGTCTTGGCGCTCAGAGACCGTGCTGCCGTGCTGGGCATTTCGCTGGCTGGCCACACCGCGCTCAAAGTGGCAGCCGTCGGCTCGGCCACAGCCAGGGCTGCCGCCGAAGCCGGACTCACCGTCTCCTTCGTTCCCGAAAGCTATGTGGCAGAGAGTCTGGCCGATGGACTCGCCGGAGATGTCACCGGGCAAAGAATCCTGATTGCCCGCGCAGCGATCGCCCGCGATGTGATCCCGGAAGCGCTGCGCCTGGCCTCCGCGATCGTCGATGTCGTGGATGCCTACCGCAACGCCATGCCCGAAGCCGCCCCAGCCCAACTGCGCCAGGCGCTCCAGCAGGGAATCGACGCGGCCACCTTCACCAGTTCCTCCAGCGTCACCCACCTTCAGGATGCCGCCCGCGCCGCCGGTCTGGCCTGGCCGTTTGCCGGAGTCGCGGCCATCTCGATTGGTCCCATCACCAGCCAGAGCCTGCGCGACGCTGGCTGGGAGCCTGCGGCCGAAGCTGATCCCTCCGATATTCCGGGCCTGATCGCCGCAATCCAAAGAGCCCTGCCAAAGGAAGCCTGAGCCCCTGTACAGCCACGACCACCGCTGACTCGCTGATTCGCCGTAATTCTCAAAGCGATGCCCCAAAAAGCCTAAGCGCCTCCACAGCCACGGACCACGCTAACCCCACAGCCCTCTCACGACCGCCACGTCTTGTCCTTCGCCGTGCACACCTGCTCCAGATTGCACCGCTCACATTTCGGCTTCCGCGCATCGCACACCTGCCGGCCATGATGAATGATCTGGTGCGAGAAATCGATCCAGCGGTTTTGCGGGATGACGCGCATCAGTTCCTGTTCGACTTTGACGGCCGTGTCCCCTTTCGCCAGCCCCAGCCGCCGCGCAATGCGGAAGACATGCGTGTCGACGACGACTCCTTCAGCCTTCTTGAAGCAGACGCCGAGAACCACATTGGCAGTCTTCCGTGCCGCGCCGGGGATGGTGATCAATTCTGCCAGCGTTTGCGGAACCTGGCCGTTGAAATCAGTGATGATCTTGCGGGCCGCGCCCTGAATCGATTTGGCCTTGTTGTGGAAGAAGCCGGTGGTGCGGATCAGTGCTTCAAGTTCAGGGAGCGTTGCCTTGGCCATGGCTTGCGGGGTGGGGAAGCGCCTGAACAACTCCGGAGTCACCATGTTCACGCGCACATCCGTGCACTGCGCCGAAAGAATCGTCGCCACCAGCAGCTCCCATGGCGATGAGTGGGTGAGCGCGCACTCCACCTGGGGATAGGCCTCGTCCAGTCCCTTCAGAATCGCAGCGATGCGATCAGGGGCCAGGTCGCCGCGCTGGGGGCGGCCTTGCTTGATGGCCGCGGCTTTGGGCGCTGCCTTCTTGGCGGCGGGCTTGCGGATGATCTTTCTGGTTGCGGGCATGGGTTGTCTCGGCTCGGATTCATCCTATCCCATCCTCGTCTCCGACAGCGCTACTCCGACAGCGCCACAGCGATTGCGCCCTGGAATTCGGGGATGGTTGCATCGGAATCTTGCGGCGGTAATCAAAAATGTGTACTCTAAATCCGTGAAGAGTTCGGAGTTCAAGCGGTGGCTCGCAAAGCAGGGCGTGACCTTCGGAGCCCAGAAAGGCTCTCATCTCAAACTCTTCCTCAGCGGCCGGCGATCGATCCTGCCGGTCCACGACAAGGAACTTGGCAAGGGGCTGGTTGAAACCATCAAGAAGCAACTCGGTCTCAAGGACAAGGAGTAATTCTATGCGAGGTTATCCGGTCAATCTCCGTAAAGACGGAAAGTTCATCCTCGTCACTTTCCCGGACATTCCCGAAGCCATTACTCAGGGGGTGAACCGCGCCGAAGCGCTCGCCATGGCGAAAGAAGCCCTCGAAGTGTCAATGGACTTTTATTTTGAGGATCACCGCCCGGTCCCCCTTCCCTCTCTACCCAAGCGCGGCCAGGCGGTCGTGGAGCTGCCTGTGAGCGTCGCGGCCAAGGTGCTCCTGCTCAATGAAATGCTGCGCCAGAAGGTACGCCCCATCGAGCTGGCCCGGCGAATTGGAACCACCAAGCAGGAGGTGAACCGGCTCACCGACCTCAAACATGCCACCAAGATCGACCGTATCGATGTCGCCTTGAGGGCGCTGGGAAAGCGGCTGGTCCTGGACGCAGCTTGACTTGGCGGCATTCCACCCTTACCGGAAAAGGTCGCCGCGGCGACCCCCGCAAAGCTGGGAAACCCCGTTTGGCTTGGGTGCGAAGCGGTGACCGGCGATCAGTGGAACAGCGCGCTAAAGTGATCGCCGAGGTAATACGGCCACACGATCAGTGCCCAGAGGCTCTTCCAAAAACTCAGATGCAGGAATCCGATCGTGAACAGCCAGGCGCCGAACCAGACGCAGCCCATGAAGGTATGCTGCTGGATTTGAATCTTCTGCGGTTGCTTGTCGCGGGTTTCTTCTGCCACATTTTCCTCCTCCCGCGCCCCGGCGAAGTCAGGTTGAGTGCGCACACGCCCTCTGCCTTACCCGAGGGGATTGGGACTTCAAGATTGGTTGCAGAAAGAATACTCCTGTTGCGTCTGCACGCAATGACAATGTTCAGCCAAGCAGCCGAGCCCGCTTCCCTTGCGCCTTGAGCAGGTTCACAGCCTTCTTGTCGAAGCTGACAAACTCGTCCGCACCCAGCCATTCCCCCTCGTACGCGATGGCCCCATCGGCAAAGTCTCCGCCCCTATCGAGGAACTCCAAACCTGCCTCGACGGCCAGCCCGTTTGTCACAACGTTCTCACTGTCGATAAGCGCACGAATGGATCGAGCCACCTCCGCGGCGAGCCTCTTGTAGCCACTCCGCATGACCCAGACAAACTCGCAAAGCGCCGCCACTGGGATTGCGACCAGGTCCGCTGTCCGCAGTACATGAGCGGCAGACCGCGTTTGTGTTGGGTCATCGCGCACCGCAGCCCGCAGCAGAACATTCGTGTCCGCGACGATCTTCATCGCTTGCCTGCCCAACCGTCTTCGGTAATCTTCTTGATTTGCGCAAGGGTCAGCCGGGGCCCGCCCTTTTGTTCCAGGCTTCCGATGAATTTGTCGATCGAGCCAGTCCGCGAAGCGGGTCCAACCAACAGCCGCCCACCCGGAAGTTTGCTCACCTCGACCTTTTGCCCGGGGGGCACATTGAGGTGCCGGAGCAGTTCCTGCTTCAGGGTGATCTGGCCTTTGGCCGTCACTGTCAGTGTGCTCATCGATCGACCCTCCGCCTCAATGGTAAGGCGAAGTTTCCTTACTGTCGAGAATCCGCTAACCCGGCCAGCCCCGCTGACCCCGCACACGTACACAACCAACACATTCCATAAAACCCAAGCCTTTTCAACCTCTTACGCCGCCAACCCACCCGGTTTCAACACCGTTTGCGCAAAACAGGGTCAATTCAATACAAACCAACCCCCAATATGTCGAACCATGTAACGTTCCGAATTTCAAAAAAAGGTCAATTTTAAAGTTCGGAATGTCACTTTTCCCAACCATTCAAGCAAACCTCTTCGCATGAAACTAACCTAGCATGCCAACCTTTTGCGTTTTTCCGAACCTAGCATGCAAACGTTTCAGAGCGCAGAATCCGCCCAAAAATCTCCCGATTTTGGCAGCGATTGAACTGTGGCACTATCCCAACTTCCCCGCCAGCCAGCCCCCAAGATTCTCAATCGGCAGCCGCACGCCCAGGTAGAACTGCCCGAACAGCGCATACACCGCGCTGACTTGGTCAAACCGCATCTCGTAGATAAGCTTTTTAAATACAACAGGATCCTCGGCAAACAAATCCACGCCCCACTCCCAGTCATCCATCCCGATCGATCCCGAGATGATCTGCTTCACCACGTCGCCGTAGCGCCTGCCGATGAGTCCATGCTCATGCATCATGCGCTGCCGCTCGGCAAAGGGCACGGTGTACCAGTTCACCTGCTCGCCGCGCTTCCGGTCCATGGGATAAAAGCAGAGATATTTTGCATCCGGCACAGCCGGGTAAATCCGCGGCGCCATGGCATCCGCTCCGCGTTTGAGCGATGCGGCAATCTCCGCATTCCACTCCGGTGTATGGGCCTCAAACCCTTTCGCAGAGGCCGCTTCATACGTTTTGCGGCTGGACTCGTAGAGACCAAGCTCGACCACCGAGACGTAAGAGTGGGTGAGCGTCAGAAAGTCGGAGAGACGCGTCTGCGCGAGATCGAGCTCGACCTGGTTGAGTGCCTCAAACGATTCGCGGAAGTGGATGAGGATGAGGTCGCCCTTGTGCCCGAGTTCAGAGAAAAGAGCGGTCCGGATGGGGTCTTCCGGGCCGCTGCGCTCCATGCGCTGGAGCGCGGCAGCGGCTTCGGCAGAGATGCTGGCTTGCTCGGCGGGCGAGACTTGCCGCCAGGATTTCCAGTCAAAGCGGAAGAATTGATGCAACAAGCTGGAGCCTTCAAGCGTAAGCGGGACAGGGGGGAAATCGGTCAACGGAGACACCTCATACTTTCGATCAAGCAGTTCTCATCGTAGCAAAGCGGGGCAGGGTGAGTTGCGACGCGTTCAGGGTCTTAGATCGCTTTCCAGGCTTGCGGCTGCAGGTGGAGCGGGTGCGTATTGCGCGCCCCAGGCTTTCATGGCAATGAGAATCGGGTTGAGTGCGCGGCCTTTGGGGGTAAGCAGATACTCGGGGCGCGGGGGGTGATCGGCGTAGAGACGGCTGGTGAGGATGCCGTGGGCGGTTAGCTCCTTGATGCGGGCGGAGAGCACGCTGGAGGTGAGGCCGGGAAGGCTGGTTTCAAAGTCCTGGAATCGGCGGGTGGGATGGAGGAAGAGATCCCTGAGGATGAGGATGGTCCAGCGGTCACCGATGATGTCGAGGGTGCGTGCGATGGAGCAGCGCATGGAGTATTTTCTCGCCACGTGTTTTTCCTCCGGAGGTTTATTTTAATAGTTACTAGTATATAACAACTGACTTGCGCAAAAATGCTGAGCAAAAATGCCGGGAAATGGCGGGAAATGCAACGCATCCCGGCCCAGGCGAGGGCGGAAGGGGCAAAGACGCCGATGGTTCTGGCTATACTCGGTTCAGATGAGCGAAAAGATTATTGGCATTCTCGTCCTCTTCGTTACCCATGTGATTGAAGCGGGCGGCTACGCGGGTGTGGCTGCGCTGATGGGGATTGAGTCGGCGTGCATTCCGCTACCCTCTGAGATCATTATGCCGTTTGCGGGCTATGTGGTTTACCTGGGGCACATGAATCTATGGCTGGCGGCGACGGCCGGAGCCCTGGGGTGCAACGCGGGCTCGGTGGTGGCGTACTGGATTGGGGCCAAAGGCGGGCGGCCGATGGTGGAGCGTTATGGCCGCTGGGTGTTGATGAGCCATCATGACCTGGAGAGGATGACGGATTTCTTCAACAAGTACGGGGCGATTACGGTGCTTGCCGGGCGGTTGCTGCCGGTGGTTCGCACCTTCATCGCGTTTCCGGCAGGCATTGCCAAGATGCCGCAGGGCAAGTTTCACCTCTACACGTTTGTTGGCTCGTGGCCATGGTGCTTTGCGCTGGCTTATGTGGGCATGAAGCTGGGCGAGGAGTGGCACACTGACCCGCGTTTCCATGCGTGGTTCCATCGCTTTCATCTCGCGGTGGAGTTGGGATTGCTTGCGGGAATTGTGTGGTTTGTGTGGAGTCACCTGAGCAGGAACCGGCAGAGCGGCAGGGCGTAGTGACAACTTGCGCCGCGCCGGCTGAGAGAGCAAAGTTTCGCGAGGCGGTGAGCCTCAAGACCAACAGAAGGAAGGAATCGAAGATGGCAACGAAGAAGGCAGTTGTAAAGAGGAACAAGCGGGCAGTATCAACCAAGGTGAAGCCGGCCAAGGGCAAGCTGGGCGTGATGGTGGTGGGCCTGGGCGCCGTGGCGACAACGATGATTGCCGGTGTTGAGGCCGTCCGCCGCGGACTGGCCAAGCCGATCGGGTCGCTGACACAGATGGGCACCATCCGGCTGGGCAAGAGAACAGATAACAAGTCGCCGCTGATCAAGGACTTTGTGCCGCTGGCCGACTTGAACGACCTGGTGTTTACCGGGTGGGACATCTTCAAGGACAACGTGTATGAGGCCGCAGTGCATGCGGCGGTGCTGGACAAGGACACGCTCACACAGCTTAAGCCTTACCTTGAGAAAATCAAGCCGATGCCGGCCGTGTTTGACCAGTACTATGTGAAGCGGCTTAACGGCACGTATGTAAAGAAGGGCAAGAACAAGCGCGACCTGGCCAACCAGATTATCGCCGACATCAAGGCGTTCAAAAAGACGGTGGACCGGGTGGTGATGATCTGGTGCGCTTCAACCGAGATCTATCTTGAGCCGACGGCCGTTCACCAGACCATCGAATCGTTTGAGAGGGGCCTTGAGAATGACGACATCGGCATACCTCCGTCGCAGATTTATGCCTACGCGGCGCTGACGCAAGGAGTGCCTTTTGCCAACGGCGCGCCCATGGTGACGGTGGACTGCCCGGTGATGGTGGAGCTGTCAAAGAAGTATTCTGCGCCAATTTGCGGCAAGGACTTCAAGACCGGCCAGACCTTTATGAAGACGGTTCTGGCGCCGGGGCTGAAGGCGCGCATGCTGGGCGTCAAGGGCTGGTTCTCATTCAACATGCTGGGCAACCGCGACGGCGAAGTGCTGGACGATCCGCAGTCGTTCAGGTCAAAGGAAGTGTCGAAGATGGGATCGCTGGATTACATCTTCCAGCCCGAACTCTATCCCGACCTGTACAAGGACATCTACCACAAGGTACGCATCAACTACTATCCGCCGCGCGGCGACGACAAGGAAGCCTGGGACAACATCGACATCTTCGGCTGGCTGAACTATCCGATGCAGATCAAGGTCAACTTCCAGTGCAAGGATTCGATTCTGGCGGCGCCGGTGGCACTGGACCTGGTGCTGTTCCTGGATCTGGCCCAGCGGACGCCGGAACTTCGTTCCCGGGGCATCCAGGAGTGGCTGAGCTTCTATCTGAAATCGCCGCAGACGGCCGACGGACTGTACCCGGAGCACGATCTGTTCATCCAGTCGATGAAGCTGAAGAACACTTTACGTCACATCATGGGCGAGGATCTGATCACCCATCTGGGCTTGGAATACTACGACTGACCACCTGCGGTGGGGCCAACGGCTCCCTTTGGTCGCAAGAACAAAAGCAAAAGCCTCATCCGCGAGGGTGGGGCTTTTGTTGCTCAAAGCGGCCTGATTCTCTTGCAAGATCAGTGGAATCATGTCCAGCAATTTGTCCCTTATGCTCCATAAAAGACTTAATGCTGCTTTCTGGACCCACAAACTCATCCTGAACTCTATGCTTCGTTACGATCTTGCATGCTGTCACTGGAACGATCACAACCTGATCGAGTGGGTGTCGTGGAAGCCGCAGGATTCGTGAGCCGAAAAGTAGCGGGAGGGAATTGAGCTGATCGTTTCTCGCGCTCGTGCCGGGATGAAAGTTTGCCCTTCGCTACTGAGAACATTCGCTTCTCAGAACTCAGAACGGGCAAGCGAAGAATCAAAGATTCTCCTGCCCCGCCCATACCGAAACCGTCTTCAAATCGAAGGCCGCGGGGTGGCCTCAGGCGGCAAATTGGCTGTGGAAGACAGCCTTGATGTGGGCGAGGCGCTGGCTGAGGGCATCTTTTTCGTCTTCGAGGCCGAGCTCGCTTGCGAGGCCGATGGCGTCATAGAAGGAGTACTTGGCGTCGCGATAGCAGTCGCTCGCTTCGCGGAAGGAGTGGGCGTCATACATGTCGTAATAGGCTTTTTCGCTCTTGGCCTTCAAGTGGGTCAGGCTGGCGAGCTTGCTTTGACGCTGTTCCCGGTTCATCGCCGTACCTCGTGCTTGGCTTCGCAGTCCGATGCTTCGGGCTGGATCGGGACCTTCCCTGCGAGTCGTTCCGCTCGCCCGTCGGGCGTTCTCGCTTGTCCGCGTTCTATTCGGGCAGCAACACCCAACCTGCGAAGGGCCTGCGCGCCTTCATAGTACATCGAAAGCTAACGGAAACGCGTGCGGCTGCCGATACTCTGATTTGATTTCTTCGAGTTCTTTTGGTCCGTGGCGAGTGGGCGGGCTTCTCGCTTTTCGAGGGTGCATGATTTCACTGAAAAAGTATCTGGACACGGTTGGAACGGGCTTGACGCAGGAGCGCGAGGCGGAGGAGGGCGACCTTCTGACCACAACGCTGGGCGCTTACCGGTCAGCGTTGATGGAGATGGGCAGTTGCAGTCTGGATGCGTGTCCGGGGCTGGGAAACGAGTTGAAGCAGAGCCTCGGGCAGCTGGAGGCGCGACTAGGCGGCGGGGTTACGCGGGAGGCGGTGGAAGAGACCGAGGGCGCCGTGCAGCAGCAGTTGCAGGATTGGGGCCGGCGCACGGCGAGGCACTACCAGGAGAAGGCCGGCGAGGTGAAAGAGATCCTGATCGTGATGGCGCGGACCGCCGAATCGGTGGGTGCGCGGGACCAGCGGTGCGCGGAGCAGATCGACCGGGTGACGATGCGGCTGAAAAAGATTGCCAACCTGGAGGATCTGACCGAGATTCGAGCCTCGATTGAGAGCAGCGCGGCGGAACTGAAGACCTCAATTGACCGAATGACGGCGGAGGGCAAGGCGGCGATTGACCAGTTGCGGGCCGAGGTAGCGACCTTTCAGACGCGGCTGGACCAGGCCGAGCAGGTTGCCTCGTGCGACGCTCTGACAGGGCTGCGCAATCGACTTTCAGTGGAGGGACATCTGGAGCGGCGCTTGGCAGCCGGAGCTGCGTTTTGCGCGGCGATCATTGACATCGACCGCTTCAAGCAGGTGAACGACCGGCACGGGCACGTTGCCGGCGATGAGCTGTTGCGGCAGTTTGCCACCGAGCTGAAGTCGGCCTGCCGTTCGAAGGATATTGTGGGGCGCTGGGGCGGAGACGAGTTCATTATTCTGCTGGACTGCGGGCTGGTGGAGGCCGAGGCACAGATTGAACGGCTGAGCGCCTGGGTTTGCGGCAGCTACAAGGTGGAGGGGGTATCCGGGCCGATCCAGTTGCAGGTAGACGCATCGATTGGTCTTGCCGAGTCGAGGCCGAACGAGGCGCTGAAAGGGCTGATTGCGCGGGCGGATGCGGAGATGTACCGGCAGAAGGCGGCGGCAAAGGCGGGTGGGGGCGCCGTGCGCCGGAGCTAGCTTTGACGATGTAAAGACGTCGTCGACGCCCCTTCTGTGAAAAGCTGGCTGTTCTGCTGTGTCCGCCATCACATGTCAATTACTCCGTTCCTCAAACGGACTCTACCTCTTCCTCCCCCCGTTCGAGGAATCGCTTCTCGGACTTTATATCGCAAAACATTGATCTTGCTCCCGGCCTGAAGGAAGGTAAAGGGGAACCATCTCTTAGCGCACGCTAAGGGTGGCCAGCGCCGCCCAGGGGTGGATGAGGGCGGCAGGTGAAGTGAAACGCTGAGGAGAGAAGGCAGCCATGAGGGTACTGATCGCTGAAGACGACAAGGCGCTGGGATTGTTTTTGAGCCGCGGCCTGGAGGCCGACGGGCATCGTGTCCGGGTGGCGCTGGACGGGGGTGAAGCGGTGGAGGCGTTTCGCCGCGAGATGCCGGATCTGACCATTCTGGACCTGAATATGCCGGTCAAGGATGGCGAGCAGGTGCTCTCTGAGGTGCGGGCGATGGATGGCGACCTGCCGGTGCTGGTGCTGACGGCGCGGCAGGAGGTGGACACGCGGGTACGCTGTCTGGACCTGGGGGCCGACGACCTGATGCTGAAGCCTTTCAGTTTGCATGAGTTGAAGGCGCGCTGCCGGGCGCTGCTGCGGCGCAAGCGCGAGGCCCGGCTGCAACTGCGCGCCGGCGACCTGGAGTTGGACCGGCTGGACCACACGGCGCGGCGGGCGGGAAGGCCGGTGGTGTTGACCAACAAAGAGTTTGCGCTCCTGGAGCACCTGATGCTGAACCGCGGCCAATGCGTCTCGCGGGTGGAGCTGCTGGACTCGGTGTGGCAGATGGAGCCGGCACAGACCACGAACATTGTGGACGTCTATGTGAACTACCTGCGCCGCAAGCTGGCCGATCCGCCTCCGGGGCAGCTGATCCGGACGGTGCGCGGGCAGGGCTACATGGTGCCCGGCGAGGGCGCGATGGCGATGCTGATTCCGCTGCCGCCGCTGGGGGAGATTCCGGCGCCCGTACTCGATGCCCGCCCGGGCAGCACCTTGTTGAATGAACCCGCTTGAACCCAAGGAGAATTGCCATGCAGTCTGTTCCCGTATATACCCTTCCATTGCCGCCTCGCATTCGCACGCGAACTGCATTGGTGACCAGCGCCGACCTCAGCTTTCGCCAGCGGCTGGCCGAGATTCTGACCGGCCTGCGCTGGCAGGTGCGCGAGGCAGCCAGCGGCGCGCAGGCCTGGGCCGAGGCCGAAGCCACGGCTCCGGAAGCGATCGTGGTCGACTCCTGGCTGCCCGACCTGGAACTGGCGGAGTTTCTCAAGGACTTTCGCAAGTACTTTCCCGGCGTGGACCTGGTGACGACGGGCGCGGCCAGCGTGGAGGAGAGCCCGCGCGGCCCTTACCGGCAGGAACTGCTCTACGCGCTGCGCCGCAGCCAGGAGACCGACACCGCAGCCTGGAACACGGCGCCTTCGTTGGGCAAGTTCGAGCCGGTGCGCACCCAGACCACCGGCCCGCGCGTGCAACCGGCTGAGACGGATTCGCCGGATGCGGCAAGCGCCAGCCGGCGCGGCCTTGCACTGGCGGTGCCCGCCACGGAGCAAGTTGCGCCGCAGCCTCACGCGCCGGTGAGCTGCGAACGGCTTCCGGAACTGGTAGGCAATGCGGCCTGCATGCTGGAAGTGAGCCGCAGGGTGCGGCTGGTGGCGCCGCGGTCGACGCCGGTGCTGATCGAGGGGCCCACGGGATCGGGCAAGGAACTGGTGGCCGAGGCGCTGCACAGGCTCTCATTGCGAAGCCGCAAGCCGTTCGTTGCCATCAACTGCGCTGCGATTCCGGAAGCGCTCCTGGAAGCCGAGCTCTTTGGCCATACCCGGGGCGCATTTACCGGAGCCGTGCAGGGGCGAACGGGAAGGATTGAAAGCGCCGACGGCGGCACGTTGTTTCTGGACGAGATCGGGGAGATGCCGCTGGGGCTGCAAGCCAAGCTGCTGCGCTTTGTGGAGTGCGGCGAGTTGCAGCGAGTGGGCGACAACGAGCACGTGAAGGTGGACGTCCGGATTGTGGCCGCCACCCACCAGGCGCTGGCGCAGCAGGCGCAGGCGGGCAGCTTCCGCTCTGACTTGTACTACCGGCTGGCGGTCTTCCTGATCCGCACCCCGTCGCTGGGCGAACATGCCGAGGACCTGCCGCTGCTGGTGGATCACTTTCTGGAGCGCATGGGGCGCGAGGCGCCGGTGAAGCGAGTGGACCCGGCTGCGCTGGCCAAACTGCGGGCCCATGATTGGCCGGGAAATGTCCGCGAACTGGAGCATGTGCTGGAGCGGGCCGCGATTCTTGCGGGAGATGAATCGGTCATGACGCCGGAGGAGATCGACTTCGGATTGGTTCTGAACTAGCCCCAAGCAGGGAGCGGAGGACGCAATGGATGTGGAGATTGAGACCCGGTTGAGCGACCAACTGGCCCGCTACCTGGACCTGGCCACCAGCCAGGCGAAGCTGACCGCGGCCAACATGGCCAACATCGATACCCCCGGCTACCGCACCGTGGGAATGGACTTTGAAGCCGAGATGCGCGAGGCGATCGGCGGCGTGAATGACGGCAGGCCGGCACGGCAGACGCGGCTGAAGGCGGTGGATGGGCTGATCGCCCGGCCGGACGGCAACAATGTCTCGATGGATCGCGAGGGGCTGAACCTGGCCGAGGCGCAACTGAAGTTCAAGACCGGCGTTGCCCTTCTGCGCCAGGAGTACCAGCGGGTGATGGACGCGATTCACGCGGACGGGAAGTGAGACGGGCAGCTTTCAGCTTCTAGTTCCTGGCTTCTTGATGATGAATCTCAATCGAGGTGCAGGACGATAAGCATTTTCGAAGCGGCAATGCACGGGGATGGGATGAAGCGGGTTCTGGGGCCGGGAGCTAGAAGCTGGCAGCTAGAAGCTGTTTTCAAGGAGCGGCAGAATGAATCTGTTTGGGTTGATGGATACCTCGGGCGAGGCCATGCAGGCCGAGCGGATGCGGGCCGAGGTGGTGGCAGCCAACATGGCCAATGCAGAGACGACGCACACGGCCGCGGGCGGGCCTTACCGGCGGCAGCACGTAATCTTCTCGGCCAACGCGGGCGACCCTGGCTTTCTGGATTCGCTGGCTACGGCCTCGGGCAGCACAGGGGCGGGAGGGACCGGCGTTTTGGCACTGCCGGCGGTGGGTCTGCCGGGGTCGGCCGAGGTGGCGCCGGGAGTGCATATCACGGGCGTGGTCGAAGACACAGCTTCACCGCTGATGCGCTACGACCCCGGCCATCCGGACGCAGGGCCGGACGGGATGGTTGCGTATCCCGACATTAATCCCCTCACAGAGATGGTGGACCTGATGGGGGCAACGCGTGCATATGGCCTGAACAGTTCTGCCGTGCAGGCCGAGAAGGGCATGATCTCCGCGGCACTGGAGATTGCGAAGTCTTAGTCGCGACGTGTTGATTTGCGCAGCAGCAGCTCGTGCTCTCGCCGGCCTCGCGGAAGACCATGAAGAACGCAGAGCAGGAGCCAGAGAGCGCAACGCAAGAGCCAGGAGGAGCGATGCAAGCCGCAATGAATCCCATGAGTGCAACGGCTTCGGTTCTGGGAAGCCGGGACGGGCCGGGCGCGGCTGCCGGAGGGCCGAGCGGCACGGCCGCAACCCCGGCGCCCTTTGTGAGCCTGCTCACCGATGCCGTGGGGCAGGTGAACCAGTTGGAGAGCCAGGCGCATGCGGCAGTGACCGGCCTGATGACCGGCTCGGGTGTGGATGTGCACCAGGCGATGATTGCAACCGAGAAGGCCAGCATGGCGTTTGAACTGGCTCTGGCGGTGCGCAACAAGGCCGTGCAGGCCTACCAGTCGGTGATGGGCATGCAGTTTTAGTTGGGCGCCGGATGCGCGGGTTGCGAGCGGGTCTGAGCAGCGATTCGGATCTGGGCTGAGCAGCAAGACGGATCTGAGTTGAGCAGCAAGACGGACGGGAAAGCGGCGGGACGCGGGGACCATGGCCACCGGAACAGAGTTGGAGAAGAGCGCGCCGGCATTGCCCGGCAAGGCTCAATGGACTGACCGGCTGGGCAGCTTGTGGACCCGGGGGCGCATCCAGTGGGCGGGGATGCAGCCCGGGCAGCGGGGCTGGGCACTGGCTTCGGCCTGCCTGCTGGCCCTGCTGGCGGGGGGGCTGCTTTGGTATGCGCTGCGCACCGACTGGCGAACCTTGTACGCCAACTTGGACGCGGAGGACGCGCGGCAGACGGGCCAGATCCTGGTCGAGGCGCAGATTCCCTTTGAAGCCACGCCGGATGGCGCCGGCATCCGGGTTCCTGCGGCGCAACTGGATAAGGCGCGGTTAGCCACGGCAGCCAAAGGGGGCCTCAAGAGCGGGCGGCTGGGCTTTGAGATCTTCGACAAGCCGAACTGGGTGGGTTCGGAGTTCGACGAACAGGTGAACTATCAGCGCGCCCTGGAAGGCGAGCTGGAGCATACGGTGGGTACGCTGGCCGACGTCGTCTCGGCGCGGGTTCACCTGGTCATGCCGCACGATTCGCTGTTCCGCGAGGCGGAGCGGCCGGCCAAGGCCTCCGTGGTTCTGAAACTGCGCCATCGCTCCCTGGCCGACGGCGAGCCGGAGGCAATTCGCAACCTGGTGGCCTCGGCCGTGGACGGGTTGACCCCGGACCGGGTGGTGCTGGTGGATGCGGCGGGGCACCTGCCGCTGGGGCCAAAGACCGCCGACGCGTTGCGGCTGAGCGCCGAGGAGGCGCTGGAGCAAAAACTCATTGCCACGCTCGAGCCGGTGACGGGAGCGGGCAACGTCCGCGCCTCGGTGACACTGGATTACGATCCGGCTGCCAGCGAAGAGACGCGGGAGAGCTACGACCCGGACAAGACGGTGACGCTCTCGATGCAGCGCACCGAGCAGTCGGCGGGCGCACAGCCGGTACCCTCCGGGGTGCCGGGCACGGCCTCGAATGCGCCCAACTCGCAATCCCTGCCGGTTTATCCGCAACAGACCACTCCGCCGCAGTCGGCCAAGACCGAGTCGGGCACCTACGGCGCATCGAAGACGGTGCGGCACGTGGTGGAGAACCCGGGCCGGGTGCGGCGGCTGACCGCGGCCATCGTGGTCAATGACCGGCTGGCGCTGCCGGCCTCGACGGGAAAGGCGGCGCAGTGGCAACCGCGCTCGGCCGACGAAGTGCGAACCTTGACGGCGCTGGCCCAGGCCGCGGTGGGCTTTGATCAGGCTCGCGGCGACCTGTTGACGGTGGAGGATCTGCCCTTTGAAGAGAATCGCATGCAGCCGCCGCTGACCGCACTGGGGCAGTTTCTGGCCACGGCCGAGAGCAAGCCGGTGCTGATCAAGTACGCCGCGCTGTTGCTGGGAGTGTTGCTGGTGGTGGCGTTGGGGGTGCGGCCGGCGGTGCGCCGCGCGGTGGGCCGCACGGCTGCGGACAGAGAGCGGGACGCCGGAGCGGCGAAGGAATTGGCCGCTCAGGCCGCGGCGCAGCCGCCTGCATTGAAGCCTCCTGAGGCGGCCGAGGCCGATCCCGAGCGGGCGCGCGCGCAGGAGATCTTCGAGCAGGTGACCACGCATCTGAAACGCGAACCGACGCAGAGCTCGCGCCTGTTGCAGAGCTGGATTCACTCCGATTAGCCCCTGCGCCGGGCCGGGACAGTGGGCGCCCAGGCAGGGCGATGGCATTCGAGAGCAAGCGGCCGAGAAAAGAAAGGGACGGGGATCTTGGCAGAGCAGGGGAGCGAGAGCGGAGCACAACGCCGCCGCCAGGCTGCGAACATGACCGGAGTGCGCAAGGCCGCGATTCTGCTGGTGGCTGTGGGCGAGGGGCTGGCCAAGGAGATTCTGCGCGCGCTGCCGGAGGCGGATGTGCAGCGCCTGACCGAGGAGCTGGCCGATCTGCGCGGCGTGACTCCAGAGATGTCGGCCGGGATTCTGGAGGAGTTCTGGGAGCTGCTGGAGACGCAGAACTTCATGATCCACGGGGGCCTCGACTACGCCACCCGCCTGCTCATGGAGACCTTCGGCAAGGAGCGCGCCGACGACCTGCTGATGCTGGTACGGCGCTCGCAGGAGGAGGCGCAGGGAAACCTGGCCAAGCTGCAGCGCACCGACCCGCAGCAACTGGGCAAGCTTCTGGACTCAGAACACCCGCAGACGATTGCGCTGGTGCTGGCCCACCTGGACCCGAGGCGGGCCTCGATGGTGCTGGACAGTCTGAGCGAGGAGCACAAAGTGGTGTCGATTCAGAGGCTGGCGGAGATGCGCCAGTTCTCGCCCGAGATGGCGCAGAAGGTGGCGCACATTCTGCACCGCCGGCTGGAGAGCGTGGGCGACACGGCGCGCAAAAGCTATTCCGGCTTCAAGGCTGTCGCCGATCTGTTGAACCGGCTGAACGCAGAGGAGTCGAAGAAGATTCTGGAGACGATCGAGGACGGCCAGCCGGAGCTGGCGCTGAGCATCCGCAACTTGATGTTCACGTTTGAAGACCTGGTGACGGTGCCGCCGGCGACGATCCGCGAGATCGTCTCCGGGGTGGACAAGCGGCAACTGGCGCTCGCCCTTCGCGGCGCTAACGATGAGCTGCGGGCGCAGATCTTCAAGTCAATGAGTTCGCGGGCCGTGGAGATGCTGAAGGAAGACATGGAAGTGCTGGGCCCGGTACGCTCGCGCGAGGTGCAGCAGGCGCAGCAGGAGATTCTCAACCTGGCGCGGCGTCTGGAGGCCGAGGGCAAGGTGGTCCTGAAGCTCGAAACCGGGGACGAGATGCTGGCGTAGAAAAGCAGGGAGCAGGGAACAGGGAATGGGAGTAGGGAACAGGGATCATTCCCACGCTGCTGGATCGGCGTAAATGAGTCGAAGCTCGGCTCGGGGCCGGCGACCAGGGACAAAAGAGCTTAGACAACTTGCATCGACGAAGAAGGGATCCGGATTCCAATGGGCACGGTGGGCGAGATTGAGGTCTTTCAGTATTCGGGCAGCCCGGACGTTTCCGAAGCCGCGTGGGAGGGGTGGGCCGCGCCTGCGGAGGCTCCAGAGAGTCCGGGCACGGGCAGGGTGAAAGAACCCGCGGACCGGGCCATTGAGTTGCGTTTGCGCGGCGAGTTCGAACAACGAATGGTCGAGGAGACACGCCGGGCCTTTGAGGCCGGCCGGGAGCGAGGCCGGCAGGAGGGGCGGCTGGCCGAGCACGAGACGCGCGCGGCCGCCGAGGCCGAGCGGGAAGAGCGCCAGGCGGTCCAGGCCGCGGCGTTAATGGTGAGCTTTACCGAGGCGCGCGACCGGTTCCTGGAGCGGGTGGAGCAGGAAGTGGTGATGCTGGCGCTGGCGGTGGCGGCACGGATCTTGCGCCGCGAGGCGCAGATGGATCCTCTGCTGCTGACCGGTGCGGTGCGGGTGGCGCTGGGCCAATTGGCTGAGAGCACGGAGGTGCGGCTGCGGGTGCCAGCCGACGATCTGGAGCTTTGGGCCGAGGCCATCAAGTTGCTGCCGAACCTGGCCTTGAAACCCACCCTGGTGGCGGGCGAGGGGATGCGACTGGGCGACTGCGAGATTGAAGCAGGGGTGGGATCGGTGGACCTGGGGATTCGCGCTCAACTGGGCGAGATTGAGCGCGGTTTTTTTGACCGCGCCCGGGGAGCACTGAAGACGCGGGCAGCAAGCCGGGAAGAGGCGGCGGAGACCGTTGGCGAGGAGCGCCGATGAGTGCGGCGGGGCAAAGACAGCTGGAGCGGTACTTTACCCGTCTGGAGCGGGGCCAGCCCTGGCGCTGGCGCGGACAGGTGCTTGAGTCGGTGGGCCAGACGATTGAGTCGGCCGGGCCGCCGGCCTCAGTGGGCGAGTGCTGCGAGATTCAGGACCGGTTGGGGATACCGCACCTGGCCGAGGTGATCGGTTTTCGCGGGTCGAATGTTCTTTCGATGCCGGTGGAGAGCACGGAAGGAGTTCGCTTAGGCGATCCGGTGTTGGCGCTGGGCGTCCGCCCGGAGATCGAGGTAGGTCCGGCGCTGATGGGCAGGGTTCTGAATGCCCTGGGCGAGCCGATCGACGAGCTGCGGCCCCCGGCCCCTGCCCAGGCGCTGCTCCTGGAGGGGGTGGTGAGGCCGCCGCTGGACCGGGCGCCGATTCGCACCCCCCTGGGTACTGGAGTTCGCGTTCTCGATGGGCTTCTGACGGTGGGCCGTGGACAGAGGGTGGGTATCTTCGGCGGATCGGGGGTGGGCAAGAGCACGCTGATCGGCATGATGACGCGCAACACCGAGGCCGATGTGACCGTGGTGGGGCTGGTGGGTGAGCGCGGGCGAGAAGTTGGCGAGTTCCTGGAAGACGCGCTGGGCGCCGAGGGGCGGGCTCGATCGGTGGTGGTGGTTTCAACCTCCGACCAGTCGCCGCTGTTGCGCATGCGGGCGGCGCTGGCGGCAACAACGGTAGCTGAGTTCTTTGCCGCCCAGGGCAAGCATGTGCTGCTGGTGCTGGACTCGCTGACGCGCTTTGCCATGGCCGCCCGGGAGATTGGGCTGGCGGCTGGGGAACCTCCGACGGCCAAGGGATATACGCCCTCGGTCTTTACCCGGCTGGCCAGGCTTGTGGAGCGGACGGGGCAGTTTAGGGTGGGATCGATTACCGCGTTTTATACGGTGCTGATGGAGGGCGACGACCAGCAGGACCCGCTCGTGGACGCGGTGCGTTCGCTTCTCGATGGGCATGTGGTGCTTTCGCGGGCGCTGGCGGCCGAAGGCTGGTATCCGGCGATTGAGGTGCTGGACTCGATCAGCCGGCTGATGCCTGCGGTGACCGAGCCGGAGCATCGCGAACAGGCGGCGCTGCTGCGGCGGCTGATGGCGGTCTATGCGCGATCGGAGGACCTGGTGCGCATTGGCGCCTACAAGCCGGGCGCGGATCTGGATCTGGATCGCGCGCTGAGAGCGCGGGGGGCGATGCGCGCCTTCATGACCCAGGAGGTGGGCGAGCAGGTTCGCTTTGCCGATTGCCTGAAGCGGCTGGCCGAGCTGGCCGCGGAGGTTTGAGCCATGGGCGTCTCGCGCGCATTGCGCCGCCTGCTGCACATTCGCAGCCTGGAAGAGGAGCAGAGCCGGCTGGCGGTGGAGTCGGCGCTGGTGGAGCTGCGCCGCCTGGAGCACGCACTGAACGTATCGGTGGAGCAGGACCGGCGTGGCCGCCGACGGATTACCCTGAGTGCGCGCAACGGCGAACTTCCGGATCGCGTGGCGGGCGTGGTGGAGATGCGGATTGCGAACGCGCAAGCCACCGCTTTGACGCCGTGGATTGCCCAGGCCGAGGGGCAAGTGAGCGACCTGCGCGATGAGTTTTTACTGAGGCGCGTGGAGCGGCGGCAGGCTCAGACCCTGATCGACGAGACCGAAGAGCGCGATAGGGTCGAGGCGGCGCGGCGGGGACAACAGGCGCTCGACGACTGGTACGGCAGCCGTTTGCACGGCGAAAAGACAACACCGGCGCCGCCCGAGCAGGCGGGGCTTGGGAGACCGGACGCAGGATCGGCGCCACGCACGGACGAGAAGAACAAAACTTGAGAGAAAATCCATGGGCGATGCCGGAGACCTTCCCTAAATGGGCGCACTGTTTCAAATTCCTGACATTGCTCTAACCCGTCCACCGCCCCCTTTGGCCCCCCATCTGCTGTTCTCTCCCGCATGACCGTTTCCGTCGCAATCCAACCTGGGCATGTGGGTGCTTTTGGGCATTTGGGCGTTGCCGGGCAGGGGGGTGTTCCGCGACTGGGTGCTCCAGAGCCGGGTGTCGCAGGGCAGGCTAGTGCAGGGCAGGCTAGTGCGGAGTTGGGCCGGGCGGTTTGGGGTCAGCAAAAAGCAGCCGCGCAGCAGCCGGGCGGGGAGAGCTTTGGGGCCGCGTGGCAGAAGCTGCTGGCTTCGCAGGGAACCGGCGTGGCGAAGATGGGCGGAGCCGAGGAGTTGGATCTCGACGAGACCGGCCTGCCTGCGCGGGCGGGAGACGCTGCGGTTCAAGGCAAGCTGGAGGCGGGGGCGACGAGCGCGACTGCGAGCCTGGGAATGCCGGTGAAGGAGTCATTCGCTGCCCGGCAGGCAACCCGGGCAGCCGGGCCTGCTGGAGACGGCGGAAGATCGGTGGCGCCACGGCCTGGGACCGTGCAGCCTCAACACATAGACGGAACGGCCACGGCGGGAGGGGTGCGGGTGGTCAGGACTGAGCTGCGGGCGAGCAACGTTGCGGCTCTGCCACGGGCGGCGACTGCGGCAGCCGGCAGCTCAAAGGATGCGATTGGGGAGACGAGGCATGCCGGGACCGCGAACGATGCCGGCAGTCCGGCGCAGGCGCCAGAATGGGCAGCACCGCCTGCCATGCCGGTAGGTACGCCTGGGTTTGCGGCTGCTCCCGTGTCTTCTGCTCCCAACGCGGCTCCGTTTGAGGCTGGCCCCTCCCGTGTGTCGGAGGGAGAGAGCGATGAGGCCACGGTCGCGGATGCAAATATTTCAATGCGTGCGGCGTATGTGGAGGAAGGGGCAACGAGTCGGGTGAGCGTCCGGAGCGTTGCAAGCGGCAAGGGATTGGTGAGCGCGAAGGGCGCCCCGGATTCGCTATCGAGCAGGCAGAGCGGCACTTCGCTGCCGGGGTTGGAGAGCGACCGGGCTGAAGACAGGACCAGCCAGACAGAGCGCAAGCTGACGGGGAGCCGGCAGCCGGAGGTTCGTCCGGTCCAGATGGCTCCAGTTCACCCGGCGCCGGCCGGGGCCACGCAACCCAGGACGGCACAGTCAGAACCAGCTGCCGATGAGTTCGCTGCTGCACAGCAGGAGGACACCGGAAAAGGGAGTTTAGGGCGGTTGAGCGGGGGCGTTAAGGCACCGCCCGCAGCTGAGCCGCCCAGGATGACGGCCACGGCCCACTTTCAAGGCAGGATGCAGGCGGAGCTCGGCGGGCTGGCGGCAACAGACAGGACGGCAATCGCGCCGGCGACCCCTGCGCTGGAGCGGCCGGAAACGACAGCCGGTGGCGCAGATTCTCAAGCTGGATCGTCGCTCCGGGTTTCGTTCTACGGAGCCAAGTCCGGAGCATCCGGCAAGGACAATGGCGCGGGGATGGGGTCGCGCACGGGACATGCAGAAGCGTCAGGAAGCGCGATGGCCCATGGAGGCGGGCTCACGAGAGGCCAACCGGGAACGGACGGGCAGGACTTGGCCAATTCGGGACTGGCGCGGGACATGGCAGGGATGCGGGGGAATCCGGGGGCATCGAGTGGAGCAACGGAAGCGCCCCGGGAGGCGTCCGGGGCGCCCGGCGCGCGCGATGCGTTTATCGCGTTGGACGCGGATTCTTCGGTTCCCGTGCCGAGCTGGACTCATGCCGGCGCGCATCGAGCCGAGGCGGGGTTCCAGGATCCGGCTCTGGGCTGGGTAGGTGTGCGGGCAGACGCGAATGGTGGCAGCATTCACGCCTCGCTTGTTCCGGCCTCAGCGGCTGCGGCTGCGGCGCTGGGCAGCCAGATGGCGGGGTTGAGCGAGCACCTGGCCGAGCGGCGCTCGCCGGTGGAGACGCTGACGCTGGCCGCGCCCGAGGGGCAGGGAAGAGAGGCCGGAGCGGCACAAAGCGGCAACCAGGGGATGCAGCAGGGCGCCGGGCAGGGGACTGGCGACGGTTCCGGATATGGCGCTCAGGCGGGCACCGTGGCAGATACGGCTGCTGGCAGAGCCGTCCAGGCCGGGGAGACGGGATTGACATCCAGCGCAACGGATATGGGCTATGCGGCAGCACCGTTGGGGGGCACTCACATTTCCGTGATGGCCTGAGGTGCGCAGCAGACAGCAAAGACTGATTGGCGGCAAGAAAGACGACGAAAGGCAGGGAGGCAACATGGCAGCAGCTACATCGGGAATCTGGAGTCATCACGGGGCCTCTGCGCAGGCCTTACCAGGCGCAAAGCCGAATCCAATGACGGGACCCGCCGGCGGAACCGGCGGCACGACGGGAACCGGCGGCAGCAGCACAACGGCCAGCGACTCGGCTACCATCTCGGCCAACGACTTTCTCACGCTGCTGGTGACAGAGATGCAGAACCAGGACCCAACCGCGGATACCGACCCCAACGAGTACATCAACCAGTTGGTGAACGTGAACAGCCTGGAGCAGTTGATTTCAATCAATCAGAATTTGTCGACGGCTCTGGGGGTGTCGAGCACGAGTTCCACTTCGAGTGCGGCGACGGGGACAAGCTCAGCCAGCCCGACGGCGGCTGCCGATGGCGCGCCGAGTGGATCGGCGCAGGCAGCGGCGCACAAGGGCAAGGTTGCGGCAGGAATTGAGTCGTTCGCGGGGGGCGCGAACCCCGCGAGCCCGGCAGCATCGCTTTCCGCCGCAAACAAGCGCATTGCGGGCAATCTCAGTATTCCGGCCACGGCGCCCGCTTCAGACCGTGTGGCGCAATCGCTGAATGGCAGGCACGCGGCACGGCAGATTAAGCAATAGAGAGAGCGTGGCTATAGCATCTTCGGAATTGGTGTAGACCGAAAGCACACGCTCAAGTGGCTCGCCGCGGCGAGCCGCCTTTCACTGCCCTAAAAAAGTCTACGTGTATTCCGAAAATGCTCTAACAACCCGAAGTGCCCGTTCACCCGCCGGCCCCTGGGCAGGCGGCAACCGCAGAGAGCAAACAGGAGAGCAATCATGGCAAGTTTCTTTATTCCGCTGACGGGGCTTGAATCGGATTCGACCGCCCTGAATACCATCGCCAACGACCTGTCGAACATGAACACAACAGCGTTCAAGGCGCAGACAACCAACTTTGCCGACCTGTTTTATCAGCAGATCGGGTCAACCGGTGCGGGGAATCCGATCCAGGTGGGCGCGGGCGTGCAGGTGGCGGCCAATGAGACCGAGTTCTCGCAAGGTTCGATTAACACAACGGGGAACGCTACGGACGTGGCTCTGAACGGGAACGGATTCTTTGTGGTCAGCAACGGGGTGACCGATGAATACAGCCGCGCGGGCGACTTCTCGCTGACATCGACGGGCAACCTGGTGACATCGAGCGGTTTGAGCGTGATGGGCTACCCGGCGGTGGGTGGAGTGGTGAACACCAGTTCGCCGCTGACGGCAATCAACATTCCGGTGGGGCGGGTGCAGGAGCCGTCGGCCACCACTACGCTGAATATGACCGCCAATCTGGACTCGGCCGCGGCCACCGGCACGGCGTTTCCGGCCCAGGTGACGGTCTATGACTCGCTGGGCGTGAGCCACGTGGCAACGGTGACCTATACGCAGACCGGCACCAACACCTGGAGCTACTCGGTTGCCTTACCGGCAGGGGATTTCACATCGGGCACATCGACGCCGGTGACGGGAAGCATGACGTTTGACGCCAACGGCACGCTGAGCACGATTACGCCAACAGGCGCGGCTGCTGCACTGACGGTTGGAACAGCTGCGGGGGACGTGTCGTCGATTCCGTTGAGCTTTACGGGACTTGCGGATGGGGCGACAGATCTGAGCATCAGCTGGAACCTGTTGGGGACGAGCGGCACGCCGACCATCAGCCAGGTGGACACGGCCTCGGCGGTCTCGGCGACCACGCAGAACGGGTACCCGAGCGGGCAGTATCAGAGCTTCACAATCGGGTCAGACGGCACGGTGACAGCGACCTACTCGAATGGGCAGGAGCAGGCGGTGGGCCAGGTGGCGCTGGCGAACGTGGCCAATGTGCAGGGATTGCAGATGTTGGGCGATGGGGATTACGCGACCACATTGTCGAGCGGCACGGCGGCGGTAGCGACCTCAGGGGCGTCGGGACTGGGGACGATGCAGGACGGAGCGCTGGAGGAGTCGAACGTGAACATCTCGGCTGAGTTCTCTGACCTGATCATCGCGCAGCGCGCGTTTGAGGCAAACTCCAAGGCGGTGACAACATTCGACACAGTGACGCAGGAAACGATCAACATGATCCACTAACGTTGAGGCGGGCGGTTCTCGGGCCGCCCGTTCTTTTAGCGAGGGCTGACTTCGATAAAGAGGCCTTTGCCGTGGGCTAAAACCTTTCCGGTGGCGTTGAGGATGCGGGCTTCGGTGAAATGCTTGCGGCCTTCGCTGCGCAGGATGCGGCCTTCAAGACGGATGGGCTCGCCGGACGGGACGGGGCGCAGGTAATCGGTCTCGAGGTGGCGGGTCATGGCGCTGAGGCCGCGGGCGCGGAGGACCTTGCTCATGGTCTCGTCGAGCAGTGTGGCAATGATGCCGCCGTGCAAATAGCCGGGGTGGCCGTCGAAGGTGGATGAGACGGTGGTAAGGCAGACGACGGAGCCGTCATCCGCGAGCAGGAACTCCAGGTGGAGGCCGGCAGGGTTGGCGGGGCCGCAGCCAAAGCAGCGGTTCTGCGCGGCGTGGGCGAATGGGGTGAGATGCTGCTGTTTGCCGGTCATGCCTGATTGCTCCGCGCCTGCTGACTCCACGATTCATCGGCAAGGACCCTTTGATAGAGGTCACGATCGACGTTGCCTCCGGTGAGGATGAGGCCGATGCGCCTGCCGGCGAGAGAGTCCTTCTCCTGGAGGGCGGCGGCGAGAGTGGCAGCTCCGGCGCCTTCGGTGAGGTTGTGGGTGTCCTGGTAGTAGGCGCGCATGGCATGGGCGATCTGGGCGTCGCTGACTTCAATGATGCGTGAGACGTTTTGCCAGATGGCTTCCATGGCCAGAGCGTTGGGTTTGCGGCAGGCGAGGCCGTCGGCGATTGCAGAGACCGAAGGGGCCTCGACGACCCTGTGAGCCTTGAAGCTGAGCGAGTAAGAAGGCGATGCGGCGGAGACTACGCCAACGATTTCAGTGGTGAGGCCGAGGGCGTTGCGCGCGGCGGCGACGCCGCAGATGGACGAGCCGAGCCCGATGGGGACGTAGACCACGTCTAGAGGCGGAGCCGCTTCAAACAACTCCGTCGCGTAGGTGGCAGTGCCCATGACGAGACGCTCGTGGAAGGACTCGGCGAGGGAGTAGCCGCGCTCGGCGGCAACGGTGTGGGCGTACTCCAGCGACTCCTGAAAGTCGTGGCCGTGCTCGACGAGTTCGACGCCCTGGGCGAGCATGGCGCGATTCTTCTCCTGGCTGTTGCCGTGAGGGACGACGATGACGGCTTTGAGGCCGAAGAGCCGCGCGGCAAAGCCGACTCCCTGGCCGTGATTGCCGCGGGTAGCGGCGACGACTCCCTGAAGGGCGGGCTGAGTTTGCTTGAGCCAGGCTAGATAGACGAGCGCACCGCGCAGCTTGAAGGCGCCGACGGGGGTGTGGTTCTCATGCTTGATCCAGGCTTCGACGGCTATCTGACCGGCCGACGAGAGGCGCTGGTTGATCAGCGGCCAGGTGTACTGGGGCGTGGGCGGCATGGAACGATAGACGAGCTGCCGGGCTTCGCGGATCTGGGCCAGGGAGGGAAGCTGCATGGAGACAGGATACTTGCTTTCGCGAGGCGATTGCGGATTGCTGCCGCGGCGATAGACTGGAGACCATGGTGGCTTGCGAATTGCGGCTGGGTTGGTTGGTCAGGCGGCGGGGCCGTTGGGTTTCGGTTGCGATTTTGGGGCTTTGCGGTTTGTGCGCAATGGCCGGTCTGAGTGGTTGCCGGGGAAAGTCTGAGCTGACGCCGCGGCAGGCGGAGGGGAGGCATCTCTTTGAGGTGCGGTGCGCGCATTGCCATGAGGAGAACGACCTGGCGCTGAAAAAGATTCCGCCGGATTTGCACGGCTTGTTTGAGCACAAGACGCTGCCGAGCGGGATTGCGGCCTCGGATGAGGCGGTGCGGCGGAATGTGCTGGGGGGACGGGGGATGATGCCGGGGTTTAGCGGACGGTTCAGCGAGGAGCAGATGGAGGCGCTGCTGGCTTATCTACATACCGGGCTGCGGTGAGGATGGGGCGGGGAATCGGCGGCTCGTGTGATTGGAATCACGGTATACTTGAGATTGCCATGGCATCCGAGAAAACTTTTTACCTTGAAACCTTCGGCTGCCAGATGAACGCCCATGACTCTGAAAAGGTTATTGGCACATTGGAGCAGCAGGGCTACCGGCAGGTGGAGAACGAAGAAGACGCCGGGCTCATCCTCTATAACACCTGCTCGATCCGCGACAAGGCGGAGCAGAAGGTGTTCAATCGCCTGAACGACTATAAAAAGCTGCACAAGGCCGGGAAGCGCTTTGGGGTGCTGGGGTGTGTGGCGCAGCAGGAGGGCGAGAAGATCTTTGAGCGGGCGCCGTATGTGTCGCTGGTTTCGGGGTCGGCCTCGTACCGCAAGCTGCCGGAGATGCTGACTCGGCTGGAGGCAGGCGAGACGCGGATCACGGGGCTGGACGACCGGCAGACGGACGAGGCCTTCGAGACTGAGTTCACTTCGCGGAAGAATCCTTACCGGGGCTATATCACCATTATCGAGGGATGCGACAAGTTCTGCGCTTATTGCGTGGTGCCTTACACGCGAGGCAAGGAGCGGAGCCGGACTTCGACCTCCGTGCTGGCGGAGGCGCGGCGGATTGTCGACCTGGGCTATACCGAGATTCAACTGCTGGGCCAGAACGTGAACAGCTACCTGGACCCGGAAGGGAAGCGGAGCTTCGCGGAGTTGCTGGCGGCCGTGGGCGAGGTGGGGGGCATCCGCCGGGTGCGGTTTATGACCAGTCACCCAAGGCACTTTACCAAGGACATTGTGGAGGCGATCGATGCCGTGCCCACGCTTTGTGACCATGTACATCTGCCGGTGCAGTCGGGCTCGTCGCGAATCTTGAAGGCGATGAATCGCGAGTACACGGTGGAGTGGTACCTGGAGCGGATCGCGTGGATCAAGTCGGCGCGACGGGAGATCTCGCTGTCAACGGATGTTATTGTGGGTTTTCCCGGCGAAACGGCCGACGACTTTATCCAGACCATGGACCTGTTGGGCAAGGTGGAGTACGACTGCGTCTTCGGGTTCAAGTATTCGGCACGGCCCAATACGCCGGCGCTCACCATGATCGACTCGATCCCGGATGGGGAAAAAGCGCACCGGCTTCAAGTGTTGCTTGACCGTCAGAGGGAGATTCAGAGGGTCAACTACGCGAAGCATTTGGGCCAGGTGATGGAAGTGATGGTTGAGGGACAGCACCCCGCGCGCGGGCAGGTGGCCGGGCGCAGCAGTCAGAACAAGCCGGTGAACTTTACCTGCTCGCAACCGATCGCCCCGGCGCCGGGCAGTTACCAGCAGGTGAGAATTACCGGGACGCACCCCAACAGCCTGGTGGGCGAATCGGTCTAATATAGAGGCGAGGGCGGGAAAGGGAAGCAATGGATATCGAAGTACGGATACGCGGCCTGATGATGGACCCGGCCACCAACATGCCCATCGTGGTGCTGAAGGATATGGCTTCCGACACGGTGATGCCGATCTGGGTGGGGATCTTTGAGGCCAACGCGATTGCCATCGAGATTGAGAAGGTGCCGGTGCCGCGTCCGATGACCCATGACCTGACCAAGAACCTGATCCGGCACTTGAATGCTCAACTGGAACGCGTTGTGATTAATGAACTTAAAGATGATACATTCTTCGCCGTGCTGTGGCTGAGGCAGGGCGAAGAACCGCTGACCATCGATGCCCGGCCTTCCGACGCCATCGCTTTGGCCTTGCGAGCGGACTGCCCGATCTTTGTCACGGAGCAGGTGTTGCAGTCGGCGAAGCTGAGCACCACGGGGCCGCCGGACCCGACTGCGGAACAGTTGCGGGGGTGGCTCGAAGGGCTGAATGACGAGGACCTCGGCCGCTACAAGATGTAGCTGGCTCGGAGCCCTCGGGAGATGATTGACAGTGGTGTTGGCTGGGCGCTAGGATCTTGCCATTGATGTTGAAGCTTTCCCTCTGGCGGCGCGAGCAGTTTTCAGACTGGCGGCAGGCGCCTGATTTCAAGATGCATACACGCAAGTTGAAACAGATTTGAACCGGTAAACGATAGCCCCGGAGACAAGCTTCTCCTTTTCCCCTGAAACAAGCCTCCCCAACCGATCGCTTTCAAGCGCCTGATGACAGAAATGTGTTTCGAACGAACTGAAAAACGAGAGGGTGTCGATGTCTGAGAAGAGCACGCTTCGGCTGAGTGCCGGGCAAGTGGATGAGTACCGGCGCGAGGGATATATCGTCTATGACGACCCTGTCTTCCCGCAAGCAAAGTTTGATGCGCTCAAGGCGCATTTTGAAGAGGAACTGGCGCTTCTGCCTCCCGACGTAAGGCCGGAGTCAATGGATGTTCCGCACTTCACCGATACAAAGCTGTTTGATTGGTTGATGAGCGATGAGGTTCTGGACCTGGTGGAACCGATCATCGGTCCGGATATCGCGTTGTTTTCAAGCCACTTTATCTGCAAGCCGAAGGGCAATGGCAAGAGGGTGCCGTGGCACGAAGACAGTTTTTACTGGTCGCACATGCTGTCTCCCATGGAAGTGGTGACGGTGTGGCTGGCGATTGATCCGAGCACCCGGGAGAACGGGGCGATGCTGGTGATTCCACGTACGTTGGATGGGACCAGCGAGCACGAGGAAGTGGACCCGCTGAAGAATGTGTTGCCCTGGGAGATCAAGCGGAGGCCGATCGACGACGGCAAGGCGGTGATGATTGAGCTGGAGACCAATCACGCCAGCCTGCACGATGGGCGCCTGCTCCACGGCAGCCCGGCGAACACCAGCGACCAGCGCCGCTGCGGGTACACGATGCGCTATATGCCGTCCTCGGTGAAAATGAGCGAACAGGGGGCCGCGGTGCACAACATCTATCTCTGCCGGGGCAAGGACAAGGCAGGCAACCGGTACAGCGATCCGAACAAGAGCTATGACGAGTTGGCGCACTATCGCCGGCGGAGCGGTACCGGCCACTGAGCTTTTTCCCCAATCGCCTGCCGCTGGCCAACCCGGTTTGCGGCAGGCATTCACGTTTGAACCGAACGAGAGGTACCTTCCCCTATGCATGACACCTTGCTTGAGACGGCCAACGGGACTTACCGCTGGCATGAGAACTGGATCACGATTCCTGAACTTGATGCACGCCCGGTAAATGGCCGCACGCACGGCGCCGCCGTAGGTAAAAATGGGCACATCTACATCTTTCACCAGGCGGTTCCGGGGATGCTGGTCTACGACGCAGCGGGAACGCTGTTAAAGAGCTGGGGGAACTACCCCGGCGCGCATGGGCTGACGCTGGTGGAGGAGCAGGGAACGGAGTTCCTGTGGCTGACCGACCAGGACCGGGTGGCGGTGGAGAAAACGACGACGGATGGGACGGTGGTGCAGTCGATTGCGGCGCCGCCTTATGCGGCCAGCGAGCCCTATGTCCCAACCTGGGCGGCGGTGAACGAAGTGCGCCATGGCGGGAACGGCGACGTGTGGGTTGCCGATGGCTATGGAAGCGGCAAGGTCAGCCGCTACGATGCGGCAGGGAATTGGCTGGCAACCTTCGATGGGACCGAGGGCGGCGGGCGATTCAATTGCCCCCACGGGATCTGGTTCGACAGCCGCAAGCGACCGCTGGATCTGTGGGTTGCGGACCGGGGAAACCACCGGGTGCAGGTGTATAGCGCAGATGGCAAATACATCAGGACCTTTGGTGAGAGCTTTTTGACCAGCCCGGATGGCTTCGCGGCCGACGGCGACCAGGTGATTGTTCCGGAACTGTTTGGACGGGTGACGATTCTGGACGCGGAGGACGGACTGGTGTGCCACCTGGGCCAGCATGAAGCCGTGTGCAACGAGACCGCCTGGCCAAATGAAACAAAGCTGATTGCCGGCAAGTTCAACAGCCCGCATGGTGCCACCGCGGACGCCGAGCACAACATCTTTGTTGTGGAGTGGCGCATTGGCGGCCGGGTTCTGAAGCTGGAACGCGTGAAGTAACTCGCTGATTCAATTGGGTCTGCGGGTGATGGATTGGCTGCGGAGGGAAACCAGGCATGAGCAGATTTCAGCTTTCGGAAGAGCAGCGGGAGTTTTATCGCCAAAACGGGTATCTGCTTGGTTTACCAGCCATTTACACGCCGGCAGAGATGGCGCAGATCAATGCCGAGTTGCCCCAATTGCTGGCGCTTCTGGAGCCCGGAGAGACGGCCAAGGACATCCGTGAGTGGCACGAGACCAGCAGCTATCTCTACGAGATGGTGATGAACCCCAGGATTCACGACCTGGTGGAGGGGGTACTGGGCCCAAACTTCTACTGCTGGGCGAGCAGCTTCTTTATCAAGGAGCCGTTCAGCGACTCGACCGTGGGCTGGCACCAGGACGCTTACTATTGGCCTATGGCTCCGCACCATTCGGTGACGGTTTGGCTGGCATTTGACGATGTGGATGCTGAGAACGGCGCGATGCGGGTGGTGCCGGGCTCGCACCTGCATGGGCTGATGAAACACCAGCGGTCGACGCAGACCACCTCAATTCTGACCCTGGAGCTGGAGACGGGTACCTTCAGCGAGGCGGAGGCGATTCAGTTCAAACTGAAGGCTGGGGAAGTGTCTCTGCACGACGATCGGTGTGTGCATAGCTCACCCTCGAACCCGTCGCCGCGGCGGCGGGCTGGACTGACGCTGCGCTATTCCGGAACCGAAGTGAAGAACGACCTGGCAGTGAATCCCAACTTCAAAGCCTATCTTTGCCGGGGAGTGGACGAGTTCCACCTCAACCCTGTGGGAGTACCGCCGACCGAACGCTTCGGCCGGCCGGCGTTCAAGGCGGTGTGCAATGAAGAGGCCGGGGTTGATCCAGTCGTGATGGGATAGCGGCGAGGGAAGTGCTGCACTGTTGCTTCTCTTGCATGGCAAACCCTGCCGCCAGCTTACTGGCGCATTGTCGGGCTATCTCGATCTGCACTATACAGAATATCTGTTATCAGACATTACTACAGCTTCTTATCGATAAGGCACAAAGCCTGCTAACTGTTGTTTCCTGCTGAAAAGACTGGACCTTCACCCAGTCGATGTTATATAAACCATCCCGCAACTGAATCGACACTTTCTTACGGATGGAGCAGACGTCAGCCCTAATCTTGATCGCCGCAGCTTTCTGATTGCAAGCGGATTGACGGCCCTGGCCTCAGCCCGGGCCTTTGGCGCCAACGATACATTACGAATTGGAGTTCTGGGAGCGGGCGGTCGCATGACGCGCGGCCTGCTGGAAGCCGCCGACAAGACGACAGTTCCCTACCAGATTGCGGCGGTCAGCGACGTTTATGGCCCGCGGCGCGATGACGTGGTGCGGCGCTCGGGCGGAACGGCGACGGCGCATCTGGACTATCACGAGGTGCTGGACAAAGAGCTCGACGCCGTACTGATTGCCTCGCCCGATCACTGGCATGTGCCCATGGCGGTGGATGCCCTGAAGGCCGGCAAGGACGTTTATTTGGAAAAGCCGGTGACGCACACGATTGAAGAAGGCTCCGTGCTGACCAGGGCGGTGCGCGGGAGCAAGCAGATCTTGCAGTGCGGGATGCAGCAGCGGAGCTGGACGCACTTCCGCGAAGCGGTGGCCCTGATCCAGGGCGGCGCTCTGGGTCGGATCACGCAGGTGCGGACCTACTGGTGGCAGAATTACAGCAGTTACCTGCCCAAGCCGATCGATACGCAGGCGCTCGACTGGAAGATGTGGCTGGGGTCGGCTCCCATGCAGGCTTACAGCGACGAGAAGTTTGCCCGGTGGCGCTGGTACTGGAACTTCGGAGGCGGGGCGATGACGGACCTGTTCGCGCACTGGATCGACGTGGTGCATTGGGCAATGAAGACCGACACGCCCAAGACTGCGATGATGCTGGGCGACAAGTATGTCTATGAGCAGTGGGATTGCCCGGACACGATCCAGGCCGCCTTCCGGTATCCGGGATTCGACGTGGTCTACGAAGGGATGATGAGCTCGTCGATTGACGATGGGGGGCTGGAGTTCCGCGGGACGGAAGCGACGTTGAAGCTGGACCGGAGCGGGTTCAGCTTGCACCGCGAGGGGGTTCAGGGGCAGCAGAATCCGGTTGCGAGCGGCCACAGCTTCAAGGATGGGACCATTGAACACATGGATAACTTCTTTGAATGCATCAAGTCGCGGAAGGATCCGAATGCGCCGGTTGAAGCGGGCGTGGCGGCAGCGCGCGCCGGGCAGTTGGGAAATCTCGCCTACAAGAATGGCGGTCAGACTAGCTGGCCGCCGAAGGGGGCTGCCTGAGAACCTCAATTAAGCGAGGGGTTCGAAGCGGGCCTGGAAGAAGCGCAGGTACTTGGGTTCGTAGATCATGCGCAGGCCGCGGATGTTGTCGCGGTCTGCGAAGACCGACTCAACCGACTCGGCAACGACGTCCATGTGGGCTTGGGTGTAAACGCGGCGCGGAATGGTGAGACGGACCAGCTCAAGCCTGGGCTTGTTCTCTTCCCCGGTCTCCTTGTTGCGGCCCGCCGAGACAATGCCCCGCTCCATGCTGCGGACACCGGAATCGAGATACAGAGCCGCGGCCAGAGTCTGAGCCGTGTACTGCTCCTGCGGGATGTGGGGCAGGAAGGCCCGCGCGTCAAGGAAGACGCCGTGGCCGCCGACAGGCAGAACAATGGGCACACCGGCGTCGGTGAGCTTCTGGCCCAGATAAAGCACCTGGCCAACACGGGCGCGGATGTGGTCCTCGTGGAGCGACTCCTCGATGCCGGTGGCGAGGGCTTCCATGTCGCGGCCGGCCATTCCACCGTAAGTATGTAGCCCTTCGTAGATGACGGCGAGGTTGGCGGCGTCGTCATAGATAGCCCGATCGTTGACGGCGAGGAAGCCGCCGATGTTGACCAGGGGGTCTTTCTTGGCGCTCATGGTGCAGCCGTCGGTGTACGAACAGAGTTCCTTGACGATCGACGCGATGGTGAGGTCCTGGCAGCCCACTTCCCTTCTCTGGATGAAAAAAGCGTTTTCCACAACCCTGGCCGCGTCGAGGATGACGCGAATGCCATAGCGGTGGGCTAGCTCCCCCACGGCCTTGACATTGGCGAGCGAGATGGGCTGGCCGCCCGCCATGTTGACGGTGGCAGCGATGCTGACGTACGGGATGCGCTGGGCGCCGTAGGTCTTGATCACCTCTTCAAGCTTGGCCAGGTCCACATCGCCTTTGAAGGGATGGAGGCTCTTGGAGTCGTGGGCCTCGGGGATGATGACGTCGACAAAAGTGCCGCCGGCAAGCTCCTGGTGAAGCCGGGTGGTGGTGAAGTACATGTTGCCGGGCACGATGTCGCCGGGCTTGATAAGGGTCTTGGACAGCAGGTTCTCAGCACCGCGGCCCTGGTGGGTGGGCACGACGTACTTGTAGCCGTACCAGTTCTGGACGGCGGCCTCAAGCCGGTAGAAGCTGCGGCTGCCGGCGTAGGCTTCGTCGCCCATCATCATCGCGGCCCACTGGCGGTCGCTCATGGCCGAAGTGCCGGAGTCGGTGAGCAGATCAATGTAGACGTCATCGGAACGGAGGAGGAAGGTGTTGTAGCCGGCTTCGCGGATGGCCGCCCGCCGCTCAGCGGGGCTGGGAATTCTGACTGGTTCGACAACCTTGATCTTGAAGGGCTCTGCCCAGGTACGCCTTTCTGCTGCCATCTGGTGCCTCCTGTTGCGGTTCTCACGCAACAACAGAGGATAGGACATAAGCCAAGTAAATCCAATACGATTTCGCAGTTTATTGAAGCAATTTATGATGATTTCTTACTTGTTTTGCGAATATGCTTACCGTTTGTAAAGTGCATTGAGCCAGGAGGCGTGAATTGACGGATACCGCGAAGGAAAAACTGCTGGACCCGCTGGGCTGGAAGCTGCTGACCGAGTTGCAAAAGGACGGGCGGATTCCGTTTGCCGAGTTGGGGCGGCGGGTGGGGCTGTCAACGCCGGCCGTGGCGCAGCGGGTGCGGCGGATGGAGGATGAGGGGATTATCCGGGCCTACCGGGCGGAGATCAGCCCGCAGGCGGTGGGGCTGCCGATCTCGGCATTTATCCGCATGAGCGTGGTGGGCAATGTGCTGGTGAAGCTGACGCAGCGGTTCCGAAGCATGCCGGAGATTGTGGAGTGCCACCGGGGAACGGGAGAGGACTCGTTCATTCTGAAGGTGAACGTGGTTTCAGTAGAGCATTTGCAGGATGTGATCGACAGGCTGACGCCCTTCGGAACCACTTCGACGTCTCTTGTGTTGGCCTCGATTATCGAAAGGAACCTGCTGGGGCCGGAGAACCTGATCTGGCCGCCGCAAAAGACGGGTCTGCGGGGAAGGTAGCCGGGGAGTGGGCTGGAGCAAAGGGAACCGCGCCCCGATGTCAGTTCCCTGCTGGTGAGCCCATCTACTTGCCGATTGCGTCGGGAAGGCCGCGATAGTAGCGGAAGCCTTCCATGGGCTTTCCGTCGCGGGTGCGAATGTCGCGGCGCACCAGATCGCGCATGGCCTTCATTTCCTCTTCGCTGGGATGCGGATTGTATTTGATCCAACCGGGGCCGAACTGGCTCACGTAGTTTGAGTCGGCGGCGATGCGTTTGTCGGCAAAGCCGGAGATGTCTACCCACAGGTTTTCGTCCTCGTAGTCATAGTCGTTATAGAACATGTATTCAGGGATGGTGAACTCTTTGAGGCCCTGCTGGCTGATCTGGCCTTCAAACAGCAGCCGCCACATGGCGGCGCGGGCGGCATCGGCGGCCAGGTAGGCAGCGGCGCGATGGTCGGCCTTGTGCCAGCGCTGGTAGACTTTGCCCGGGTCCCAGGCAAAGAGGACATCGGGGCGAAGCTTGCGAATCCAGAAGACGAGGTTCTCAACGACGGCCTTGTGATCTTCGAACTCGAGCATTCCGTCGTCGTAACCGAGGTTGATGTAGTGGTCCGGGGGAATGCCCAGTTCTTTGAGGGCGGCCAGCTCTTCCGAGCGGCGAATGCCGGCAAGCTGCAGACGAGAGAGCGTGGGATCCTGCGTGCCGACATTTCCTGTGGTCAGCGTAACGATGTAGACCTGGTTGCCGTGGGCCTGAAGCATGGCCAGGGTTCCGTGGGAGAGCGCATCGTCGTCAGCGTGTGCGCCGATGAGCAGAATGGTCTTGCCGGTCCATTGCTCGACGGGCAGATCGGGCTTTTGCGGCAGCGACTGCGCTGAGAGGGCTACCGCTGCGCCAAGGGCCATGCATGCATGAAGACCACTTCGTACTGAGTTCATCTTTTACCCCCGGATTCAAGAACCTGCTGCACACGCCCTTATCGACACGGGCGAGGATCTAGTTGCGAATGCCCGCCAACAGAGCTTCAATCTCGGCCTTCTTTTCCGCCGTGAGCGGAAGCTGCGGGGCACGGCAACGGCCTCCATAATACCCGTTAAAGTCGCAGGCGTGCTTGATGCCGCCGATTCCGAGTTGGCCGACGATGCGCTGGCTCGGCCGAGCGATGCGCTCCTGCTTGAGCTGGGCGAGCTTCAGGTCATGGTCCTTCCAGGCGAAGTAGACCTCCTGACAGGCCTGGGGTGCGCAGGCGGCAAAGCCGAGGGTTGCGCCGGCGGCGCCGGCCTCAAGCGACTCAAGCAGCCGGGCGGTGGAACCGGTGAGGACCTGGAAACCTACTTCCTTGGTGCGGGTTTTGAGCGCAACTACCGCGGCCTGCGTGGCCACGGCTGATCCACCGGCGAGGTCCCCGGCTGATACGAAACTGCTGCCGGCCTCAGTTTTGGGCGCGAGCATGCGCGCCGTAACCGCCTCAAAGATGGGCGTGACGGTGACAGTACGCCGGGGCGCGGAGCGTGTGGCCTCGATCTGCGCCTTGAGCTTGGGCATATTTCCGCTGGAGTCCTTGATGCCAATGATGTTGGGATGCTGGGCGAGTTCGGCGACGATCTCAACGGGAATGTCGTAAGGGGCGCACTGGGGAATGTTGTAGAGCAGCACCGGCAAAGGCGAGCGATCGGCCACAGTGCGGAAGTAATTGAGAACGGCAGCGGCGGTCATCTGCGCGGCATAGTAGGTGGGAGTGCGCACCAGGACAGCGTCATAATGGAACCCCGCAGCGGCCTCGGCCAGCTCGACGGTGCCCTTGACACTCTCGCGTGCGACGCCGGCGACGAGCACCTTCTCAGGCGCCGTGGCTTCAGCGGCTACGCGCAAGACCTCGCGGGATTCCACATCGTCGAGGGCAACCGCCTCGCCCGTGGAGCCAAGAACCAGCATCCCGGCGAGCAGGCTGCGGGAGTAACGGGCCATATTGGCCTCAAGTTTCCGAAAATAGACTCGTTCGTCCAGGTAAAACGGAGTGGGAACCGCGGCAAAAACGCCCTCGATCAGCATGGCTTTATTGTAGAACGCGCGATGCGCCGCCCTTTAATGCGGTGAACTGCGTTGCAAGAATCAATTGTCCTTTTGGGGCGGCAAAGTGTACTTTAATAGCTGAACAAGAAGCTGGCAGAAGAGACCACTAAGGAGCAGGACGAATGCCGTCGATGCTTTATACCGAAGAGGACAGGGACGAATCTCGGCTTTCCCGGCAGGCGTTGTCGTTCTTTGTACATACTCTGCTGGCTCTCGGTTCGTGGCTCGGCCTCATGTTCCTTGGTTATGCCATGAACCCGCCGGGAGTTTCGCAGTGGATGGTGCTGGGCATGTCCATGTTCGTGCCGCTGGTGGTGGGCCATGTGATTGCCCGCTTCAAGCAGGACGAGATGGCTACGGCGGTATGGCTGGTGGGGCTGATCTGGATTCTTATCATCAGCCTCTGGGTTTTGGACATGCCGACCGGACCCAATGCGTGCTTCCAGTGCGATGCCACGGAAAAGCTGACGCGGACCTTCTTCAGCCTGCCGACGCCGAGCGGATTGATCGACAACGACGGGCCGTTCCTGGGCACATGGCCTGCAGCGGCGCTGCTTGGCTACTCGATTGGCGCAAAGCTCGGTCTTAAACGCAAGGAACCGGTCGACTAGTACTCGTCCCACATCCAGGATGGGCAGACCAGACTGCGTTGCATTTGCTGCGAGACGTAGCTTGAGGACAATTGGGGCTATTGGGCCTTGGTAGCGCCGTCGATGCCTGCTGACATCTCCTGGCCCAGGTGCTCAAGAACCATCATCCCCATTTTGAGATTGCGGAGCTTCTGCTCGGCGTTGGCCGTGTCCTCTGCACTGTACGTGCAGTGGCTTGGGAAGAAGGTCTGCACCTCAATCCAGACAGGGACTGTTCCCCGAGAAGCTTCCTGATAGTTCTTCACGCTGAGATACGCGTCCATGAAACGGTCAAGTTCGTCGCTGTTCATATGGGCAAGGGCGCCGCTGGAGAGCGCGGACTCCCAGGCAGTGGTGCGGAAGAAGTAAAAGCCGGGATTGAGCTGGGCAGTTCGTTTCTGCAACTCGCCTGGGGACTTGACTAGCTGCGGCATGGCGGCAAGGACTTGATCGAGTTGCGCATTGGTCTGGCGCACACCCTCCTGATCCTGCGCGAGTTGTTTCCGATCCAGTTGCAGCTCGGCGAGAAAGCTCTCGCGGGCCTCGCTGACCGCAACATGATCACGCCAGGCTTCGCGGATACCTTCCAGGCCGAGTGCGATCAGAATACCGATGGTGACGATGAGAATGTGAGTCAGGAACTCCTTGATTGAGTCGACTCGTCCGGCGGGCGGATGAATATCCATCTGCTAAGCCTCCTTCAACTTCGCTTCCTGACAACATCGGCACTGCAACGGCCAGATTGCTTCAAATGCTGAACGCAGCGTGGAGTTCCTGCAACGCGTAGACGGTCGTCTCGTTCTTTTGCAGGGCGGCAATGCCTTCGGCGGCTGCCTGTGCAGCGGCGATGGTGGTGATGGTGGGAATGCGCGCCAGCACGGCGGCGCGGCGAATGGCCTTCTCATCGAAGAAAGTGTCTTGGCCGCGCGGCGTGTTGATGATGAGCTGAATGCGGTCGCCCTTGATGAGGTCGACGACATTAGGGCGGCCCTCTTTGACCTTGAAGACCCGTTCAACGCTCAGGCCGGCGGCCTCAAGCACGTTGGCGGTGCCTTCAGTCGCCACGATACGGAAGCCGAGGTGAACGTAGCGGCGGGCCAACTCAGTGGCCAGGGGTTTGTCGTGGTCGTTGACGCTGAAGAAGACCGTTCCGGCGGTGGGCAGCATTTGCCCGGCCGACAGTTGCGCCTTGGCAAAGGCCTCGCCAAAGGTGGCAGCGACACCCATCACTTCACCGGTGGACTTCATCTCAGGGCCGAGAACGGTATCGACGCCGCCGAACTTGGACCACGGGAAGACGGGCGACTTGACATAGTAATGGGTTCCGGTTGGCAGGTCGTTCCCGCTGGCGAGTTGTTCGGGAAGCAGTTCGCGGAGTTTGCGGCCGGTCATGAGGCGCGCCGCCATCTTGGCGAGGGGAATGCCGGTTGCCTTGGAGACGTAAGGCACGGTGCGGGAGGCGCGAGGATTGACCTCGATCACATAGACGTGCTCCTGCCCCTGAGCGTCACGCTGGATGGCGAACTGCAGATTGACCAGGCCGATGACCTTGAGCGCAAGCGCCAGTTTGCGCGTGTAGGTGCGCAGGACATTGAGCGTCTCTTCGCGGATGCTGACCGAAGGCAGGACGCAGGAGGAGTCGCCGGAGTGGATGCCTGCCTCTTCAATATGCTGCATGATGCCGGCGATGAGCACGTCTTCTGAGTCGCAGAGGGCGTCCACGTCAACTTCGACAGCGCTCTCAAGGAAGTGATCGACAAGGACCGGGCGCTCCTGCGAGTACTCGACGGCCTGCGTCATATATTGCGCGACGGCCTGCGCGTCATAGGCGATGACCATGGCCCGGCCGCCGAGCACGTAGCTGGGCCGCACCAGCACCGGGTAGCCGATGCGCTCGCCCACGGCGAGCGCTTCTTCCACGCTGGTAGCGGTGCCACCGGCAGGCTGGGGAATGTCGAGATCTTCAAGCAGCTTGCCGAAGCGCTTGCGGTCTTCAGCCAGATCGATGGACTCAGGCGAGGTGCCGATGATGGGGACACCGGCAGCGAGCAGGCGCTTGGCCAGGTTGAGCGGTGTCTGGCCGCCGAACTGAACGATCATGCCGATCTCGGCGCCGGATTGGGCTTCGTGGTTATAGACCGCGAGCACGTCTTCAAGAACCAGCGGTTCGAAGTAGAGCCGGTCGCTGGTGTCGTAGTCAGTGGAGACGGTCTCAGGGTTGCAGTTAACCATGATCGTCTCGTAGCCGTCGTCTTTGAGGGCGAAGGCGGCATGGCAGCAGCAGTAGTCAAACTCGATGCCCTGGCCGATGCGGTTGGGGCCGGAGCCGAGAATGATGATCTTCGGTGTCTGGGTGGGGGGCGCCTCATCCTCTTCGTCGTAGGTGGAGTAGAGGTAGGGCGTCATGGATTCGAACTCGGCGGCGCAGGTGTCAACCAGCTTGAAGACCGGCCGGATGCCTTTGCTCTCGCGCAGTTCCCTCACCTGCTGGGTGCCGGCGTGGCCTTCGAGCTTCCACTCGGTGGCGATGCGCTCATCGCTGAGGCCGAGGCGCTTGAGCTGGCGCAGGTGCTCCGTGCTGATGTCCTCGGGAGTGGTCTGGGCGATGGCTGCCTGCTCAAGGGTGATCTGGCGCAACTGATGGAGAAACCAGGGGTCCATGGTGGTGAGGCGCGCGACTTCGCGTACGCTCATGCCGCGCTCAAAGGCGTAGCGGATGTAGTCGAGGCGCTCCGGCTTGGGCGTGACCAGCATCTGCGTGAGGCGGCGGGGCTCGAGGACTTCGGCGCCGGTCTTCTTGCCGGTTTCCAGGGCGCGCCAGGCCTTCATCAGCGCTTCCTTGAAGGTGCGGCCGATGGCCATCACTTCGCCGACAGACTTCATCTGCGGGCCGAGCGTGTCGTCGGCGCCGGGAAACTTCTCAAACTGCCACTTGGGAATCTTGACGACGACGTAGTCGATGGTCGGTTCGAAGCAGGCCGGCGTTTTACGCGTGATGTCGTTGGGGATCTCGTCAAGGGTGTAGCCGACGGCGAGCTTGGCGGCGATCTTGGCGATGGGGAAACCGGTGGCCTTGGACGCGAGAGCCGAGGAGCGCGAGACGCGCGGATTCATCTCGATGACGGTCATGCGGCCATCGACAGGGTTGACAGCGAACTGCACGTTGGAGCCGCCGGTTTCGACGCCGATCTCGCGCATGACGGCGATGGCCGCGTCGCGCATCTTCTGGTACTCGCGATCGGTGAGGGTCTGCGCCGGGGCGACGGTTATGGAGTCGCCGGTGTGAACGCCCATGGGATCGAAGTTCTCGATGGAGCAGATGATGATGACGTTGTCGGCGAGATCGCGCATGACCTCGAGCTCGTATTCCTTCCAGCCGAGGACGCTCTCTTCGATGAGGCATTCGTGCACCGGAGAAAGGTCGAGGCCGCGGGCGAGAATTTCGAGGAGTTCTTCGCGGTTGTAAGCGATGCCGCCGCCGGTGCCGCCGAGGGTGAAGCTGGGACGGATGAGAACGGGAAAGCCGAGCTTGGCGGCGAAGTCGAGGCCGTCGCGGAGATTGTTTACAAGGGCGGATTTCGAGACGTCGAGGCCGATGCGGAGCATGGCGTCTTTGAAGAGCAGCCGGTCTTCGGCCTTCTTGATGGCTTCAAGCTTCGCGCCGATCAACTCAACGTTGTACTTGTCCAAAATGCCGGCATCGGCAAGATCGACTGCGAGGTTGAGGGCGGTTTGGCCGCCGACGGTGGGCAGCAGGGCGAACTTGCCGGGACGCTTCGCGCCGTGCTCGTCCGTACCATTGCCGCCCGAGGCCAATCCCGGGCCATTGACGAGCATCTCCGACTCAAGACGGATGATCTCCTCGACATACTCGCGGGTGAGCGGCTCGATGTAGGTGCGGTCGGCAAGATCGGGGTCGGTCATGATGGTGGCCGGGTTGGAGTTCACCAGCACCACTTCGTAGCCCTCCTGCTTGAGCGCCTTGCAGGCCTGCGTGCCAGAGTAGTCGAACTCGGCGGATTGGCCGATGACGATGGGGCCGGAGCCGATTACGAGGATCTTTTGTATGTCATTTCTGCGCGGCATCTTTGCTCAGGCTTCCTTGCTGGACCGGGTGATTTGGGGTTTGGTCGGATTCGGGGTGCGCCCCTTCCCTTTCACGCAAAAGAGCGGGGCAAATGCCCCGCCGTCGGTAACTGTAGTACAGTCTGCTACTTGACCCAAAGTTCTCATCCCTTCCACTCCTCCATCATCCGGCGAAAGTCATGGAAGAGGTAGTGGGAATCGTGGGGCCCTGGGGCCGCTTCGGGGTGGTACTGAACGCTGAACAAAGGGAGCGTTTTGTGGCGCAGGCCTTCGAGGGTCTGGTCGTTCAGATCGACGTGCGTAAGCTCGACTTCGCTGAGATTGATCGAGTCGGGATCAACGGCGAAGTTGTGGTTGTGGGCGGTGATTTCGACCTTGCCGGTGGCATTATTGCGGACCGGGTGATTGCCGCCATGATGGCCGAACTTGAGCTTGTAGGTTTTGCCGCCCAGGGCGAGGCCTGTCAGTTGGTGGCCGAGGCAGATTCCGAAGACCGGGACTCGGCCGAGGAACTTGCGGATGGCGCGGACGGCATAGTCGACCGGCTCGGGGTCGCCGGGGCCATTGGAGAGGAAGACGCCGTCGGGTTTGAGGGCGAAGACATCTTCGGCGGAGGTCTCGGCCGGGACCACCGTCACACGGCAACCTTCGCGCGTTAACATGCGCAAAATGTTGAGCTTGATGCCGAAATCATAAGCTACTACATGGAGCTTCTGCTCTCCCTCGTTTTGGACCAGAGAGCTGGAAAGGAGTGGGTCGCCGGATTGATTGCGACTGTCGTCAGCGTCGAAGGGGAAGATGGTCTTGGTGGAGACGACGCGCGCCAGGTCGGTGCCGTCCATCTTGCGGATGCTTCTGGCCTTTTGGACGAGGGCGTCGGGGTCGGCGACGTTGGTCGAGATCACGCCGCGCATCACGCCATGGGTGCGCAGATGGCGGACCAGGGCGCGGGTGTCGATTTCGGCCAGGACGGGAACGGAATACCGCTCCATGTACTCGTCGGTGACCTGCTCCGAGCGCCAATTGGAGCTGATGGGCGAGAACTCACGGACGATCAGGCCCTCGATATAGGGCTTGGCCGCTTCGTTGTCTGCCTGGTTGGTGCCGTAGTTGCCGATCTGGGGATTGGTGAGAATGACGATTTGACCGGCATAGGAGGGATCAGTCGCGATCTCCTGGTAACCGGTAAGGGAAGTATTAAAAACAACCTCGCCCCGGCATTCGCCTGGGTGCCCATAGCCGTGGCCACGGAATATGCGCCCGTCTTCGAGCGCTAGGATCGCCTGCATTGCCTCTCCGAGGAGTGGATTCAACCGATTCTAGCACCTCCGCCACCTGCAGTGGGGCCAATCGCTCGCTGTCCGCTCGCACGGGCTTGGGTGCTCCTGCCTTCCACCACCTGCCACCTGCAGTGGGGCCAAAGGCTTTCTATTCGCTCGCACTGGCTTGATTGCTGCAGGCCCTCACGGGAAAGACAAAAAATCAGATTAACGAACTACCCCGGCATCCCGGGCAGGCCAGTAAACAAAAACAGCCTTTCCGTAGATGAGGGAGCGTTCGACGGGGCCAAATTCGCGGCTGTCGGAGGAGATGGAGCGGTGGTCGCCCATCATGAAATAGCAGTCTTCCGGCACGACGATCTCTTCCAGGGAACGGTTGTCACGGTACTCCTCGGGGACATAGTCCTCCTGAAGTGCCTGGCCGTTGAGCCAGACCTGGCCGTGGTCGATGCGGAGCCGGTCACCGGGCAGGGCGATGACGCGCTTGATGTAGCTCTTCTCCGGGTCGCGTGGATAGCGGAAGACGACGACGTCGCTGCGCTCGATGGAAGAGATGCGATAGACAAACTTGTTGATGAAGAGGCGGTCGCGGTCTTCGAGGCGCGGCAGCATGCTGGTGCCTTCAACGCGGACGGGCTGGTAGAGAAAGGTAATGATCAAAATAGAAGAGGCTACTGAGACCAACAGGTCGCGGACCCATAGGCCGATGCCTGAGGATTTGCGCGTGGGCGCGGGGCCGGGGTTGGGCGCCGCATCGATCAGCGGGAATTCAACAGGGCTAGCTTGACTGGAGTCTGCAATATTGGGGGGAACCGTTTCCATCTCTCCTCTAGATTACTCGCAACCGAGGCTGCCGGGAGGGCACAGGACCGGGGCGGGCTTTGGTTTTTCAATCGGCCTGGGCTGGTCGGCCGCGGGAATGAGCGCCGGTGCTCCTCCAGGGGCCGCCGGGGTGAGATTCTGCTCTTCCAGCACCAGGGGCCGTTGCAAGGCCATCTCCACCTGGGTACCGTTCTCAATATTCACATCGGCGCCACGCGTAAACAACGAAACCAGGCCCATGGCGGCGAGTCCGGCGCCCACTCCGGCAACCCCTCCAGCCAACGGATGGCCGGAGCCGAGACCGGCGATGGAGCCGATGGTCCCTCCGGTGGGGATGGCCACCTGAGCGGTTTTTCCGGCGTTGCGCCCCTTGTCGCCGGATTGCTCAATGGTTCCTTCTCCGTCCTCCTTGACGGATTGCTGGCTGGCGCCCGGCAGGCTGTCGACGACGCCGGGAATCTCAACCACAGTGCCGTTGGGAAAGATGATGGAGGTGAAGTGCATGTCCAGCTTTGCCCTCCCCTTCACGCGACCGGCGCGGGTTACGCGGTCAATGACGCCCTGGACATAGACGCCGGCGGGAATCATGACGCGGTTCCCCACCACGACAGGAAAGGTCGAGGCCAGGTAGACGCCATCGCCGGGTTTCGCGCTGCGGGTGTTGATGGCGCTTCGCAGTTGCAGCAGGACCTTGGTTCCGCCCGGGACGGTGTAGGTCTTGGGGGCCACGGCGGAAGCGGCAAGCGGTGGGGCGGTGGTCTGAGTCGATTCTATGGAAGTCGCGGGAGACGGATTGGGCGACGAGGCAGAGGCTTGGGCCAGCGCAGCTGGGGCGGCAGCGCAGAGCATGAACACAATTGCAAGGGTTCGTGCGCGATGGTCCAGATGCATTGGTCCTCCCACTTGGGTCTGCTGATTCGATAGACGGAGTAGCCGTTATTTAGGATAGCTGGAGTAACGCAACCGAAGAGGACAGCGGGCATTCATTCCGTGGCAGGGCCCGATTCGCGATAGGATGCAAAGCAGCAATGAACGACGACAGGCCCCAGTTCGAAAGCGTAGACACGCCTCGCAGATGCGCAGCGGCTTATGGCGTGCTGCGAGAGGCTATCGGGGCGCAGGCGTTTCCCGGGTGCGCTTTTGGCGTGCTGGCGGACGGCAAGACGGTGCTGCAGGGAGGACTGGGGCGGTTTACCTACGAGGCCAACGCTCCCAGTGTTGCCGCGGATACGGTGTATGACATAGCCAGCATTACCAAGGTTGTGGCCTCCACGGCGGCGGCGATGCTGCTTTGGCAACGCGGCCGGCTGGACTTGGCGGCGCCGGTTGGCGAGTTGCTGCCGCAGTTTGTTGCGGGGCGCACGGCAAGCGACCCGGCCCGCCGGATAACGTTAAGAAATCTGCTGGCCCACAATTCGGGGTTGCCGGGCTATGTTGAGTTCTTTCGAACTGCCGCCACTGGGCCAGCGTTGCTGCGGGCGCTGATGGAGTTGCCGCTGGAGGCTGAGCCGGGCGCGCGGACTGAATACTCCGATCCCGGCTTCATGCTGTTGGGCGAGGCGCTGGAGACAGTGACGGGAGAGTCCCTGGATCGCTGGGCTAAGCGGGAGATCTTCGCGGCCCTGGGGATGGCAGCCACGGGATTCTGCCCGCCGGCAGACGACCGCGCCACGATTCCACCGACCGAGGAAGACTCATGGCTGCGGCACCGCAGGATTCAGGGCGAGGTGCAGGATGAGAACGCATGGTTGCTGGGGGGAGTGGCAGGGCATGCAGGGGTCTTTTCGAACGTGCCTGACCTTTTGCGCTTTGCCGGTGAGGTTTTGCAGGCCGGGTCTGTGAAAGGTGGCGGGCGGCTGTTTGATGGGGCAACGATTGAGTGTTTTGCCCAGCGGCAGGGTCCGGCGGGCAGTTCCCAGGCGCTGGGCTGGGATACGCCGTCGGAGATCTCCACGGCAGGGCGCTATTTTTCGCCGGGTTCCCTTGGTCACCTGGGCTTCAGCGGCTGCTCCCTGTGGATTGACAGGGAAGCCGGTGTGGCCGCGGCGCTGCTCACCAACCGAACCTGGCCGGATCGCCAGAACCAACTGATTCGCCAGGTGAGGCCCGCCTTCCACAATGCCCTCAGGGAGTCCCTGTAATCTTCCCCTGGCGTTTGAATGGCCGGAGCCAGCACAGCGGAAGAGATTTCTGACTGGATTTGACCACTTTACCGATACAATTAAACATTGGGGATATACACGATGCTTACCAGCACGACGACGCAGGGAACGGCCGCCGCCCATACTGAGGAACCAAAGAAAGACTCAGCATCCTTGCTTCAGGGGCTGACCACCGAGAGGCAAAATGAGGCCTCCCAAGGGTTCGACACCAAATCTGCGATCGAGATTGCGCGCATCATCAACCACGAGGACGTGAAGGTTCCGGTCGCGGTGAAGAAGGCGCTGCCTGAGATTGCGCAGGTAATTGACCAGGTGGCCCGATGTCTGCGGGATGGTGGACGACTCATCTATGTCGGTGCCGGTTCGAGTGGACGGATTGCAGCGCTGGATGCTTCGGAATGCCCCCCCACCTATTCCACCGCCCCCGGACAGGTGCAGTACATTATGGCCGGCGGACCGAAAGCTCTGGCCTCGGCCGTGGAAGTGAACGAAGACTCTGAAGAACTGGGCCAGCGGGACATCGCCCGCCGCCGCCCCACCCGCAAAGACATCGTGGTTGGCGTCTCAGCTTCAGGTCGTACCCCTTATGTAGTGGCGGCCGTGGCCTATGCCCGCGCGCGCGGCGCGCATACGGCGGCCGTTACCTGTAACCACGACACTCCGCTGTCGGCGGCCGCTGACATTGTGATTGTTGCCGAAGTGGGCCCTGAGGTTGTTTCCGGCTCAACACGCATGAAGGCCGGCACGGCGCAAAAGATGGTGCTGAACATGATCACTACCGGCGCCATGACCCGGCTGGGCTACGTGTACGAGAACCTGATGGTCAACGTGCATATGCAGAACTCGAAGCTGGTGGAGCGCGGGATTCGGATTCTGATGAGCGCCTGCAAGATTGACCGGCCGACGGCTGTGGAGACAATCAAGAGCGCCGGCCGCAGCGTTCCCGTGGCGTTGGTGATGCTGAAGGCCAAGGTGGACAAGCCGGAGGCCGTGCGGCGGTTGGCCAAGTCCGACGGCAACGTGCGCCTGGCGATTGAAGACAATGTGCTGGAACTGTAGCGGCCTGATCTCCGGGTGCTACAAATCCGCGCAACACATCGCAGGCTCACCCTCAACAACACACTCTCCTCGAATTTCATGAGGCACTGGGATTCCTCCCTCGTCTCTCCTCCGAGTTGCCAAAAGCTGACGCTTCTGTCCAGTAATGCTCTAGCGCCTCCGTTTACACTAGAAGGCTAGAGGTTGTTCATTCTCCATGGATAAATACGTCATACGGGGCGGGAATCCGCTGGTGGGCACCATTCGGGTCTCGGGCGCGAAGAACTCGGCGCTGCCCTGCATGGCTGCGGCGATTCTGACCGAGGATGAGGTGATTCTGGAGAACATTCCCCAGGTGCGGGACATTGAGACCGAGCGCAAATTGCTGGTCTCAATGGGCGCGCATGTGGAATTGGGAAGCGGCAATGCCCATCACCGCACAACCATCAACTGCCGCACGCTTTCTGATCCGGAGGCGAAGTACGAGATTGTAAAGACGATGCGGGCCAGCTCGCTGGTGTTGGGTCCGTTGGTTGCCCGGGTGGGCATGGCGCGGGTGGCAATGCCGGGCGGATGCGCAATCGGCGGGCGGCCGATCGACCTGCACATCAAAGGCCTCGAGAAAATGGGCGCGACGATCACCCAGGCACACGGCTACCTTGAAGCGCGGGCTGACAAACTGCGCGGAGCCCACCTGGTCTTCGACAAGATAACCGTGACCGGAACGGAAGACCTGATGATGGCCGCGGTAATGGCTGAGGGCGAGAGCCTGATGGAGAACTGCGCGCGGGAGCCAGAGGTGACGGATTTGGCGGCGCTTCTGACGGCGATGGGGGCAAAGATCGAGGGCGCGGGTACCTCGACGATCCGGGTGACAGGGGTGACCCGGCTGCATGGAGCTCGCTATAGCATCAATCCGGATCGCATTGAGGCAGGAACCTTTCTGGTGGCGGGTGCCATCACCGGCGGCGACCTGATTGTGGCCAACTGCAACGCGTCGCATTTGAGTGCGATCATGGCGAAGCTACAGGAGGCAGGCGCGCGGGTGGAGGTGGTTGGACCGGATGCCGTACGGGTACGCGCCGATGGAAATCTGCGCGCCGCCGATATCTCAACAGAGGAGTACCCCGGCTTCCCTACCGATATGCAAGCGCAATATATGGCGCTGGCCACACAGGCCAGGGGCGTAAGCGTGGTGCGGGAAAACATCTTTGAGAACCGGTTCATGCATGTGCAAGAGCTGGTGAGAATGGGCGCGAACGTGAAGGTGGACGGGCGCACGGCAACGGTGCGCGGGGCCACGCCACTTTCAGCCGCGGCCGTGATGTGCTCGGATTTGCGCGCATCGGCCTCGCTTGTGCTGGCGGCGCTGGTGGCCGATGGAGAGTCGATTCTGGATCGCGTCTACCACATGGACCGCGGTTACGAACGCATAGAAGAGAAGCTGGCTGGAGTAGGCGCTCAAATCAAGCGCATGGGCAACATCTTTGCTTCCAGCGAGGACGGAGCTGGCTGAGCCGGGTCTTAGCGCCAGCTTACGGCAAGGTGCCAGTGCAAACCGCGTTGAACTGTCTTGCTGAGAACGCGCTCGTACTCGCGAAGTTCGAGCAGAACCGGGAGCGTCTCAGAACCGAGGGCTGCGGGAGTGGCTTTCAGAAAGCCGAGCAGGGCCCGCACGGTGAGCAGACCTTCTGAGGCCTGGAACCATTGCGGCTGGGGCAGCGGCTGGGCCCAATCGGGCGTGCGCGCGCCTTGCTCCACCAGCAGGGCCAGGGAGTTTTCGTCGGCTGAGAAAAAATCGAGAAGGGGGCTTACCTGGAGCCGCTCGGCGAGCTTTTCCAGGGCATCTTCATTGCGGGCCAAGGCCTGGCCGTTGACGAAGATGTCAAAACCGGGGTCTTCCCCTTCAACGACAATATAAAGGCTGGCTGCCATCGTTCCGAGTCTAGTGGAGATAGCGGAGAAATCCGCAAGAATCTGCCAACGGTCATCCAAACAATAACGGGTGGTGAGGATTCAATGGTTACCCAGGTTCATTCGAACTTTCTATACTGCAACTAAAGGGCTATGGAATCCGGTGGGAATTGGTCGATTGTATTCAGTAATAGACTGTGAGTACAGGAGTGACCTTGGTGGACTGGAGCAAACTGCCGGATGTGGGCGCTGTCGCGCTGCTGGCGTGTGCCTTTGCTTCCGTCGCGCGCCGCGGCGAGACGCCTGCATCCGGGATATGGCTTACCGGCTGGCTGATGATCGCGCTTCATTTCTGCGCCTTCATGTTTCTGCCACTTCCGGGCATTTGGGGAACGCTGGCGGCCTTGATCGGTGTGGCTGCCCTCACCTGGGCAGGGTTGCTGTTCATGTGGGCCTGTGTGCCTTTCCGCCATGAGCGCTCAAGCCCGTGGATGCTCGCGATCCTTCTGGGAACCAACACCCTTTACGTCGGGGTAGTCACACTGGCCCCAACGGCCATCGCGCCTCTAACCATTTCCGCCTGTTTAATAGGCATTCTTCCTCTGGCGCTCAACCTGGCTCGTTTGCGCAGCTTCAGCAGCCCTCTGCGCTGGATGATCGTTCTGGCCAACATCCTGCTCTCTGCCTTTTTGCTGGCCTTTCAGAACCGGCCTGGCAATGGTGCTGACCTGGCTCTGAATGCAGTACTCTTTACCGTCTACATCGGTTGCTGTCTCCACTTCTTCTATCGCTACCGGCGCGCGACAGCAGGTGCGCTTGTGACCATCGCCGGATTCCTGGCCTGGGCAGGTGTCTTTGTGGTAGCCCCGGGCATGGCGGCGTTCCTGCCCAACTTCCACCTGGAGAATGAAGTCTGGAATCTGCCCAAGTATGTTGTTGCCGTGGGCATGATCCTGCTGCTGCTTGAGGACCAGATCGCGCACAACAAGTATCTTGCGCTGCACGATGCATTGACCGGTTTGCCCAACCGGCGGCTCTTTCAGGACCGGATGGCAAGTGCAATTGAGCGGGCTCGCCGTTCCGGGAGCCACGCAGCGCTTCTGTTGCTGGACCTGGACCGCTTCAAGCTGGTAAACGACACCCTGGGTCACCACGTGGGCGATCTGCTGCTGCAACGCGTGAGTTCGATTTTTGCGGCCCGCGTTCGCCGTTCGGATACGGTGGCGCGCACCGGTGGCGATGAGTTCTGCATCATTCTGGAAGATCCCGCCAACCGAATTGAGGCGGAACGCGTGGGAAACTCTCTCTTGCAACTGCTCAAGGAACCTCTTGAAGTGGGCAAGCACACCGTCCAAATAGCGGCCAGCATCGGCATTGCGGTGTTCCCTGACGACGCTGACACGATGGAAGCGCTCTGCATCAAGGCCGACCTTGAGATGTATGCCGACAAGAACCGGAATTGTGCCGCGTATGAAGGGGATGACAGCGGCATCCCGGCTGAAGTTCCAACCCGGGACAAAGCACTGCCGGAAGGCTATCGGCGTGAAGAATATGGCTTGCGAAGCCCTGCAGAAATTGCTGACCGCGCGAAAGGAACCCGCTAAATAGCGACAAGCAGAGCAAATGGAAAGGCCCGGAGCTGAGCTCCGGGCCTTCTTGTTCATTGGCTACTGACCGCCGCCGCCAGGTCCGCGGCCGCCGCCACTGCCACCACCGGGTCTACGACGCCGGCGGCGGCGATTGTTGTTGTTGGCCGGGGGACGGGCGCCGCCCGCAGGCTGAACCACCGGAGGCGGCGCGCCATCCACGCGGTTAAAGTTCGGCTCGGTTTCTTCGTCGAACTCCTCGCCCTCTACCTCTTCGAAGTCGTCCCCACCCTCGATAAGGATGGTGCTCTGATTCGACTTCGGCTGACGCTCGTCGAACTCGTTGCGCGGACGCACTGGCGCAACGTAAGCGGGCGGCGGAGCAACGGACTCAGCGGCTTCAATCTCCACCTCGCCCGGCTCTGCGGCTGCCGGCGCAAGCTTGGCCTTCTGCTCCTTGATGAGGGCCTTCCGGCTGAGCTTGATGCGATTGCCTTCAATGGCCAGAACCTTGACCATCACCTGATCGCCTTCGCGGAGCTCGTCCTTCACTTCCTTGACGCGATGCTCGGCGATCTCGGAGATGTGCAGCAGCCCATCGGTTCCGGGAAATAGCTCGACGAATGCGCCGAACTCGGCCAGCCGAACCACCTTGCCGAGATAGACCTTGCCGATCTCCGGCACGGCGGTGATGTTGCCGATCAGCTCGAGCGCCTTCTTGAGGCCATCGGCGTCGCAAGAGGCAACATTGACGCGGCCCGTATCATCCA
>Ga0302320_10000451_pt1 | contig 97682 bp, 108 predicted proteins | sample Bog_T0_3_FD_202130 | JGI IMG/M metagenome (GOLD analysis project Ga0302320, IMG submission 202130) | Peat permafrost microbial communities from Stordalen Mire near Abisko, Sweden - Bog_T0_3 | ecosystem: Environmental > Terrestrial > Soil > Wetlands > Peat | place: Sweden: Abisko, Stordalen... | reverse complement strand
ATCCGTTTCCAGGATGGCCTGAAGGGGACCGCCGTTGGTCCCGTGACCGCGCCGGTTGCCGGGGCGACTAGCCTCACCCTTACGTCGGTGGCGCTCAACAGCCTCAACTCGGGAACCGTTCCCGTGGGCGCTCGGCTCCGCATCGCGGGCGAGACGACTCCGGTGGACCACACGGTCACCGCCCGCGTGCAAGGCACGGGCACCGGCGGAGCTAACGAGACGCAGACGGTGGCAGTGACCAACGCCACCGGTGGCACACTCAAGCTGTTGTGGAATGGTTCGCAGACCACGGAGATTGCCTACGACGCTGACGCGCCGACGGTCGCGGCGGCGTTGGCACCGCTGGTGGGCGCGATGTCGAACGTCGCCGTGACGGGAACGCTCGGCTCCTGGACGGTGGTGTTCCAAGGCACGTTGGCTAACGCACCGCAGGCCCTCCTGACGGCGGACACCTCGAACTTGATCGGCACCGACGCCTACGTCGCCATCGCGGAGACAGTGGCGGGCACTGCGCCGAGCGGTGGCGGGGGCACCACCAGCATCACCATCTCGCCTGCCTTGGGCGCGGGCACCTATGCCGCCAGTGCAGCCATCACGTTCAAGCCGCAGCAGATCAACGTCAAGATCGGCGAAGGGAACCTGACGTACACCGAGCATCGGGACTACACCTACCTCTTGGACCGCGGACTGTTGGACACGGTGCGCGAGCCGAAGGACGTGCCGATGGACGTGAAGCTCGACGCCGTGTACGAGCACATCACCAGCGGCACCAGCGAGGCCGTGTGCCCGATGGACGCCTTGAAGGGCCACAACAGCGCCGTCGAGTGGGTCAGTTCCTCGCCCGACCAGTGCGAGCCGTACTGCATCGACGTGCTGGTGGAGTATGACCCGCCCTGCGCCCCGGTCAATCGGGAGACGAGCGTGTTCCCCATGTTCCGGGCCGAGACCCGCGAGATGAACTATAACGCGGCAACCATCGTGCTCACCGGCAAGTGCATGGCCAAGGAGCCCACCGTCTACCGCGGCACGGACTGCGACAACGTGTAACGACTCCCCGGCCCTCTTTCTGAAATGGCCGGTTTTGCTAGCCACCCGACTAGCCGGCAGCGCCGGCATCCGAGCGCCGGCGCTGCCGATCTTGTCTTTCGCATCTATCGAGGGAGAAAACCTATGAAGATTGGCGGCATCGACCCGAGTAGCCTGCCCACCGAAGTGTTCTTGGTCCTGCCTCGCGGCGACCAGGAGATTGTGATCCGCGCCCGGCCCGTGCCGAGCATGGAGGAGTTCGAGGCCCTCTGCCCGCGTCCGGTGCCGCCGGGCAAGATGACCCGCGATGGCTGGGTGCCGCTGGCCGACGACCCGACCTACCAGCAAGTCATGTCCGAATGGGGCCAGAAGCGGCTGGGCTACATGATCGCCAAGTCGCTGGAGCCCAGCAACGTCGAGTGGGATACGGTCAACCTGGCCGATCCCAGCACGTGGAAGAACTGGTCCACGGACCTCCGCGGCGGCGGCCTCAGCGACATCGAGTGCCAGCGAGTGATGAACCTGGTCTTGGAGGCCAATTGCCTCGACGAGGCCAAGCTCAAGAAGGCCCGCGAGGTTTTTCTTGCTGGGGAGGCAGCGAAAGTCGCATCCTCTGGCCTCCCCATCGCACCGCCGAATACTCCGTCTGGTGCGCCTGCGAGCGCCTAGGCATCCTGCCGCCGGGCGTCAAGCCCGCGTGGGATGATTGCGGCGTCCAGACGCAAGCCCTGATCGTGGCCTTCGACCAGACGCGGGCTTACGACGAGTCCGAGCGGGAGGCTCGCCTGCTGGGGGCAAGGATGCCCGGCGCGGTCGAATGAGCGGAGGTTTCTGGCCATGAAGTTCACCGGCACCCTTCGCGCACCCCGCATCGACTTGGACAAGTACCGCCGGGTGCTCGACAAGCATCTGCGGGAAACCCTTGCCCAGGCGATCGTCGAGTGGTTGGAAGCGACGGTGATCGCCGAGGTGCCGGTGTGGAGCGGCGCGTCGCGGGCCACCTTCCTGGCGCTCGCCCGCAACATCGAGTACAACATCCCGATTTCGCCGGTGGCCCCCAGCCGCGTCGGTCGCGGGACAGCGGAGAGCAGCGGTTCTCTGGAAACCGACGCGATGAAGGGGCGCTACGTTTTCAATTACTCAACCACGCTGCCTTGGTTGTGCATCAACGAGGTCGCAGACGCCACGCAATGGGGCTTCCACCTCAAGAAACCCGGCCCCTACGACTTTCAGAAGAAGGGGGAGGCGGCGTTCCGAAAGTTCGCGGAGAACCTGCGCCTACCCGATCCCTTTACGTGCCTGAAGTGTACGAAGATCAAGGTGTAGCCAATGGCGGATGAAATTGTCCAAAGTCTGGGCTTCGACGCCTCCGCCGCACTCGATGCGCTGGCGAAGATGGACAGCGCCTTGGGCAGCTTCGAGGCCCGTTTGGGCTCCGTGGGCGACGCAATGGCGACGTGGAACGCCAAGGCCGCCGAGACGGTGCAAATCCTCAAGGATATTGCGTCCAATGCCACCTCGGCCGCCGCCGCGATGGCGAAGCTGGCCTCGGCCTTTAGCGCCCAGCCGGCCGCCGGTCCGGCCACCCCAGGACAAACGCCCGGCCAACCGGTCCCGGCGGTCACGCCGACGCAAGTGCCGAAGGTCACACCGCAGATCGACAAGACACCGATCGAGGATGCCGACAAGGCGGCGGCCCATTTCGTCGTCTCGTGGGAGACGTTAAGCCGCGTCGTAATGACCCAGGCCATCGTCCGCGCGCTCAGTGCCATGCGCGACGCGATGCACGAGGCATTCGACTCCAATCTGCAATTTATGACCCGCGTGGCGGAGATCCAGTCCGTTGCGCCGGGCGTGGGCACGAGCCTCGATTCGATCTCGCAGCACTTGGCCGAGTTGTCCCGGCAGTTCAACATCCCGCTGGCCCAGGTCGCGGAGGCCCAGTACCAGGCGATCTCCAACCAGTTCACCTCTACTGCACAACAGGCCGAAGTGCTCACGGCGGCCTTCAAGCTCTCCAAGGTGGCCGTGATGGACGCCGGCGCGGCGGTGAACTTGGTCGCCGGGACGCTCAATTCCTACCGCATGAGTTCCAGCCAGGCGGAGGAAGTGGCGGCGAAGTTTTTTGGGACGATCCAGGTCGGCCGCGTGCGGGGCGAGGAATTGGCCTCGGTGCTCGGTCGCGTGACGGCCGTGTCGAGCGAATTGGGCGTGGGGCTGGACGAGCTGAACGCCATGATGGTCACGCTGACCATTTCTGGCGTGAAGCCGGCCGAGGCCGCCACGGCGCTCCGATCCGCCATGATGGCGTTGATAAAGCCCTCCCAGGACTTGTCGAAGGAACTGCGGAGCCTGGGCTTCGAGTCCGGCCCGCAAATGATCGCCGCCCTGGGCCTGGAGGGCGCGCTGCTCACGCTCCGCGAAAGCACGGACGAGAACATGGCGGCCTTCGCCAAGTTGATCCCCAACGTTCGGGCGATCAGCGGTGCCCTGCGCGAGACGGACGAGGACGGCAAGCGGACGGCCGACTCCCTGGAACACCTCCACGAAATGACGGTGGCGGCGTTCAACGAAAAGTACAAGCTGTTCATCGACAGCGACGCGCAGAAGACGCTCACCGAGATGAACAAGCTGAAGACCTTCCTGACAACGGACCTGGGGGCCGCGATCGTCCAGGCGGTCAATCAATTCCTGGGCTTTGTTGGCGGCGCGGATGCCCTCGGCGCGGTCATCAAGGCACTGGTGCCCGTTTTGGGCGCGGCCGTGACCGCCTTTGGAGGCTTCGCCGTGGCAATGGGCGCGATGGCGATGAGCGCCCGGCTGGTCACCCTGGGGCTCGGTCCCTTGGGGCTTGCCGTCAATGGCCTACTGGTGGGGCTGACGGCTTACGCCGCTTTCGATTTCGCCAACACCCGGATCATCCAGAGCATCCGTCAGGTCGAAGAGGATTTCCGCAACGCGGAGAACGAGCGGTTGGAAATGGTCCGGGCTGCCGCCCAGCAGCGGATCGAGGAAGAGGACCGCGCGAACCAGGCCATCGTCCAGCGGGCGAACCAAGCCCTGGCCGCGCAGCGCAAAGCCTATTTCCAAATGGTGGACGACACCAAAGGGGACAACAAGCGGCTGACGGACGATTCGCACGCCACGATGAACAAGATCGTGGAAGAGGCGGAGAAGGAAGTCCACGTCCTGCGGAACCTGGCTCAGGAAGCCGAGCGGGCCGTCACGGATTCCGTGAAGCGGAGCAAGGAAATCTCCGGCACCTTGGCCGATACGCAGTTTCGCTTCAACGAGACGCATGGAAAGGGCGGCTGGGACCAGCAGGCAGACTACGCCAATCGCGCCCTTCAATTGGCGCACCAGGCCCAAGAGCAGATGTCCAAGGCCAAGACGCCCCAAGACACCGACGTGGCGCAGAGCATCTACAAGCGGGCTGAGGCGTTTGCGCAGGAGTCGATGTCGCTTGCCCAACGGCGGAAGGATGCGCTCGGCGAGGAGGATGCCGAACGGGCGATCGAGTGGGTGCTGCGCAGCCAACTGGACGCGCAGAAGACCTTGCAGGCCAATCGGCAATCGCAGGCCCAGGCGGCGGCCAAGGCCGCGGCCGACGAGGAACGGCGCGTCACTCGGATGCGGGAACTGGCCAAGGACGTGGCCAAGCAAATGGACCTGTTTGACAAGAAGGGACAGCCCCTCGCCGGTGAGGACCGCGAGAAGGCCATCGCCAAGACCAAACAGGACTTGCGGGAATTCCAAAACCTGATGTTCGCGGGCAAGAAGTGGGAGGTCTCCGACTGGCTCAACTTCGACGCCATGAAACGCAAGATGCGGGAGACGATGGAGGGGGCGGTCACCAAGGCCGAGATCCGCGACCTGTTCGTGGCCCCCGGAAAACTCGCGGAGTTGAACCAGCGGATTACCACCGGCCTGGGCAAGATCAACCTGGATGTCTTCGTCGGCGACCCGTCCAAACTGGCCGGCAAGTCGATGGAGGAGCAGTTCCATACAGCCGAGCAGTCGTTGTCTCGACAGCGCACCCTAAGCAAGGAAGTCAAGCAAGCCTACGACGACCAGCACGACGCCTTGGCGCAGATCGAGAGCCGCCAGCGGCAGATCGCCGGCAACATGGCAGTCCAGAAGGACGACGCCGTTGGCGTGTTCCAGGCGCTCAAGATCGGCGCAAACATGCTCGCCGGCGTGTTCGGGACCACGGGCAAGGCTGACCTGGACGTGGCGGCCAAGAGATTCCGCGAGATCAACGAGACGATTTCGCAGATGCGGTCGCACCCCTTCCAGATCGACGCCAAAGGCATGGAAGAACTGATGAAGAAGGTCCAAGACCTGAAGAAGAACATGCCCTGGTCGCTGGACCTAAACATGGGTAGCACGGAAGCCAACCTCAAAACGCTCAAGGAGATGTTCGACTACGCCGAGCGGGTGCGGGGGATTCAATCGAAGTTCCCCAACCTGGATCAGCAAATCCAGCAATCCACCCAGGGCATGAACCGCCTGGAGCAGGCAGTGCCCAATACCGGTCGGCAAGTCCAGGACGTGACCGACAAGTTCTCGCAGACGACTACCGCGATTGGCGCGGGCAACAGCGCGATGCAGTCGTTCCTGGCGACGATCCAAGCGTCCGTTGACGCCATGAGTAACCTGGCCGCAGCCGCGGCCAGCGTGCAGCCGCCCGGCATGGGCGGCGGCAAACTGACGGCGGCGCACGGAGGCACGGTCTTCCTAGCGGGCGGCGGACGCCCGCAGGGTACGGACGTAATCCCGGCGATGCTCTCGCCGGGGGAGATGGTGATGAGCGCGGCGACGACCCGCCGTTTTTCCAGCCAGCTTACGGCGATGAACGCCGGAGTGAAGCCGTCCTACCACAGCCAGGGCGGCCACGTCACCAACGTCGGCGACATCAACGTGACAGTCCAGGGGGGCGGGACCGGCCGGCAGACAGCCCGGTCCATCGCCAACGAACTGCGGCGCGAGTTGCGCCGCGGCACTTCGATCCTGTAACGCCGTGCAAGCCGGCTGAGCTATTCGTGGGCCGCTTCCAGCGGCCCGCTTCATTTCTTGAGAGGAAATCCAATGGACAACATGAGAGTTCAGCAGTCGGCGGGCTGCTCGATGGTCCGTGCCCGCGCTAGCGAAGAGCATCTTCAGCCCCGCGGCCGGTTCGTGGTCGAGCACTTCCGCAACGGCCAGAAGATCGGCCAGTACGAGTTCCCCAACTCCGTCGTCAACGAGGGGAAGAACAAGCTCTTCAACGTGATGTTCAACTCCGCCACGCCCATTACGGCGTGGTTCATCGGGCTGATTGACGGCTCGGGGACGCCGACCCTGGCGGCGGGCGACACGTATGCCCAGATCGGCGGCACCAACGGCTGGAACGAGTTCGTGGCCTTCACCGAGACCACGCGGCTGGGGTGGGGAAACGGCACGTCCACCGCCCAATCTGTCACCAACGCCAGCCCCGCGGTCTTCGACATCAATGGCTCGGGAAGCGTCTACGGCCTGTTCCTGGTCGGCGGCGGCTCGGCCCCCAGCACGAAGAACGATCACAGCGGTGGCGGGACGCTGTGGGCCGAGGCCCAGTTCGCCAGCGGCACCGTGACCGTGGCCAACGGCGACCAGTTGAAGGTCACCTACACCGTCAGCGCGTAATTTGGGTGTTCTCCCTCGTGGGCTGGGCCGGCGTCTTGTGGCTGGCCCGGCCCCGTTCTTGTGTGAGGCGTGCCATGGCGCTACTCTGGATTGAAGGCTTTGAGGCCCTGGGCACTAGTCTTGGTAGTCAGTCAACGCCCACAACTTACTTGGCCGGCAAGTATCCATACAGCGTCGTGCCGCAGTGGAACATCATTTGTGCCGGCCGCCTGGGCGGCTACGCCATGCGGGGCGACAGCGGTACCTTCACCATCCGTACCGCACCGTTGACGGCCGCTGACACCCTCATTTGCGGACTGGGAATCAATCCGTATTACAACGGCGGCCCGATCCTCTTGCTCTATGATGGCCCGACCCTGGGCGTATCGTTCAACTACAACGGTAGTGGCGAAATACAGGTTTACTGCGGATACAACTACACCCTGCTGGGAACGACCAGCGGGGCCGGCTTGGCGCAAGGCACATGGTCCTACGTCGAGGTGAAGGTCAAGTGTCATGCCACGGCCGGCACGGTCGAGGTCCGGGTCGGTGGCGTAACGAAGCTCTCACTTACCGGTGTCAATACCAAGGCCGGTCCCGACAACTACCATAATGTCGTCGCGCTGGCGGCAGCCGGTGGCTGGATACCGACGTATGACGACTGGTACGTCTGCGACAATAGCGACACTGTGAACAACAACTTCCTCGGCGACGTGCAGGTGGGCCTCCTGCTGCCCAACGCCGCCGGAGACGCGGCTGGATGGACCGGCAGCGGTGGCGGTGCCCACTATGGATACGTCGATGAAAATCCCCTGGACAGCGACGCCAGCTACGTCGAGACCGACCAGTCGGGTGCGGAGGAACTCTGGAATTATCAAGACCCGGTGTCTTGCCCCTCAGTGCTGGGGATTCAGGTCAATACGGACTGCCGCGAGACGGACGCCGAGAACTTCTGCCTCAAGACGTTGATTAAATCGGGCACGGCCACCAGTGCCGGCACACCGCAGGTGATCGGTAGTATGGCGTATTTAACGCAGTCGCGGGTCTGCCAAACTGATCCCAACACGGGCTCCCCTTGGACGCCCACGGCGCTGGCCGAGGCCCAATTCGGCGTGCAACTGGCCTAAAGGAGATCGAACACAACCTTGGTTTCCCACGGTCACTGGGCTGGCAGCGGGACAGTTTTGGCAGCGGCTCCAAAAAAGGTGCGATCATGGCGCTATTATGGATCGACGGGTTCGAGGGCTATGGCACCGGTAACCTCAACAGCGTGTTGCCGAGCGACTGTCTGGCGCGCCGCTACGCTTACTCCAACGCCGCCAGTTCTTGCCAGCTAGTGCTAGGCCGCACGGGCGGCTGGGGCATTCAACCGACCTCCGGTTCCTGGGAAATTCACACCCCGGCACTTACCACCAGCAATACGTTGATCGCGGGCATCGGCTTTCAGCCGTACACTGCCCCCGGGCCGGTGATTGGCTTCATGGATAACTCGACCCTGGGCGTCAACCTTACCTACACGCCCGGGAGCACGGAACTGGACGTGTACTTGGGCAGCACCCACCTCGGCACCACCTCGGGGGCACAGGTGCGGCTGGGCTTCTGGGCGTACCTCGAATTGAAGGTTGTCTGTGACGCTGCGGCCGGCTCCATTGTGGTGCGGAGCAGTAGCCAGGTCGTGTTCAGCTACACGGGGAACACCAAGGCGGGCTCGGACAACTACCATAACATCGTCAAGCTGGCGATCGCCTTTGGTTACGTCCCCTTCTTCGACGATTTCTACGTCTGCGATGGCAGCGGGTCCGCCAACAACGACTTCCTCGGCAACGTGAAAGTCTTGGCGATCTTCCCCAATGCGGCTGGCGACCAGTCCCAATGGACGCCCAGCGGCTCCGGGGACCATTATACGATGGTCAATGAGAATCCGGCCAACGACGACGCCACCTACCTGGAAAGCGTGACGACGGGTCAGGAAGAGCTTTGGCACTACGGGTCGCTGCCCACGGTGGGCGCGATCGTGGGCGTCCAGATCAACACCGATTGCCGCGACACGGACCTCAATACCTTTAACGTAAAGACGCAGATCAAGTCTGGGGGAACCGAGAGTGCGGGCGCGGCCCAGGCGATCGTGTTGACGAATTATGTGACCGCGACGCGGATCAGCGAGACAGACCCCAATACCGGCAGCGCGTGGTCGGCCGCGGCGATCAACGCCGTCCAGTTTGGAGTGGAGGTGGGCTGACATGACGCTCCGCGCCACTCGACAATACGCAGAGGCGCTCGTCCAGGGTGCCGGGAAGGTGCGGGTCACGCGGCAGGTCGCCGAGGTGCTGGCCACGGGAAGCGGCAAGGCCCGGGTCAGCCGACAGTACGTCGAGTACCTGATCTCCAATACGGCTCCCCCGAGCGGCATCCATAATGTTGCCGCAGCCGACGCGCTGACGTTCACGGACACGGCCCATTTGACGCCGATCCCCTGCAAGATTCAGGACGCCTTGAATCTTGCCGACAGCAACCTGTGCAATGGCACCAAGCGCAATCGGGCCATTGACAGCCTCAACGTGCAGGATGCGTCGGTTGGCTCAAGGACCAGGCCGAAACTTTGCAGCGCAGCCGACAGCCTCAGCCTGGGGCAGTCGGGGACCGTCAACCTGTGCCAGGTGTCGTTTATTGCGTTGTCGCTTGCGGACACGGCCACGGTCGAGAAGACCAAGCACCTCGTTGACACCTTGGCGCTCGCCGACACGGCCAGCCGGAACATCGTCCTGGCGTGCCGGCGTACTGACGCACTGAGCCTGACCGATTTGGCCCCGGGCTATGTCAGGGCCACGATCCATAATGTGACAGTCCAGTCGCAGTTGGCGCTTGCCGACCAAGCGGCGATCACTGCGCATGTGGTGCATAAGCCGTCGGTGTCGTGTCTCGACATCCTGGCGACGCTCCAAGATCAGGCCACCTGCATCGGACCGATCTACGCCTCGGCCGGCGACCTGTTATCGCAGACCCGTTATAGCTACGATCCGGCGGCCGGAGCAATCGCCTATGTCGTCGGGCTCCAGGACACGGCCTCGGCCGCCCTGGTGCCTGGCCAGGCGCGCACGGCGGGCCAATTGTTGTCGTTCGGCGAGCAGGCCGTAGGGATCGTGATTCGCGCGGCGGCGATTCCCGCCGCGGCCTCCGACACCCTGGTGTTCACGTCTGCGGCGGCTCGGAATCAGGTGCCTGCGGCGGCCAGCGCGCTGTTGCTGGCCGATGCGGCGTCCGCTGTGGCGGTCAAGGCGCTACGAGATGCCCTGACGTTGGGTGACGTGGCTCAGGTCACCGGTGTTCGGAACGTGTCGGCCTCGTCGCCTTTGTCGCTGGAAGAGGCCGTCGCCTTCATCGTGGTCCGCCGGGATTGGGAGTGGCGGTACCACCCGTTTATCGGGACGCCTTCGTCCGGTTGGCCCACGCCGCCGCCCGCGACACTGGTCTATTCGCCGGTAGCCGGCGTGGCTGCGGGCACGCTGGTCTATCCAGCCGCACCGCCCTACAGCGATTGGGTTACCTTACGTTCACCGGAACTAGGCAACAAGGACCGGCTGCAATTCAACCGCGTCAGCCGGGAGACCCGCGGCGGCACGTTGATCGTTTTCGCCGACCCGCTGTGGCCCAAGGTCCAGACCCAAGTGCTGACCTTCAGCGGCTTGAACGAGACCGAGGCCCGCGGGCTGTTGGACTTTATGACCACGCATTTGGGCCTGGAAATCGGCTACGTGGACTGGGAACTACGCCTGTGGACGGGCGTGATTACCAACACCTCGGAGCCCATGACCCAGGACGGGCGGGGCATGTACACGGCGAGTTTCGAGTTTGAAGGCGAGTTAGTGACGTAGGTGCAGCGATGCTTCAGTTCTCCGCCCCCTATCCGGCGCTCCAGACCACGACGCTTTTGCCGAGTCCGCAGTTCAGCGATTCTGAAGCAATCCTGGACACCGTGAGCCGCAAACTGGCGATGGACGGGACGCGCTATACCTATGTGAAGCGCCGCGGTGGACGGCGGAAGTTGAAGTGGACCTTCTGGCTCTCGCGGAACAAAGCCCTGGAGCTGCGGGCCTTTATCTTCGCCTACTTTGCCGCCAAGGTGCAGGCCACCGATCACAACGGCCGGGTGTGGGCGGGGAACTTCACCAACAACCCGTTCGAGTTTGATACGCCCGACGCGGCCCAGCCGGCGATTGCCCCCATGCCTCGCGGCGAGCTACAGGCCATCGAAATCGAGTTTGAGGGAGTCCAGCAATATGCGTAACATCTCTGCAAACGGCCTTGCCACGCTGGCCCAGCGGCTCGGCAACGAGCCGATTATGATCGTGGAAGTGGACTGGCGCGACGGGGTGCAGCCCAAGCAGTACGCGGATCGCACCATCACGCTTCCCGATGGCACCGTGATCCCCGGGGCGATCATCCAGATCGGCAACCTGGACGACGCGATTGACGTGACGACCTGGAACAACTCGTCCAAACAGATCGAGGCCACGCTGGACGACACGGACGGCTCGATCAAGGCCCTCTTCGATTCTTACGACATCACCAAGCGCACGGTCCGCCTCTACCAGTGGTTCACTGGTCTTGCCTGGAGCGACCGGTTCGTGACCTTCGTGGGGTTGATAAACAGTCCGGTGAGTTGGAGCGAGCGGGACCGCACCGTCAAGATCACGGTCCTCTCGCAGATCGAGGACTTGGAGTGCGGCTTCTCGGCCGAGGAGGGCAATTTCCCCTACATCCCGGCTGACCTGGTGGGCAAGGCGTGGCCGCAGGTCTTCGGTTTGGTGTACGACTACCCGGCGCTGTCACTGGGGGCCGCCGTGGAGGGCACGCTATTGCAAGGGGTCGGGATCGTCACCGAGTACGGCACGAATACGGCCCTCAATGGTGCCCAGCCGGCCTATGACCCCAAGAGTCTGGCGCAGCTTGCCCAGGAGACCATTCATGCGGGCTTTCTGCTCAGCGTGTCTTTCTGTTGGGATTTGGCCGATGCCGCCACGTCGCAGAAATACCTGAATCAGGCCAATGCAATCTATGCGCAGATCGGCCAGCAGGAGGCGGGCATGGTGCGGGCGGCGGCCTGTGCGCAGGAGAAGCGCGTCCAGCAGTACGACCGCGCCCATCAACTGCTGCTGGGCTCCGGTGCCAACCCCGTGCAGATTCTCGGCGGCGAGGATTTCCCCCAGAACCAGACCGTCACTCTGGACATCAAGGGCGCGCTCTTCACGGGCCACTTCGAGGGGGAATGGTTCTACATCGAGTCCAGCAACGATCCCACGGCGACGCTTGCCATTGAAAACGCCTGGTACAACGAGTGGCTCGACTACAGCTTGAACCGCGACCTTCCTGCCTGCCAGCCGGTCGGATCGTCGAGCCACGTCCACTACGAAGCCCCCGTTCCCTGCGACTCGTTCTGTGGCGATTTCGGCAACCCTTGCATCGCCATTTACGATGCGATCACGATCACCACGCCGAGCGTGCCGACGCCTGCCACCCCCTACATTCTCAAGCAGTTCTGGGCGGACGCGGGCACGACGGTCAAGTTGTATACGGGGGTCACCTACATCGCGTCGATTACGCCGGGCACCGTGCTGGCTGTCAAAGCGTATCGCACCTACAACGGCGCACGACAATTGGTGGTGTTGACCCCCGATATGTACACGGTCCAGACGGTCAACTACGGCAGCATAACCGCCGTCGAGATCGTCCTGCCGCAGCTCTTGAGCACCGTGGCCTATCAGGACGCCAACGGCGACTTGATCCAGGGTTGGTCGGACGACCTGTACGTCACCTTCCAGTCCACGGTCGGGCCGAACATTGTCGATATTCTGGAGTACATCATCGACAACTACACGACCCTGACCTACGACGCGACCAGCTTCAACTATGTCCGCACGAAGCTGGCCCCGTTTCCGGCGAACTTCCCACTCTTGCAGCGGAAGAACGTCGTGGAGGTCTTGAAGGAGATTGCCTTTCAGTCGCGGTGCGCGTTCTGGCTGGAAGACAATGTGGTCTACCTGAAGTACCTGGCGGAAGCGCCGACGCCGGTGGACACGATTACGGTCAGCGACATTGACGCCGAACAAGGCATGGAGGTCGAGTTCACCCGCATGGAAGATGTGGTGACGAAGATGAACGTCAAGTGGTACATGACGTATGTGCCTGGCGCGGAGCAGTATGCGGCGGGCCAGGAAGCCTTGCCGCAGTACATGATCCTGCGGCACAACGTCGCTCACTACGGTCTGTTGGAGAAGGACTACGAGTGGTACATCTTCAACCAGCCGGACATCATCCTGAAGATGGCGACCTTTTGGCTGAACCGGTTGTCGAACACCTGGAAGAGGCTCAAGTTCCGCACCTATCTCAACCATCTGAACCTGGAGGCGCTCGATTGCGTGAACTTCAACGCACTGGGCTACGTCGCCTCTGGCCCGGTCAGCGTGATCGTCGAGCGGGCGGAGTATGACTCCGCGAACAACTGCATCGACATCGAATGCGCGACCCCGGTGAAGGCGGGCGCGTTGGCGGCAGACCCGTACTATTGGCCGGCGGCCTTGTCGCCGACTGTAACGTATCCGTCGCAAGCGGACATTGCCGCGGGCAACGCGGGCGGGGGCGGCATCGGACTGCGGGCCACGGGGGCGCTCCCGGTGGGCAACACCGATGGGATCACGCTGACGGGCAGCATATTCGTGGGCGGTCCCAACATCGTTTTCCGTGGCCAAAGCGACTGGGGCGACCGGACGCCTGGCGACGAGGGCTTTTCCGCACAGCCGCTTCTCCCCGCGAGTTCGTTCAGCACGGGACAAGCGACGAGCCAAGCGGCCAACGCCCGGCTGGTGGTGATCCCGCCCTACGTAACGCCTCCCGCGGACCCGATGGTGATCTACCCGGACCCCGCCACGCCGGTGGTGATCGACCTGACGCAGACGAAGGTGACGGATTCCAAGGGAGGCACACGGAACTATGGCACCTTGCGTCAGGTCTTCGCACTGGGGGCAAACGGGGGCTTGCAGATCGACGCCGGCAAGGCCCAGGTTCAGGATTCGACTGGGGGCAGCGGTGACGATAGTGACAGCAGCGGGGCCAACGCCAATTTGCTGCTGAAGCACGTGCTGAAGGTCCAGCAGAACGAACTGATGCTCGACGGCAACGCCAAGATCATAACGGACGATTGCCCGGACGGCGCGCAGTTCGATTACGAGTACGACGAAGACAACGACGTGCTCGGCGCAGGGACGGCGTTCTTGCAAGACGACAGTGGCAGTGGTAGTGGCGGAAGTGGTGGTTAATCCCCAGAAAGGAGCAACGACAGATGGCCGACAAGTGGATTCAGGGTGCCATCAAGCACCCTGGAGCCCTGACCGCCAAGGCCAAGGCGGCGGGCGAGAGTCTCTCGCAGTTCATGCGGGAGAAGCACAAGGACCCGACGACCAACCGGCAGGTCGCGTTGGCGCGGCGTCTGCGGGAGTTTGCCCAGCACCGCAAGGGCAAGAAGTAGCGTTCGTGTTTGAAGTTTTCACAACCATGAGGTACAGTACGATGCAGACCATCGGTCCCCCCAAAGACAACGGCTCGCTTGACAACATTCTCGTGCAGGCGGAAGGCAGCACCGGCGACCACTCGGATCGCCAGTCGGACTTCAGCGAGGCGATGCAGGAGTCCGGCGACGTGAAGGCCCCCGAGGTCAACAAGGCCGCCAAGTACGACGGCGAGTGGAAGAACCTGTAATGAAGGACATTTGCAGCGACCCCAAACCCACCCACAGCGACATGGCCCTGATCCCGGCCCAGGGGCGCGACCCCCAGGCCGTGGATCAGGATGTCCAAGACGCGCGGGAAGCCCGCCGGGCGGTCAGTCCGGCCGCTGGCCCGCAGTGGGTCTATGACCAGGAGGAGTAGCCTATGCAAACCATCGGCGCTCCCAAGCCAACCCATAGCGACATGGCTCTGATTCCGGCCCAAGGCCGCGACCCCGAGGATGTCCACAAGGACGTTCAACAGGCGCGGGCGGCGGCCGAGGCCATTCGCAACGAGCGCGTGGCAGCCCTGGGGCCCGACCCCGACTGCCCGGTTCCGATCCCGTAGGCACGGAAGCAATCAGAAGTGCGAAAAGGGCATTCAGGCACACGAAGCCTGGATGCCCTTTTGTCTTTTATGTTCGGAGGTTGCGATTGAATCCGCCGTGGTCTGCGTGGTCGCCTTGGCTAGGCGGTAGTGGCAGGCCGTCTGCCCCGTTTTGTACTACCAGTCTTCTCTCGGGACATGCGAGACACCGCTGTCCGGGCCGATGTGAGCAACGCATTGATGGTTGTGAGGTATCTATCCAAGGTCTCAATCCACCGGGTCAAACACGCCTCACCGGACGTGGTGATTTCGTACAGCCGCTTGGCGTGACCTTTTCCTGGCGCATCCCAGATAGAGATTACCAGCCCTTTGGATTCCATGTTCTTGAGGAATCGGTAGATTCCCGACACGTCGGGCTTTTCCCCGACAAAGTTGGGCATCTCGCCAATGCTCTCGGCAATTCGATAGCCGTGCGATGGCCCTTCAGAAAGCACGGCCAGTATGGCGGGTTGAATCAACTTATCCAGCGTACCACCCGAACAGGGGCAATCAGGAAAGTCGGGCATACGGATGACTCCATTATTGGCGTTGATCCTATATCTTGATTAGCCTGAGCATCGCCGAAACAAAGCAATGCGTCAAGCGTCATTGCCGTCAGGCCGCGCGATCATCCTTGGTCGTCGCTGATCGAGAGTGCTGTTTTGCTTTGGCGGTTCCGTCAGAAATGCCAGTCCAGAACCAACTGATAGCCGTTTTCCAGCACTGAGCATGGTGACGAGGAACCGGCTTGCGAGTCCCAATAGGTGTACTCCAACCAGAGTGTGACGTTGCTGGTGATCTTAGCCGTGATTCCCGGAACGAGCATCCCCTGGCGTCCATAAGGATTGTCGTAGACGCCAAAGGAGTAGACGCAACGATAGGTCAGGGGGCCTCGCGTGTAGGTGATCCCCGCCAGCCCGTCCGTATAGCGGTTGCTCGGGCCACCAGAAATGTAGTGACTGGGAGTGAGCGTGCCGTAGAGTTGGGAGACTTCCGCGAAAAGCTTCCATGGACCCTTGGTCCATGTGCCATCGACCGCCCAACCGGAAACGGTCTGATCCCCCGGACTGGCAAAGACCTGATTTGTTCCGTACTCGATCAGCGTTGGCTGATTGTCGATTTCGCCCACGGTCGCCGAGAGGCCCGCTGCGAAGGTTTCTTTCTCGCCCAGTTTCCACGTAGGAACCACACGCGCGATGAAGGTATTCCGTGCTTCTGAACCGGCGAAGCTGTCGGAATCGGCACCGAGGATTGCGCCGCTAACACGACTCTGGGCGAAAAAGAACTGAAAGTAGCGATCAATCTTGAAGTCGTCTTTGAAGTCAGGTGTGTCCTCCAACGAGACTCCGTAATCGCTGCGAAGCTTCAGGCCGTCCATGTACTGCACGTTGCCCCACCAAGAATCGTCCCAGAACAGACCGAACTGTCGGTAAACGGAACCCATCTTGAGGCGTCCGAGCGGCGTATCGAGGAAGCCGTATGCTTCCCAGAGCCAGAAATCATCGTTGACGTAGAACGGCCGCAATGGTACGCCGCTGTCGCGGAATCGCGCCTGGACGTGCGCGCCGATCTTGGTGATGTCACCCCATTCAACAGGCTCTTCGTTATCGACGAACAAGTAATAGGAGTGGGTGCCGGGCATCGACGGGACGCCGTATCCGCTCGCCAAGGGCCCACCGTTGTTGACGTGCCACCAGTTGTAGGCCCCGCCGCTCACGGATAGCGGCCACTGGGATTTCCATTTCGCAACGGCTTGTCCCCAATCTTCCAGGAAGCTGTCTTTCAGTAGGGGCGTATTAAGCCATGCGCCGTTGGCTTCGTCTTGGCTTGGAGGGGGAGACATTGCGGACGATGGTGGCGGATTCCCCCCGGTCGGCCCTTCGTGTGTCGGCGATGGTTGCTCCGCATTCAAATCCACAGGCGGGGGATCGGACGCAGCCGGCTGCGTGATGCCGTCTCTTTCGGATAGCCACAACGCCCGGGAGAGCGGCGATGGCTCCGGCGTTTGTGCGAAGCCGGGTGCCGCCACGATGAAAATGGCAACCCAATACGTCGCGACAGCCACGCGAACACGCATTCTTATCCCCCTGATCGGTGGGAATGCTTCGCACCGCCGCCGGTGGCGGAATTCGTAACCCTCGCCGCGCACATTAGACGACATATTCCAATATCGGAGCATGTCATATAAACTCTTGCGTTTACGGCGCATGCCCGGCAAACTCTGCCGCCTGCGGTGGGGCACCGCTACACGGCTTTGTGGGCTGCATTTGGCAGTGGTTTGAAACGTCGTCCGGTCTGCTTGGAAGACTTGGGGAGATTCACTGATGCAAATACCGCAACGACTCTCGCGGATTCTCTCGTCGGCTTTGGATGGACATGGACCAACCAAGGAGGATTGCGTGTATCTCCTGGGGTTCCCGGAGCGATCCTTGGAGACGCGATTCCTCATGGCGGTCGCCGATGAAGCTTCCCGGAGGCGATTCGGCAATCAAGCGATGCTCCTGGGACAGATCGGCATCGAGACTGCCCCATGCCCCGGCAATTGCGGCTTCTGCGTCTTCGGGAAGGGCCACACCCAGTTTCCGAGCAGTCGGATGCCACTCGAAGAAATCCTCGCGCGAGCGAAGGCGTTCGCCCGAGAAGGCGATCTGTATGCCTTGTTCTTGATGACCATGCACGACTTCGCCTTGGATCACCTGCTCGAAGTAATCCGAGCAGCACGCAGGTCCATTCCGCCGCAGACCCAGATCGTGGTGAACATTGGGGACTTCGACACTGTGCAAGCGAAGGAGCTTCGACAAGCAGGCGTCCACGGGGCGTATCACGTCTGCCGCCTCCGGGAAGGCACAGACACGCAGCTTGCACCCGAAGAGCGGAAAAAGACCTTCCGCACGATCCGGGACGCGGGACTCGACTTCTATTACTGCTGCGAACCCATCGGTCCGGAGCACACGGCCGAGGAACTGGTAGAACAGATGTTCCTGGGAATCGAGTACGGGTGCTTCCAGCACGCCGCGATGCGGCGTGTGTTCGTGCCGGGAATGCCGCTGAGCAGCCGGGGCCAAATCACCGAGCTTCGCCTCGCCCAAATCGTGGCTGTGGTCAGCCTTGCCACGCTGTGCTGCTCGGAGACGCAAAACATTGCCGTCCACGAGCCAAACCTGCTCGGCTTGACTGCGGGGGCTAATGTGGTCTACGCCGAGACGGGTGCAAATCCTAGGGACACCGAGGCCGACACCTCCAGGAATCGTGGTATCGACATGGACGACTGCCGGGAGATGATGTACGAGGCGGGGTTCACGGCGCTGAGGCGCGGCGACGACTCGACCGTCCCGCTCGATCTCAGTTACATTGACGTGGCCGCGGGGTGTTCGGGAGGCGATTGATAAATGTCGTCCGCAAGTGCTTCGCCGTATTCCTCGGACAGTGCGTTGTCATCTGCGAGCGGGATATGTAATTTGGTATGGTCAAATTTGGTCGCCGGGTATCACTCAGGGCAGGGATGGCCCACACGCAGTTTTACGCCTCGCGAATTACTCTGCGGACCAGGCATTGCTGGCAGTGCGCCAGCGTCAAGAGGTCGCGGCCGGTCTTGCCCGAGGCCGGATTGCAGCATACGCCGTCGATCTGTAAGAGTCCGGTGTCCATCTGCATCTGGACTTTGAGCATCCGGCGGGCGCAGGACGGCCACACGGGCTTTAGAACGTGCGGGTCGATGGTGGCCGCGTAGCCTTCTGGCACGGGCGGCTTTTGGCCGCCACGATACTCCAGGCAGCCGTCCGGCCGCACCGTGGGCCAACCATATTGCAGCCGAACGTTTGTGTCCAGCGGCGGGATGGCTGCGCCCAGGGCCACGAATTGAGCGTGCGACGGCCCGCCGGTGTAAATCACCAAGGCAATCTGGGCACGTCTCGGCGATGGGCTGGTTTCCGGGCAATTTTCACACGGCATGATTCAACTCCGGTGCGGGCAGGTCTGGCAGGCAGCGTAGTTCACCCGATCCGCAAACAGCTTGCAGGCAGGGTTGTTACATCGCATGATGATTTCCACACAACCGCAGTTGACCAGCCGCACGGCCGAAGCGTGCCGTAGCGAGCAGGGGAGCCACAGTGGCGAGAATCGCCAAGCGTTGCTCGCGTCGCGGATGTAGCCGTTGATGGGGCGGGGCGGTTCCCATTCTCCCTCCCCTTTCTCGTAGACGATGCTGCCGTCTGGCTCGAAGCAAACTTGCCGGTCTCGGTTCTCTTGGTAGGGTGGCAGCGTTAGTTCGATAGCCTGGAGGTCCGGCCGCGGTCGGCCCGGCGTGTAGGCGGCCGGATCGGGTGTTTTGGGCGGCGCGGGCGGCGGTGGCGGGGGCGATCCTGTCTCCTGCCGCAGGGGGCAGGTCTGGCAATGGTCGGGGTGGAGCGCCAGCAGCCGCAGGCGATAGGGGTACTGTGGATGCCGGCAATAGTGCTGGGTGCTGCCGTCCGGGAACGGCTTCGCATCGCGCATGACGCATGGGGGCAGTGACATGGTTTCCTCTAGCCGCAGGAGCAAGAACCGATCCAGGGGCCCTTTTGTCCCGTCACCATCGCCGTCCACGTTTCCTGGGAGAGGATGCGGTACGGCGACAGCGGCGCGTGGGTGCAAGAGTCGTACTCATTCGCGTTGTAGGAGGCGCACACCTGTTGAACGACACCACCATTGGAGAAGGACCCGAGGACGTTGATGTTGTAGCCAAAGGGACCGACGCAGCCTTCACAAAACGGGATGCAATTGCCTTGATCGTCGGACATCCGAATGCTCCCCGATTCGCAATCGCAGAGCACGATGACCCAGTGGCCGGAGGCGGAAGGCGGAAGGCCGCTGCCACCACCGCCACCCCCGCCCCCGCTTGGATTGCAGTGGCACCACGCCTTGTCCTTAGCGGCCTTAATGTCGTCGATGATCGACTGGAGCCACTTGTCCGGAATGTCGTCGAAGCTGATGTCCGCGCAGGTCTGCTTGAGCTTGTCCTGCATGGTGCGGATGTCGCTTTTGGTCCAGACGTGGCCCTCGTCCACCTCGTCGAGCGGGTCGATGGGGCTACAGCTTGTACTGGCCGGCGGGTTTTGCAACACCTGGTTGACATCGCGGATGAGCTGGTTCCAGTCATCCCGCGTCCAAACCTGATCCATAATCCACCTCTCAATACAGTTGCAAGAGCGCCCGATAGACTTCCGCCTCGGCCAGGGCGTCAGCCAAGGCGTCGTGGGCGTTGGCGTTGACGATGTTGAACTTGTTGCACAGCGACCCCAGCCCAACCTTGTTGAAGGGGAGCGCCTCGCCGCGAAAGGCCGCCTTGTCGTTGATGGCAATGGCCAGCAGCATCCCGTCGCGGGCGTGGCTGTACCAGAGTTCCTCGAAGAGTTGGACGCCCATCCACGCCTTCAGGAAGCTGGCTTCAAAGGCCCAGTTGTGGGCCATCGGCACCAGGCTCTTCTTAAATGGGAGGTCGAGCCGCTCGAACCATTCCACGAACAGGTCGCGCACCTTGTCCTGGCTCGGGGCGTGGAGGAGCAACTGCTCCAACGGGATGTTGTGCTTCCACATGGCCTGCTTTTCGGCCCGTTCGGGGAAATCCGGCTTGATCTCGGTATAGAAGGGCATGAGCCCCTGGGCAGGCTTCAAGTCGGGTCCCAGCGGCACACAGGCGATTTGGATGATCTCGTGGTGGTCCGGTTGCCGGCCGGTCGTCTCCAAGTCCACGGAAACCAGCAGGTTCCCGTTCAAGTGCAAAAGGCCAGGATAGGTTTGCATGGTTCGGTTCGCTCGGTCGGTTTGCCTCCGGCCCTGCGCTGTCGCAGGGCCGGAGCCGGGATGAAAGGTTACTGCTTCCGAGGCTTCTGAGTCTTGCGGGTCGTCCTTGCCCGCTTGCCAGCGCCCCTCAAAGCGGCCCTGGCGACCGGACCGTAGTCCGGCATGTCGTTCAATTTGGCCGGCAGCCGGCCGCGCTCGATCATTTCCTCGTAGTGGATCAGGGCCATCGCGTTGAACATGATCGCGGCCAGATGGTCCTCGTCGCGCTTGCCTTGCTGGTACTTCATCACATGCCGCTTGAGCGAGGCTACGCAGCGCGAGAACGGCATCCCGTTCTCCCAGTTGCGCTCGGCATACTTGGCGGCTCCCATGCGGAGCCAGTGGCCCTGGCGCTCTTCGGCGAAAGGGGAGATCAGGTCGGGCCGCGGCTTGTCGTCGGCCGTGTCGCGGACCGCCATTCCTTCGCCAAAAGATTGTCGTTTCCCGCTGTCGGTCATGCCGTACTTACTCATGTTCTTCGTCTCCGGGTGCAACTTCGAGGTAATCGCCGTCATTGGTCGGCCTCCGATGCCTTGAAGGCCACGTTGGGAACCCATTTTTGGCCGTGGGTCTTGTAGATTTGGTGGCGGTTGGGCAGCAGCCGGGCCACCTTGGTTCTCGACCACTCGTGCTTTTCGCCCGCGTCCACCGTCTTCTCGAAGGCGTCGTAGAACTCGCCGAAGCGGAGGCGTGCTCCTTCCTTGACGATGCAGCAGTCTTCCAGGAATTGCTGCAAGGGGCTCTTGTTGAGTTCTTCTGTGCGGGCCTTGCTCGGCGTGCGGACCACCGGCAGCCGCATTCGCCCAATGACCGGCGGCAGTTGCAGGTTCATCAGCGTGTACATGAAGTGCGGAGCCTCCTCCTTGAGCTTCGCCAACAAGGTCAGCTTGGGGACTTCCTGCTCGGGCAAGAGGTCGCAGACTTCAATGACCGTGATCCGCGTATCGCCGGGGATTACGGGGCAGTCCCGCTGAGAGTTGGCGCACTGAATCCAATGGGTGGTGTTGGGTATTTGGTAGGTGTTGGTCCGCATCTCACGGATGGACAACGTGCGTGCGGTCACATACTCTTTGATGCGGGCGTGCGCGCCGGGGGTCGTAGCGACGTTCTTCTCTTCCACCACGCAGATGATGGCCCCGGCCAACTCCCCGTTGAATTCGTTGTGGCTGGTAAGCACCTTGTCGGCCTTGACAACGCCCTTGGTCACCAGCAGTTCCAACGACTCGTGGAAGATGCTCTTACCACTGTTCTCGTTGCCCCAGAGGAACAAATAGGGGGTTGGCTCGAACGGGTCACGGAAAGCACATGCCACCCACGCCCGCAGGTAGTCGGCCCCGGTTGTGATGTTGGACTTCTCGGCCCAGGGCAGACCGCGGAGCGCCGGCGTCAATTCGATGCCGATGTGGTTAAAGACCAAATCCCAGTAGGGATGGTGCGGAGCTTCGTCCGGCTCCAGGGCTGCGGGCGGGACGCGGAATTGCGCGGCATCACGGTTCCATTGTCGGCCGCCGGGGTATTCGTCGCGGAAAGGCAGACTGACTAGTTCCCAATTCTGGTCGATTGCGCCACCCATGATGCACTCCGCTTTGTCTTTTGGGTTGCCGAGGTTTTGCAACAACATCTTGACGTTGGCGGCCGGGTTGCCGACCCATTTACCGCTCTTGTCCTTCGTGCGCCATCCGAGAAACTGCTGGGCCGGTGTCTTGAGGGCCCGAAGCGTGTGATCGTACTGCATCGCCTCCGTTTCCTCGTCCGACTGCTTGGTGAGCACTGTCTCGAAGACGCGGACCCACTTCGTCTTCTTTGCGAGCCAGCCCTTGGGTTCGGGTTGGTCGGCGTCGCCTTTGACGCGCTCGATTTCCACGACCAAGCGGCCATCCTTGTGGGGCTTGAGCGTGGTCCTGCGCCCCTCGAACATCGGGTCCAGGCTTGTATCCGGTTGGCCCAAGACCTTGGCGGCCTTCAAGGCGTCGTCAGGGGATTTGAAGACGTATTCCCTTTTTTCTGGGTCTTCGATGCCACCATAGACTTTGGCTGCCACGGCCAGCTCCGGCCGGCGATTGAAATAGCAGGTGGTCCAGGTCTTGCCGTCTTGCTCCCACGTCTCGGCCTCCGCAATGCCGGGCGAGAAGCGGTAGACGCGCCACGCACCGTTGGGCAGGGCGAAAAGGAAACAGTTGGGGTTGCCCGGGTTCCGGCCCTGCGAGTTGGTGTCGAACATGCCGACCAGCTTCAACTCCTTGCCCTCCCGCCCCTCCATTAGCTCTTTGAGGGCGCAGGTGTGCGTTTGCAGCAGGTGGTGGTCGGCGATCCAGAGGGTGGTGTAATGGGAGCGCTGGAGGGCCTCGATCTGGGCCTTGTGTGCGTCGTCCAGGGGAATTATCTTTTGTGCCGAGGCCAGGGCCTCGAAAGGGTCCAAGTCGTCGTCTTGGACCTCGTTGATCCGCACTTTGCTCCGTTTGTGTGTCACGACATCAATATGATCTCGCCAGTTGGCCGGCAGGTCGGCCGCCGTGAGCACCTTGGTGGCTGGCTTGACGATCTCCAGGCCGTGGTTCTCGGCAGTCATCTTCCGGTGCCAAACCCACATCACGCCGCCGAGGGCGTCGATTTGGCTGGCAAAGTCGAAGTTGCACTCGCTGGACATCATGCCCAGGATGCAGCGGGCCAAGGCGGCATGGGCCGTGTGGTTCTCCGTGGGAATGCCGGCCGCGTCAAAGTAGGTGCGGAGGTGTAGCCCGCTGCCGCCGGTGCTCCGTCGTACCTCCACGTAAGGAAGCTGCATCGCCTTCTGCTTGACCTGCTCCAGGGCTTCGTCGGTGACACCCACGCCTTTGGCGTGGCCGGTCAAAGCGTCGAAATCAAAGGCCACCGACCGAGACCGCCGGTTCTGCCAGTCCCAGCCGGTCATGCCGATGCCTTCGGCGTGCTCCGTGAATGAGTATCGCAGTTCGTAGTCGTCCCAATGCGGCTCCGAGTTGGCGTCGCGGGGAACACGGATGGAGTGCCACGTATCGGCTCCCTTGGCGAACGTGGATCGCTTCCCGGCCACAGGTTCCCCGTCGCTGACCGCCACGTTGACCTGCGTCTCCATGTTGATGCCCCAGCGATCAATGAGATCCGCGTTCGCAGGCGTCTTCCGGGCGTGGAGGAACTTGTAGAGAGCTTCGCTGACAGTCGGCATAACGACTCCACGTCCTCGGGGGCAGCGTGTAAACGCGCGAATGCAGTGCTTCCTCGCGATTGTCGCGATACCTAACCAAACGCCAAAAACCCAAGACTTTCTCAGGCGGCGTTAGAAATCCTCCGGGTTTTGGCGTTTGGTTAGGTATGGCCGACGAATTGAAGTGGATTCCGATCGATCAGCTTGTTGACCCGCCCGTGGTGCTCCGCCTGGTGCAGCACGGGTCGGTCGCCTACATGGAACTGCGCGATTCGATCGCGGATCGCGGTCTTCTCAATCCAATCCTGGTGCGTCCATCCGCTCGCGTCCCGGACAAATACGATGTGGTGGATGGGCTCTATCGCGTGACCTGCTGCCGCGAGGTGCGCCGATCACCCGTGCCCTGTCTCGTGAAGGATTTGACGGACGATGATTTGCTGGCGATCCAGATTCAGGCGAACGCCCTGCGTCCTGAGACGACGCCGATGGAATACGCTCGCCAGATCAAGAAGATCATGGACGCCCGACCGCAGGCGACCTTGGCGGAGATTAGCAGCAGCATTCTCCACAAGGGTCCCAAGTGGATTGGCGAAACGTTGGGCCTGTTGTGTTTGCGGAAGGACTTCCAGACCGCCGTGGACCGCGGCGAGATGCCACTGGGGTGCGCCTACGAGTTGGCCCGCATTCCCTACAAGCACCAGGCCGAGTTCTTCGACGCCGCGCGCACCATGCCGGTTGCGGAGTTCCGCGCGACGGCCCAAGCCTTCTTGAAGCGATTCCAAGAGGCTGTGCGGCAAGGGAAGCTGGACGCCTTCTTCACAGAAGACTTCAAGCCGGTGGCGTACATGCACCCATTGAAGCAAGTGGTCGCGGAGTTGGAGAAACCGACTTGCGCCGCCCTGGTCTTGGTGGCCGAGCGCTGCAAAACCCTGACTGACGCCTGGCGGGCGGCGCTTGCGTGGGTGCTGCACCTGGACCGGGAGAGCCTTGAGGTTCAGCGTCAAGCCGTGATGAACCGATCGCGCAAACGCGCAAAGGAGGCACTCGACAAGCAACCCTAGTCACGTCTCTCTTTTCTCCATTGGCTTGCATCCATATTGAGGCGCTATCAATGTCCGACAACACCAACATGGTCCCCGTGAACCTTGACCAACTTCCCTCCACACAGATCGGCAGCGACGAGCAGTTCGCCGATCTCGCCAAAAGCGCCGACTACCTCGGCCGGCTGCAACTCTATACCAAGGGTAAGGCGGTCAACAAGCGGCTGGTCGGCCCTGGCAACTATGGCATTCCCACCGGCGAGGAGGTGGACGACCTGGGCGACACAATCGACATCGTTCCCTTGGCTCGCCGGCCGAAGGCCATCGACATGACCGACAGCGAGGCGATCATCGTCAACTATGACCCCAGGAACGCCGAGTTCGAGCGGATCAAGGCCCAATCGTGCGAAAAGGAAAGCCACTGCATGTTTGGCCCGTCGTTCCTCGTCTTCGAGCGTTCGCGCGGCCTGTTCCTGGAATTCTTCTGCGGCAACAAGTCGAGCCGCCAGGAAGCGAAGAAAATCTACCCCTACCTCCCGCTGACGCAAGCCGACATCGACACCAAGGCGGCCAACGGCGACGACGTGAGCGAACTAGTGCCGCACGGCCCGCTGCCGCTCACACTGACAAGCCGGCTGGTGGAGAAGGGCACCTACTCGTGGCACGTTCCCGTGGTGATGAAGTGCAGCACGGCGTTCACGAATTTCCCCAAGCAGGATCGGGTCAACAAGAAGATTGTGACCTTCTTGACTGTTAAGGACAACGGGGTCCAACGTGCCGCCGTCGCTGACGACGACCGTGCCCGCTAGGTGTCATTTGCTCCCCGCCGGACATGCCCCGGTACTGTGGCCCGGGGCCCCGGCGGGGTTTCTTGGAGAACACACCCGCTGCACTGTTCGTGGGCGGGCATCACCGGTCTGCGTGAATGGCGGGAGCAGTTCCGCCGCTCGCGTGGACACTTCCCCTGGCTCCGCGATGAATCCCGAAGTGTTGCTCATCACCACGCCGGCCGTCAACTTTCGCGCCTTCCTGGGCGCGTGCCTGCACGTGCTAGGCTATTCCCCGGCGCGTGCGGCCGATGCTTCGTCGCGCGAGCTGTCCGAGCCGGAAAAGTTCCTGAGCTGCCTGGCTGCGATTTGCGACCAGAAGGCCCCGGTGGGCCTCGCGCCAAACCTCTTGTCGCATGTGTCGTTCAGCGTGTTTGTCGTCGCCGACGAGCGAGACGTGCTCGACATTCTGGAACGCTGCGCCGGGATGCCCTTCGTCACGGCCGAGACCACGGTTCGCGGCGTCACGGCGGCCGTGGTGACGGGAACCTTGGCCCAGTGGCGCGACGCCGTGGCGGCAGGGTCCGTAACGAACGCCGAGCCGCCCGTACGCGCCGGCTTCAACAAGGTCTACGGCCTTTTCTGCGGCGCGGGCCTGAACGTGTGGAGCGACTACCGCGCCCGCGAGGCACCCGACCGCACGCTCCTCCTGGAATACAAGCCGCAACGATGAAGCCTTACTACGAGAAAGACAACATCACGCTCTACTGCGGCGACAACCGCGAGGTGCTACCGACGCTGCCGGAAGCCTCCGTAGACTTCGTTTGTACCGATCCTCCCTACGGCCTCGGCTTCATGGGACATGAATGGGACCACGGTGTTCCCGGCGTCCCGTATTGGAAAGCCATTCAGCGGGTCTGCAAGCCGGGCGCATTGATGCTGGCCTTCGGCGGCACGCGAACGTGCCACCGGCTTGCCTGCGCGATCGAAGATGCCGGATGGGCGATTCGTGACTGCCTGATGTGGCTCTATGGTCAGGGCTTTCCCAAGGCCCCGGACATCGGCGTGCTGATCGACAAAGCGAAGGGAGCCCGGCGCGAGGTCGTCGGCACCAAGCTGGGCCGGCCCGGCTATTCGTTGGCGGACAATGGCCGCACGAACGAGGTCTATGGCGACTTGCACAATCCGGCCGCGGAGTGCGCCGTCACGGCTCCGGCCACGGAATTGGCGAAGCAATGGACCGGTTGGGCCAATGCGCTCAAGCCAGCCTGGGAGCCCATCATCCTCGCAATGAAGCGGCTGGATGGCACGCTGGCCCACAACGCTGAGACCTGGGGCGTGGCCGGAATAAACGTCAAAGCCAGCAGGATCGGCACGGCCAGCACAATCCGCACGCCCTCAGACTCCATCACGGACGCCGGCTGGAAAATCGCTAAACGGTCGCCCGCAGGCGACTTGGCGTCCGGGCGTTGGCCGGCCAACCTGCTCTTGGACGAAGAGGCGGCGCGTGTGCTGGACGAGCGAACGGGCGGCGCGAGTCGGTTCTTCTATGTCGCCAAGGCTGCCACGAAGGAACGCAATCCGGTCCGGGGGCCAAAGAACGACCACCCCACCGTCAAGCCCTTAAAGCTGATGCGGTACCTCCTGACCCTCTTGTCCACGCCCACTGGCGGATTGGTCCTGGACCCGTTCGCCGGCAGCGGCTCGACCCTGCTGGCGGCCAAGACGCTCGGCCGTGCTTGCATCGGCATCGAGTCGGAAGAGCGGCACTGCGAAATTGCCGCCGCCCGTCTGGCTTCAATGTAGCAGCGATTTTAACCATGTGGCAAATTCCGGGCGGAATTTCACCCTGACGGGGCCCTGTTTCGTTGTTGTAACAAGTGGGGAGCAATGTCCGAGCAGGAAGTGTGCGTAAACGAGCCAGCGTAAGCCTGATCGAGGAAGCGAGATTTGATGTCGGTCGTCCAAACCAAACTACGCACGAAGACTTCTTCCGGGACGCCGATCCTGGTCTCGGCCACCTTGGAGTACAAGGACGGCCGCATCTTCTTCGTCAAATCGCCGTACTCGTTGAAGGATGAAATCAAGGCGATGCAGGGCTCGCGGTGGCACGGCTACGACGACCCCAATCCGCAGAAGATGTGGTCCGTGGAGGACTGCCAGCGCAACCGTTTTCAGCTTTCCTTCCTCATGGGAGAGAAGGCGTATGCCTGGTTCGATCGGCCGTTGGTGCGTCACGAATACGCCCGGCCGCTGAAGGACCATCAGAAGGACTTGACCGACGCCGGACTGACGTACCACTATCACATCTTCGCGGCGGAGATGGGCACGGGCAAGACCCTCTCCGCGCAAGAAGTCATTGAGCGGTCAGGCGTGGACTGGTGGTTCTGGGTCGGCCCGAAGACCAGTCTGCCGAACATCAAGCGGGAGTTCCGCAAATGGCACTTCCCCTTCGAGAAGTTCAACATCGAGTTCTTCACCTACGAGGGGTTGAAGACCTGGGTGGAGCACTGGAAACCGGGTCAACCGATCCCTGCCGGGCTCATTTGCGACGAGTCGAGCCGTTGTAAGAACGCTGGCTCGCAACGCTCTCGCGCCTGCCAGTCGCTTGCGGACATGATTCGCGAGAAGTACGGCCTGGAGCATGGCTTCGTGATCGAAATGTCCGGCACGCCGTCGCCGAAGTCGCCGGTGGACTGGTGGAGCCAGTGCGAGATCGCCTGGCCCGGCTTCCTGCGGGAGGGCAGTCAGAAGGCGATGGAAGAGCGGCTGGCCTTCATGGTCCTCAAGCAGATGGACGAGGGAGCGTTCAAGAAGCGCATCGGCTGGAAGGACGACCAACGGAAGTGTGCCGAGTGTGGCGAGACACGGGGCGACGAGTCACATGACGAGTGCGCGGAGGGCTATCACGAGTTCGTGCCCAGCATCAATGAGGTCGCCTACCTTAATAAGCGGCTCAAGGGTCTGGTGACGATCAAGCACAAGAAGGACTGCCTCGACCTGCCCGACAAGCGCTACCGCAAGATCACCTGTAAGCCAACCGCGAGCCTGTTGCGCGTCGCCGAGGCCATCGTGCAATCGGCCCCGAATGCCGTCACCGCCATGACGTTGCTCCGCGAGCTGAGCGACGGCTTCCAGTACCGCGAAGTGCAGGACGGTATGACCCGCTGCACGCACTGCACCGGCGGCACGGTGCGAGAGTGGATCGACCCGCAGGAGCCAGAGAATCGCTATCCCGGCATCGGTCTGCTGCCTAAAGAGGTCGTGGCCCGGTTGGTCGAGCAGACCGTGCCCTGCCCGGTGTGCGGCGGCGACCGCCAGGTGCCGAAGATGGTCCGCACCGCCCGCGAGATTCCCTGTCCCAAGGACGCGGCGCTGCGGATGCTCTTGGACGAGAACGAAGAAACCGGCCGCCTGGTAGCATTTGCCGGTTTCACCGGCTCGGTGGACCGAGTTGTCAACCTCTGCCTCAAGGAAAAGTGGAACGTCGTGCGGTGCGATCAAGGCGCATTCCAAGTGCTCACGCACGATGGCGAAGAGGTCAAGGAAGAGCCTCTGGACTACTGGGCCAACCTCGATCATCCGCGGGTTGTTTTCGCGGCGAACCCCGAGTCGGGCGGCATGAGCCTGACGCTCGTGGAGGCCCGGACCGCGGTTTACTGGTCCAACTCGTGGAAGCCTGAGTACCGCATCCAATCGGAAGACCGCATCCACCGCATCGGCATGGACCTGAACAAGGGCTGTCTGATCGTCGATCTGATCCACCTTCCCAGCGACGAGCGGGTTTTGGACGTGATCCGCGAGAACCGGAAGCTGGAGCTAATGACGATGGGCGAGTTGATGGCCGGCGTCCAGTGGGAAAGCGAAGGCGAAGGAGGAACCCTCGAAGTCGTGGAGGCCGTGCGGTGAGGTGCATTCGATGCCGCATTCTGGTGTATTCCGGCCGCTGGGACGACAGCACGCCCGGCTTCCGTCGCAGTTGGGGCAAGCGTCTTCGTGCCGCGGTTCACGAGGCCGTTGCTGGCAGGGGTGCGCTGTGGGACATCGCATTCGTGCTTACCGAGCCGAATTCGGCGGGTCGAGTTGTGACCATTGAAGCCTTGGTGGACTGGTGGCCCAACGACTCGGTTTCACTTGTCGAGAAGCTTCGCAAGCGATTGGTTGCCCGCCTGAAGCCGGAGTCTGAACGTCAAATTGAAGTCGAAATCATCGGCGACCCTGACACGGAGGACTTCCCATGTGACATCTGAGCCTGTTGCATCTGATCTCGATTCTTTTCACCTCTGGAGTTACAGCAATGAAGTACCTTGTCTTGGCTCTTGCCCTTGCCCTCTCCCTCACCGGCATGGCCGTTGCCGGCGTGCCCGATGATTTGCAGCAGATCAGTGTCACCATCAAGGCCGGCGATGCCCAAGGCTCCGGCACCATCGTCACCCGTAAGATCGGCGACGACACGGTTTCCTTCATCTGGACCGCGGGCCACGTCGTTGACAACCTCCGCGTCGTCCGCCAAGTCATCACCGCGGACGGGGGCACCCGCACCGTGATCGAATTTCGGGACGCGCAGATCGTCCAGGAATTCCAGCAAAACGGGCGGCGGGTCGGGGAAACGAAGCTCGACGCCAAGGTCATCAAGTTTTCGGACCCCGATTTCGGCGAAGACCTGGCCCTGCTGATGGTCCGCCGCACGAACGCCTACCCGCTGGCGGTCTCGGCCAAGTTCAAAACGGGCATGAATTACATTCCAGCCATCAGCGTGGAATTGAGCCACTGCGGCAGCTTGCTCGGTCAGTTCGGTGCCAACAGCTACACCGAGGGCGTCTTGAGCCAGGTCGGCCGGACCCTGGAAATGAAGGGGGCCAACGTCAAGGTCTTCGACCAGGTGACCGCCGTGGCCTTCCCGGGCTCGTCTGGCGGCGGCATGTTCCTCAAGGCCAACGGCCAATACGTGGGCATGTTGACCCAGGGCGTGATGAAGCTGCAAGGCTTCAACTTCATCGTCCCCGTGCGGCGCATCCACGCCTTTGCCAAGGCCGCCAAGATCGAGTGGGCCATCGACCCCCAGGCGAAGCTGCCCACGCTGGCTGAGATCGAGGCCATGCCCGTGGAAGACGGCGGATCGCCGAGCGGTTCCTTCCGGGGTGAGCCCCTTCCCGCCGCCTTCAAACCGTCGTTGGATTTCGACGCGGCTCTTGGCTGGGCGAAGCGGCTCTGGGTGGGACGTTGATTCGGACCGCACCTGAGCCGGGTGGCGATACCCTGCCGTCACCCGGCCGCTTGACGAAGGAAACACCATGAGACTAACCAGTCAAGAGGTCGCTGGGATCAAGGCGGCCATCACCGAGGGCACCAAGCAGCCCGACATCGCCGCGAAGTTTGGCGTCAGTCGCTCGCTCGTGTCCGACATCGCCACAGGCCGGGTCCACAAGGATGTGCCTTGGCCCAACGGCGAACGGCCGACGCCTAAGCGGGCTGGCGGCCAGCACAAGGACATCCCGGGCTACGACCCGACCGATAAGCGGGTCTTGGAGTTGGAAGCGGAAGTCGTCCACCTCACCGAGGAGCGCAACCGCGAGCGTGCCAAGGTCAAGGCCGGGGCGAAGATTGCCGGCCTGTTCAAGGCCGTCGTCGGCGAAATGGAGCAGCGGGTCAAGCCCTTTGCGGCCCTCCCCTTCGCCTTGAACTTCCGCCGCAAGGCCCAGATCGTCGAGCACTGCGTGATACACCTTTCGGATGGCCACCACGATCAGGTCGTGCGGCCCGAGGAGGTTGGCGGCCTCGAAGACTACAACTTTCCGGTCTCCTGCGCCCGGGCGGAGCGCTACGTGGATAGCGTCGTCGAATGGACCCAAGACACCCTGGCACCGAAGTTTCGTTTTCCAGTGCTATGGGTGCTGGCCTACGGCGACTACACCAGCGGCGAAATCCACAAAGCCTGTGAGCGGTCCTACTACCGCAACCAGTTCAAGAACTGCCTCGCCATCGGCCAGCTTCATGCCCTGATGTACCGCGATCTGGCGGCCCACTTCGAGCAAATCCACGTCTTGTACCTGGCAGGCAACCACGGCCGGCGGACGCCGAAGAAGGATTATCTCGGCGCGAACGACAACTGGGACTACCTGGTCGCCGAGGTGGCACGACTGCACTGCCGCGAGTTGGGCAACGTCAACTTCACCATCCCCGATGCGTGGAGCACCAACGTCAACATCAACGGCGTTGGGTTCAACGTCAGTCACGGGGATGATGTCCGCAGCAATCTGGGCATCCCCTGGTACGGCATGGTCCGCCGGCAGAAGGGCCTGATCGCGTTGGGGGCTGCGGCCGGCGCACAGCGCTGCCGCTATTTCTGCGTGGGGCACCACCATGCCGCGAGCACCTTGTCCGACGTGGATGGCGAACTGCTGGTCAACGGCTCGTGGGTGGGCACCGACGCCTTCGCCTACAACTCGCTCTCCGGCTATCGAGAACCTGCTCAGTGGATTCACGGCGTCAACCCGAAGCATGGCATCACCTGGCGGATGAACGTCAAGCTGCGTCACGAGAACGAGAAGAACGGCCCGCGACGCTACTTGATCGACGGAGGCCGGGAGATTGGACCGCTGCAATGAAAACCCTTCTCTGGTTGGCCTTGGTTGTGCTGGGCAGCACGACCGCACACGCGGAGTGGATATTCCTGCCCAGTTACTACACGCACCGCGATGGCGAGCGGGTGTACCAATACAGCCTCCCGGCCCCGTCCTACGCCTGGGGCGAGGCTGTGTACGAGGGCGGCTACCGCCACCAGTATTTCCAGAACGGTTCCGACTACATGCACGTGATCGAGGCGTGGGGATGGCCACCCTATTACGTGCCGCCTTATTACGGTCCCTGGTGGCGACCATGAAAGCGTTCTTCATAGGCGGCCGGTGCGACGGGCAGGAACGCCTGGTCAACACCGACCAACATTTCATCGACGCCCGAATGCAAACCGGTGAGGTCGTCCGCTACGAATTGCTCTTGGGCTACAGAGACACGTTGATTTACGCCCACGGCCTGACGCTGTATCAGGTCATGGACCGACTCATGGACCGCTACATGGGAAACGATTGCCTTTAACCAACGAGGAATCCCTCAACCATGAAGATTCTCGCCACTGTCCTCTATTACTTGTTGCAGCTTGTGCCGTTGACCCATCGGACTTGGTATTGGGACGGCGACAGGCAGCTTCATTTCTGCGTCTGGCGACAGTGGCTCGGCCGCTGCTACAGCGTGGATGACGTGGTAGTGCTGTACAACGCCGAACTGGCTCGCCAGTGCCGGGCCGCCATTGCAGCAGGCCAATACCAGACGCTCGATGAGGTGATTGCCGAATTGCGCGCCAAGTGCAAGTAACCCGGAGAGCCCCATGCGCAACAACGACGATCTCTTGAACCAACCCCCTTACGAGCAGCCCGAGGAATGGGACGACGATTGGGACGACGACGAGGAGGAGGATGACGATTGGGATGACGACCTGGACATTGACCCATGACCTGCGAGTGTGCCTATGCCAACCTTCTGCATTAGCGACCTGCACCTTTGCGACCGCGGTCCCCGCGACAACTTCGCCTACAACGGCCGCGAAGAGCGGTTCTACCACTTCCTCAAGTTCGTGGAGCAGTCCCGTGGCCGGCTGCTGATCCTCGGCGATCTGCTGGATTGGTGGCAGGTGCCGGTGGGCGCGGCGATTAGCGCCTACCTGCCGCTCCTGAATCGGCTCGATGAACTGGGGGCCGAATGGATCGTTGGCAACCATGACAATGCCCTCGCTCCTCTGATGGGTACGCCGCTGATGATCGACCACCCGCTCTTCGAGCGGTCCCGCCATCCATTTGAAGAAGAAATCGGCGGCCAGCGGTTCGCCTTTCTCCACGGGCACGAGGCCGACCCCTACTGTTGCGACCTGAACCCCGGCGTGGGCGAAATCACCGCCATCATCAGCGGCATGTTGGAGGATCGCAACAAAGGGCCCGTTCATCACGGCCATGCCGTGGCCGACGAGTTTGTCGGGACCCTGGAAAACGCCTTGACGCTGTGGCGGACGTTGACCTTCCAACACAACCGCCAGACCGAGATGGTCGCAGGCGTGGAGAAGTTCCGCTGCGAGAAAAAGTGCGACGTTGTGGTCTACGGCCATACACACGAACCGGGCAACATTGGCGACTACCACTTCAACAGCGGTTGCTGGGCCCGTCGACACGACACCTACGTCGCTATCACCGACAACGGCCAGGCTTCGGTCTGGGAGTGGCTGGGCGAAAAGGCGATTTCGTACCATGCAACGCTTGGAACAGTATGACGCCTATCCGCTGCCACTGGATCGCATCTACTACGACGCCGACTTCAACTGCCGGGGCCAATTCACACTGCAATCGGTCTCCGATTTGGCCGAAAGCATCCGACTGCGGGGCGGCGGCGTCGAACTGAAGGGACTGGACTACCCAGTTGTGGTCCAGCCCATCGCGGACATGGTAGGGGACAAACCCGCGGGCTTCGACTACCGGCTGATCGCCGGGCACCGCCGCTTCAAGGCCGTCGAGACCTTCCTGAAGTGGTCCATGATCCCAGCCATGATCCGCGCTGGGTTGAGCGACCATCAGGCCCGAATGCTGAACTTCGTCGAGAACCTGGAACGCAAAGACCTGAACATCCTGGAAGAGGCACAGGCACTCGGCCGGCTTTACCCGAATGGGGTGGCCTTGCGGGTGGCCGCCAAGGAGATCAAACGGCCGACTCAGTGGGTCCATGATCGCCAACGCCTGCTGACGCTCCCCGAAGAGGTGCAGCAACTCGCCGCCACCGGCCTGCTGGCGGCCAGCAACGTCAAGGTGCTGACTGCCTTGAAGACCCCCGCCGAGCAGATCGAGGCCGCTCGCAAAATCGTGGCAGCCAAACAGGAACATGGCAAGACAGCCTCCCTGCGGCACTTGAGCCCGAAGTACCGCCGCAAGTTCGGCTACCGCAAGTCCAAAAGCGAGATCAATCGGATGGTTGCCAAGATGCTGGGGCGCGGCATCACCGGCCTGGGGCCGCGGATGGGGGCCTGGTGCGCCGGGTACATCAGTGACGCAGAAATTGAGCGTGATATTAAGGAAGCCGCTCTCACGGGCGACGGCAACTTTGAGTTGGCAGAGCGAGAGGCATTATGACGACCTTGGCGGAAAAACTGCGAATGGAACCCGGCATCGACGTGCGGCGGCTCAAGGCCGGCACCTACATCTTCGTCGAGACCGCGAAGCACGTCTACGAGATGAAGGTCGTGTTGCCCTATGCCGGCCTGCTGGAAATCACCTCCAGCGATCCGCCACTCCACTCGCCCACCGTGGGACAGTTCGTTAGCGGTCGTTGTCCGCCCGATCGTGATGTGGAAGGGTGGATCGGCAAAGGTCTTCTCATGCTGATCCGCTTCCGCAACGGCTACTACACGTCGGCCCCTGTCTCATCCGCAGAGGTCGAGGGCGCGAACTGGCATTACGCCGTGTTTTGATGGTCCGGGACTCCCCTGGCCAAACACCCTTTGGAGAATCCCATGTCTGTTTGTCTCTTCGCAATCTTCGCCTGTGCTCTCGCCGCGCTCATCATGGAGTCGTATCGGCACCGCGAGATCCGTCGCCTTGCGGCGGAAATCGGCCGACTCGGCTTGGAGGCGGCCCAGGCAACCACCGCCCGCGATGCGTGGAAGTCCTACGCCCTAGGCTACGAGGTGTTCTGCGAGGCCACCTACGACGGCGACACTGGTGCCATTCTCAACGCCGGCTCCGAAATCGCCGCTGCCCGCGCCAAGCTCCAATCCCTGGGGCAATACGACGCATGAGCAAGGTCTATCTCGACACCGAGACGTGCGGGCTGCACAACATGATGGTGCTGTTGCAGTACGCCGAGGAAGACGGCCCGATCCGGCTTCACGAGGTCTGGCGGCGGCCGATCCGCGAGACGCTGCGCCTGATCGAATGGCTGACCGAGCACACGGTCGTGGGGTTTAATCTGTCCTTCGATTGGTTCCATATTGCCAAGACCTTTACTGTCTTCCGCCTTGCGGACCCGGACTGGATTCCAGCGGAGCACATCGACGAGATCGCCTTGCTGGAGCCAAAGGGGCAGGACGGGCCATGCGTCAAGCCAGCCTGCGCCCTGGACCTGATGCTCCACTCCCGCAAGGGGCCGTACCAGTCCCTCATGGCCCGCGAAGACATCCGCATCAAGCGCGTGCCTTCTGCGTTGGCCTACGCGCTGGCTGCCGAATTGGAAGGCCGCGTCCAACTGGACAATATCTACTTCGCTCGTTCAGCCGATCCGAACGCGCCCAAGTGGCAGGTCTTCGACCGCAAGGATCGCTACGGCGACATCGACACCGACTTCAAGGATGTCGTTCTCAAGTTTCACGCGGCCGGCGGACTGAAGTTCCTCGCCGAGCACGCGATGGGTTTCAAACCGAAGTACCACTTCAAGGACGTAGAGCCGCCTGCGAGTTGGCGGCCCTACGAATTGGGCTACGCCCCCACAGCCCTGGCAGTTTCCAGCCCACAGCAGAACTGGGAAGTCTGGGGCCGCAAGAAGGGCCGCCCCACGATCAACGTGGCCGTGGAAGAGGTCTTGACCGATCCCGGCATCCTTCTGGACAGCGAGCATGATGACGAAACGCGCGGCGTCGGCCCGGAAGACAAGCTGCTGGGCTATGCCTGGCCAGCGGTGATCGCCAAACACGTCGAGCACTGGGCCACCCGGCCGGACGCCCGCGAGTATGCCAACGACGACATCGTTTACACCCGCGCCCTCGATAAGCATTTCGGCTACCCGAGGCCGGGCGACAACGATTCCACGCTGGCCTGCATGGTTCCCGTCGTCCGCTGGCACGGCTTCGAGATCAACGAGGCGGGCATGGCGGAACTGCTCGCCAAGGCCCAGGCCGTGGTCGCCAATAGTCCGGTCAACATCAACAAACCGGGCGAGGTGAGGGCCTACATCACCGCGGCGATGGACCCCACGGAGACGATCGTCCTCGAAGAGAGCACGAAGAAAAGCAACCTGGAGGCCATCAACAACTGGGAGATCGTGGCCCCGGAGCCGTGCGGGCGATGTGAAGGGACGCCCGGCTGCGCCCGTTGCGGCGGTACGGGCATTGTCCAGCCGGGCAAGCACCCGGCGGCCATCCGCTCCAGGCACATCCTGGACGTGAAGATCGCCGCCAAGGAGATCGAGCTATACGAAAAGCTGCTGCTGGCCGGCAGGTTCCACGCCAGCTTTGTGGTGATTGGCACCCTCTCTAGCCGCATGGCCGGGGCGGACGGCCTCAACCCGCAAGGCATCAAGCACGCCAAAGACGTGCGCAAGATGTTCCCGCTCTTCTGGCCCGGCATGATCTTGTGCGGCGGCGACTTCGACAGTTTCGAGGTCACGATCGCCGACGCGGTATATAACGATCCGGCCCTGCGCAAAGACTTGACCACCAAGGGGCCATGCCCGAAGTGTGGCGGCACGGGCATCGACAAGAAGAGCAAGAAGCCCTGCGGCGAGTGCGAGACGACCGGCATGACGCCGCAGAAGCTCCACGCCCTGTTCGGCATGGCCCTTTCCGGGCTGAGCTACGCGGAGGTCATCAATTCCTCCGGCACTGATAACGACTGGTACGACAAGGGCAAACGCGGCGTGTTCGCCCTGGTGTATGGCGGCGATTGGAACACCCTGGTGCAGAAGCTCGGCGTGACCGAGGCCCGTGCCAAGGCGGCCTATGCCGACTTCGTGAAGCGTTACCCCGGCATCGGCAAGGCCCGCAACAAGACCTTCGACGCCTTCTGCTCCATGCGGCAACCCGCAGGCATCGGGAGTGCGGTGATTTGGGCCAGCCCCGCCGAGTACATCGAGACCTTCCTCGGCTTCCGCCGCTACTTCACCCTGGAAAACAAAATCTGCCAAGCCTTGTTCACTCTTGCCCGCAACGTGCCCAGCCATTGGCGGGACGTAAAGGTGAAGGTCGTGCGCCGGGACCGCGTGCAGACGGCCAGCGGTGCCGTGGCCAGTGCCCTCTACGGCTCCGCATTCCAAATGCAAGCGGCCAACATGCGGGCCGCCGCGAACCATGAGATCCAGTCGCCCGGTGCCGAAATCACGAAGGCCGTCCAGCGGAGGCTGTGGGACTTGCAGCCTGCGGGCGTCCACCCGCTGATGTTGGCCCCGCTCAACGTCCACGACGAGCTGATGGTCGTGGCCAACCCGTCCATTGTCCACAACATCACGGCCTGCGTCCGCGAAGTCGTGGAATCCTACCGCTCGAAAGTGCCGCTGATCGGCATGACCTGGTTCGAGGGGATGGAGAACTGGGCCGAGAAGAAGGGCGGCGAGGCTCCGGTGAAGATTCGAGCCCCGGAGATGATGTGATGACTCGAATCTGCAAACCGGTTCACGGCCCGGAATGGCACATCCAGAAGGACGTGATCCGTTTCCTGGAGGCCCGCGGGTGGAACGTCGAACACACCCACGGCAACCTCTACCAGACCGGTTTCCCCGACCTGTACGCGGCTCACAAAAAGTGGGGCACCCGCTGGATCGACTGCAAGCAACCGCAGAAATACAGCTTCACCAGGGCGCAGAAACAAAAGTGGCCGGTGTGGGAAGCCTACGGCATCGGCATCTGGATTCTCACGGCCGCCACGCAAGCGGAATACGACAAGCTGTTTGCCGCGCCGAACTGGCGCTCGTATGCCAAGGCAAGCTGGAAGATTCCCACGCTTGCTGAGATCGACACGATGCTCGACGAGCTAACGCGCGAAGGCCGCTCGGCCTGATCTGTTCGCGCGCCCCCGTTATCCACTGACAACCGCGGAGAGACTATGCGCCTGTTACGCAAGGCTGAGCGCTGGATGTGCCTGCCAGCATCCTTTGCGATGGCCCTGGACCTGCCGCCTTCTGCCATTTTCAGCGAGATCGGACACGATGGCAGCCAAATCATCTGGCCTGATCTGCCTGAGCCGACATGTCGGCGCGGATTCCATCCGCAAGAGTTGATCCATCTTTGCCTGAACCACGGTCACGCCGCCACGCGGGTCGAGTTGTGCCCCATCCTGCGCTCATCGCCGGATGGCAGTGACTACATCATCGCCTACCCCGACGACAACTGGGTCCGCTTCGCGCGGGTCATTCAGCAGAGCCGTGGCGTGATCGAAGGCGTCGGCCGCCATTGCGGCCATGCGGTCGCCTACCAGCAGGGTCGCATCTTCGACCCGGACGGTCACGAGTACGACTACTCCCGCGAAGCGTGCGAGCAGCGCGGCTTTTTCACCCGGCACCTTTGGCGTATTGACAGGATCGGAGTCTGAGCATGGTGTCAGCCATCGAGAAGAACAACGCATTGTATCCGGCGGTAGTGGCCGGTGACGCCGCTGCCCGCACGGCCATGATCCTCAACAACTTGGGCCTGGTGGTTACGAAGGCCAATGCCTTGATTGGTCGGATGCCGAGCATCGCTTACCTCCGCGACGATTTAGTCAGTGCCGGAAATGTCGGCTTGGTCCAGGCCGTCAATAAGCTCAGTCCCAAGGTACACGTGGGCGCAGTGAATTGCTGGCTGGGACGAGCCATTAACAACAAGATGCAGGATTTGTTGCCCATTGAGCACACCATCCGGGTGCCGCGGCAATCCAGCGCTTTGGCTCGCCACAACGGATGCCCACTCGCCGCCCCAGCCATCGCAAACGTGCTCTCAGAGAGTCTGGAAGCCTGCTCTGATTTCGCGGTCGTGGATTTACGGGACGTGATGAATGCCTGTTGTCAGTCGGACATCGAACGGCAATGCCTCCGGCTCCACGAGAAAGGCTACACCTTCCAAGAGATCGGCCAACGCCTCGGCGTCTCGCGGGCCACAGCGAATCTCATGTTCCGCAAAGTGAAGGCCCGCATCCTGGACTATTGGACCCGCAACGATCCAACGCCACTTGAAAAACCTTGCTAATCTTGCCGGAATTCGACCCTGACTTGCGGCCATTTTGTTGTTGTTACAAAAGGAGGGCCAAGTCATGCACATCACTGAGTTTGTTCCCGCCGAATGGCTCGAACGCTCTGCCTGGACCGCCTCGCGCGGTGAACGCCTGCAAATCTACACGCGGCCCATGCAGGTGGAGCGTCGGGTTTGCACCCGACGAACGGCCGACGTGGAAATGTTGCTCAAGTCCCTATTGGCAAAGGCCGCATAGATGGCAAAACGCGAACTGCTGCAACTGGCCGAGCACTACGACCCGCCCAAGCATGATGTGGCCGGGTGGTTCATTTCGGAGAAGCTCGACGGCACCCGCTGCTTCTGGGACGGCGGCCTAACCCGCGGGCTCCCGACTGACACCATTCCCTGGGCCAGCATCATTGACCCGAAGACCGGCGAGAAGAAGGCCAAGATCAAACCGGTCGCCACGGGCCTGTGGAGTCGCTACGGCAATCCCATCATCGCGCCCGATGCGTTTCTGAACCTGTTGCCCTGCTGCCCACTGGACGGCGAATTGTGGGCAGGGCGGGGGAACTTCCAGCTTTGCCGGTCGATCTGCGGCGGCGACACGCCCGACCCGCGCTTCACGGACAAGATCGTCTACGCGGTCTACTCCAGCCCGCCGCTGTCAGCGGTCTTTGGCACCGGCGAGATCAAGAACGCCAACATGGTGCGGGCGATGGACTTCATCGCCTGCGAGCAGTGGATTCGCCATCGCCTCAATGCCAAACCCGAGCGATATGAGGGCGTGCCCGTGCCGAAGCGGGCTCTTGGCGACGACTTCAAGTACATGCCGCAGGGCGCGACCTTCGAGGACGAGTTGCAGTTCCTCAACGCCAACCTGGATAACGGCCCGGGGTCGAAGTGTTACCTGCACCGGCAGACGAAGTTGTTCGACATTCCCCGAGAGGCCGCGGCCCAAGTGGAAGCCTTTCTCCAAAGGGTTTTGGACCTTGGTGGCGAGGGTGTGGTGGTCCGCAATCCGCTGGCGACCTGGATGCCCAAACGGCACGGCAACATCCTCAAGCACAAACCATTCAAAGATGCCGAGGCCCGCGTCATCGGCTTCACGTCCGGCCGCGAGACCAGGAAGGGGAGCAAGCACCTCGGCCGCATCGGTGCCCTTATTACCGAGTACGCGGGCAAGCGGCTGGAACTTTCCGGCCTGACCGACGCCGAGCGCGAGTTCTCATCGGCCGAGATGGGAGTCTTCGCATCGGCCAATCCCGGCGTGGACATGCCCGACTGGTTCCAGGGGCGGCACTTCAAGCGGGGCCAAGCCGTGACCTTCAAGTACCGCGAACTCACGAACGACGGCATACCCAAGGAGGCGAGGTATTGGCGGCGGAGGGACGCCGAGTAATCGCCACTACGCCAATAGGCCCATAAGCCGCACGCGGGCCGCCGTGCGAAGCGGCCGGGAGCCAACTTCTCCTCATTCGGGTTGGCTGGGGCGTGTTGATCGACGGTTGGCACCATTCTTCGACTTCTCCTTTGGTTGATTCCATGAGTGACAAACACATGTCCATCACGTTCGACCAGGCCACGATTTACCAAGGGGACTCCCGCGAGGTGCTCCCTTCACTAGAGGCTGGGCAGTTCACGGCATGTGTCTGCGACCCGCCCTATCACCTTACGCAGGCGAGCCGAAAGGGAAGCCCGCGAAACAACGATCCGGAAACACCCTTTGGCCGCATGCGGATCGGCTCGCGGGGTTTCATGGGCAAGACCTGGGACGGCGGCGACACGGCCTTTCAGTCCGACTTTTGGACCGAGGTGCTCCGAATGCTGAAGCCGGGGGCGATGCTCCTGGCGTTTGGTGGCACGCGGACTTTTCACCGTCTGACTTGTGCTATCGAAGATGCCGGTTTCGAGATCCGCGATTGCCTGATGTGGCTCTACGGTTCCGGCTTCCCCAAGTCGCACGATATGTCGAAGGCCCTCGACAAGCTGGCCGGGGCGACCCGGGAAAGCGTCGGCCGCCGCCAGCAACCCGACATCCGCGGCGACAGTTTCCAAAATCGCCAGCGGCACGGCAAGACCGGCAACGTGGAGATCCTCGACACGGCGCCGGCCACCGAAATCGCCAGGCGTTGGGACGGCTGGGGCTCGTCTCTGAAACCGGCATGGGAACCCATTATCCTGGCAATGAAGCCACTCGATGGCACATTCGCCGAGAACGCGCAGCGCCATGGCGTCGCGGGCCTGAACATCGACGGCTCGCGAATCGGTACCGGTGAGGGCGGGCTGCGCGACGGCGAGACAACGGCCAACAAGCGTTACTCCGACCGCGGTTCGACCAATTTCGCTGCGACGCCCGGCCCACGCGGCGGTGATGCCAAGGGACGTTGGCCAGCCAATCTGCTATTGGACGAGGAAGCGGGCAGGTTGCTCGACGAGCAAAGCGGCATCACGAAAAGCGGCGCGATGAAACGGCTTATCGCCCCGTATCCCGGTGAGAACGTGACCAGTTTCCTTCGCGGGCATTCCGGGCCGCACAACCAACATGGCGATTCAGGCGGTGCCTCACGCTTCTTTTACTGCGCCAAGGCCACGAAGCGAGACCGCACGTGTGAAGGCCAGGTCGAGAACAACCACCCCACCGTCAAACCTCGCGCACTCATGGAATATCTATGCCGCCTCGTCACGCCACCCGGCGGCGGGCTGGTCCTCGATCCGTTCATGGGGTCGGGCTCGACGGGCATCGCCGCACTGCTGACCGGCAATCGGTTCGTCGGGATAGAACTCGAACCCGAAAGCTTCGAGACGGCTCGGCAGCGGATCGAAATCGGCGTTCACACGACCTTTCAGGCGGATACCTATGACTGAACCTGTCAAGCTCGCACGGGCGAGGCATGGAGCGAAGACAGGTATCGGAAGCCATACCCGGGCCGTGCAAGGACAAACCGACTGCTGGCTGACGCCGCCGGAAATAATCGACACACTGGGGTCCTTCGACCTCGACCCTTGTGCCGCTCCAGGCCAGCCGTGGATGACGGCCAAGCACCACTACGCCCCGCCGCAAGATGGTCTGCAACTGCGGTGGTTCGGCCGCATCTGGCTCAATCCGCCCTATGGTCAACAGACCGGTCTGTGGTTGGATCACCTGAGCCGGCACGGCAACGGAATCGCCTTGGTCTTCGCGCGGACGGAGACGGCGATGTTCTTCGAGCATGTCTGGGGCAAGGTTGTCGGCGCTTTGTTTCTGGAGGGGCGACTGTACTTCTATCGACCCGACGGAACCAGGGCCAAGGGCAACTCCGGTGGTCCATCCGTGCTTCTGGCCTACGGCGAGGAGAACGCCCGACTGTTGCAGAACAGCTCGCTGAACGGCGCGTACTGCACGGCGATCCAGAGGCGGCGATAGAGAACACCCACAATGAGCGTGTTTCCTAGGTCAGCCCGTCACTATCTCAACCTTCGAGCAAACACTGTGAGCACGGCGACACCCAAGATTACCTATCGCCAATACGGCGGCAAGGCAACCATCGCGAAGTGGGTTGTCTCCCACTTTCCAGAGCACCGGGTCTACATGGAGCCGTGCTGCGCCTCGGCCGCCGTGTTGTTGGCCAAACGAAAGGCGTTCATCGAGATCATCAACGATCTGGACGACCGCATCATGGGCATGTGGCGGGCGATCAAGTCACAGCCCGAACAATTGGCCGCCCTGCTTTGGGCCACGCCCTACACGGCCGCCAATTGGCGCAATTTACCGCCGCCGGGTGACATAGAGGAGGCGGTGTTGCTGATGGCCCAGGGCGCGCAGTTCTACTGCGGCAACGGCAACTCGTCAACCTGGTCGCTCGACAAGTGCGCCGCCGCGCACAAGCCGTCGCCCTCTGTCTGGGCCGACTGGTTCCTGCGGGTGCTTCCGGCCGCCAATCGTGTCCGCGATGTCGAACTGTTGCACGAGGATGGACTGGCGGCCATCGAGCGGGTCTACAAGACTGGCCCGGACACCTTGATCTATGTGGACCCACCGTATGTCGGGCATGAGAAGGAATATCGCTACCGGATCGACTACCCGGCGATGGTCGGGCTGCTGAAGGCAGCCAGCGCAAGGGTGGTGGTTTCCGAGTCGCCGGCCGCCGACAGCTTCTTCGCCGACTGGAATCGCATCGAGCGCGACACGCCCCGCCGCGGGGCCTGCGAGCGCCGGGGCGAGTGCAGCAACAAGATCGAAGTTCTCTTCACCAACTTCTGAGTGGGTACGCCGTCAGAGCCCCTAATCAACCAGACCTGCTCCTCCTTCAGGTTGGCATTGGCCCACGGTGCCGGGCGCGTTGATCGACGGTGGCACCCTCCTTCACACAACGAGGCCGTATACATGGCGACCACGCGCAATCCGAAACAAGACGGAACGTCCCTCTTCGACTGCATCCCACAGATTGGACCATGCCCAATCGACTGTAATCAGTGCTTCTACAACCGGCCCGGGGCGTATTACATGCCCATTGACCGGCCACACGTCCCGACGCCCGAGGAAGTCGGCGACGACATCGTGCGGATGAATTGCGGCAACGACAGCAACAACCACCGCGACCTGGTGATTGAGACCGCGACGCGGTATCGGCGGTATTTCTTCAACACGTCGATCCCGCGATTCGACTTTCCCGGCCCGGTCGTCCTGACGGCCAACCCGAAGGAAGAGCAAGAGAGCAGCTATGCCATGCCGAACTGGCATGGCGACGATTGGCACTCGCCGGCCCCCAATCTCATGTTCGTCCGGCTCCGCACGTCGGCCACGAACCTGCGACTCGTCGATCAGGCGGTGGCAGCCTGGACCGCCGCCAAGGTGCCCGCGGTCATTACCTTCATGGCCTACTACGACCGCGAGCCGGTCGTGCCCGAAGACTTGACCTTCAAGGGCCAGTGCTACGAGTGGCGGGTCCGCCATATCAACTCGTACTGGTGCCCGACCAAGGACTTCATGCGGTGGGTCATGTCTCGCCACCAAGACAACCGGCTGGTGAGCATGTGCAGCAGCATCGAATCAAGTTACTGCAAGGCGTGCCGCAACTGCGAGACCTACTACCTCCAAACGATGAAGCGGATGCGAAGCGAATGATGGACACAGCACCGAAGCCCCATCCGCCGGCAACGCACCCATGCGCCCGTTGCGGTCAGCCGGCGCGCAAGGGCTGGAAATACTGTTACCTCTGCTACCTGGAGGTGCGCGAAGAAATGGAAGCCAACGGTTACCTCACGCCCCTCAACTTCGATCTCGATTGGCGCGGATCAGGCCGCGGCTAGACGCCGTTGCATTCCGCAACTGCGTGCAACGGTCTCGCAAGATGCGCCCACGTTGAGATACATCCTGGAGTTGTCCGATGCCGTCCGACGCCCCTGACATCATCACAGAGAAGCTGCTGGACCGAGAATGGCCGGCCATCAGTCGAGACCAGATAATCCACGCGCTAGACCTGGCCGTCTTGCGGCCGGACGCTCGGCTGGAAGACGTGACCGCCGCCGCCCGCGCGGTCGAAGACATGGGCTGCGCTTCCATCTGTGTGACCAGCTACAACGTCGCCGTCGCGCGGCAAATCACGTCGCGGGTGTGCTCGGTCATTGGCTTCCCACACGGGAACATGTCGCCCGATGTCAAGTTCGCCGAGGCCCGGGCAGCGATGGAAGACGGGGCCGCGGAACTGGACGTGGTGATAAACTTCGGCCGCTTCCTGGAAGGCCGCGAAGTGGTCGTGGTCCAGGAACTCGGCCGCATCGTCCAGTTGGCGCGCACCAAGAGGGCTCTCATCAAAGCCGTGCTGGAGACTAGCTACTACCAGCCGGGCCAGATCGTGGATGCCTGTCGACTCTGCGTGGATTGCGGCGTGGACTTTGTGAAAACTTCGACCGGTTTCGGGCCTGGTGGCGCGACGCCTGGGACCGTGCAACTGATGCTGGATGCGGTGCAAGGCGCGGCCCAAGTCAAGGCCAGCGGCGGCATCAAGACCTATGCCGATGCGGCGCTGTACCTCGGTCTGGGTTGCACGCGACTCGGGTCCTCTCGCTACAGGGAGCTGCTGCCATGAACCGATTGGCCAACAACCGTTGTTATCTCGCCGGCGCGATGGAGAAGGACGCCACCAACGGAATTGAGTGGCGGCAAGCCATTCAACTCGCGCTGGCGGACCTGCGCGTTCGCTGGCTCGATCCGACCGACAAACCAACCGCCATCGGTCGAGAAACGCTGGAGACCAAGCAGGAGTTGATTCAGGCTCGACGTGCCCACGACTATGACGCCGTGCGCAACATTATGAAGACGATTCGCTGCGTCGATCTCCGCATGACCGACATCAGCGACTTCTTGGTCGTGAACTTGGACCCCGACGTGCCCACTTTCGGGACGCACGAGGAGATCGCCAACGCCAACCGCCAGAAGAAACCGATCATCGTGCATCTCGTCGGCGGCAAGGAATACACGCCGCTTTGGCTGCTGGCCATGCTGCCGCATCAACTGATCTTTTCAACCTGGGACGAGATTTACCAATACCTGCGGCACATCGCCCACGATCCGGTGATCGATCGGCTCAACCGTTGGTACTTCTTTGACTTCACCGGCGAGGACCCCCATGAAGCCTGATCCAAGCACCCGCAGGCGGTCGGTCATCAAGGCGCTGTCGTGGGAGACCTTCAGCAATCTTGTCTGCTTTGGACTGGCCTACGCCATGTTCGGCAACCTCGGTGGTTGCGCCGTATTTACGGCCGTGTGCTTCATCGTGAAGCTGATCCTCTTCTATTACCACGAGCGCGTCTGGCATCAGATTCCGTTCGGCAAACAGTGACAGGGAGAACATGGGACAGAACGAGAACTCGGATGCCGTTTTCCGGGTCGCGGCTTTCGTGATTAGCACGGCCTTATCCATCGGCGGCCTTCTGGTCGCCGGTCGTCCGCACTTGGAACCGCGAAAAACCGACCATCGGCTGGAAGTGCGCTGGGACTGGGGATGGTGGAGCCGCTCGAATCCGACACCCGTCTTCTCCGGGCCGCCGGCAATGCCGCATGGCCCACGACATCACTAATTCTCGGAGAGCCCTGATGGAACCAATTCGTCGTCCGACTACGCCGCGTCGTAATGCCAAGTGCCCGTGTGGCAGCGGCAAAAAGGCCAAGAGGTGCTGCTTGAACAAGATCAAGACATTGGCCGCCTTGCCGACCGGCATCCGCGAACAAGTGGTGGTTGCCAAGATTCTCGGCCACCCGGTCATTGTGTAACCCCAGATAGGAGTGCCTCGCCATGCGATACGTTACCGTCTTGCTACTCTTCGCGCTGACCGGTTGCAACCCGGAGCCATGCCGACCGATCATCGTGCCCGTGCCGCGCCCGCGGCCACGCATTGTGGTACCCGTGCCCGTGCCGATCATCGTACCCGAGCCTGCCCCTATCGTGGTGCCCGTCGTCCCGGACCGCCGACCGCATCCGCGGCCGGAACCGTCCCGCCCGCGGCCGGAGCCGCCCCGCCCTGGCCCACGACCGAATCCGCCTCACCCGCACAGGTAACGCCATGAAAAAGCGACTCTTCTTTCGCCGGCTGCGCCACCTTTATTTCCGCCTGCACGACGCCTGCTACTGGCTGCGATGCCGGCTATGGCACCGCTACAACGTTGTCGTGTGTCGGGCCCTGCCGCCGACCTGGTGTGACCGCGACTACCTGCTGCTTTATGCCGTCTTTCAAATCCTGGAAGACTTCGTGCAACGGGAAAAGGGGCATTTCTACGACGACGTGTATCTCCTGTATCTCGACTGTGGCGAGGAAATGGCCCGAGAGCGTGAAGCCGACTGGAACACGATCCGGGAACTTTACTTCTGGTGGCAGTCGCGCAGGAACGACGCCGAATACGACGACTACGAACAAGACAGCCGGATGCTCCACAAGCTCATAAACATCCGCGGGAATCTTTGGACCTAACCATGAAGACGCCACGCCGCCTCAGCTATTCATCCATGACCCTATGGGAAAAGAACCCGGAGGAGTTCTACTTGCGCTACCTGGCCGAACACGCGGCCCCACGGCTGCCCCAAGAGCCACCGATGGCCGTGGGTTCGGCCTTCGACGCCTACGTGAAGACGGCCCTCAACTACGCGCTCTACGGCACCGCCGTATCGCCCAAGTTCGAGTTCGGTGCAATCTTCGAGAGCCAGGTCGAATCGCACAACCGGGACTTCGCGCTCAAGGCCGGCAAGCACGTCTTTCGGGCCTACAAGCTGACGGGTGCTTTCAACGAACTCCTGTCCCTGCTCCGGCAATCCGTCGAGACGCCACGCTTCGAGTTCAAGGTCGATGGCGTCATAGCGGGTGCTCCCTTCACCGGCAAGCCGGACTGCCGCTTCGTGCTCGACTTCGGGCTGGGACCGATCCACTGCATCCTGGATTGGAAAGTCCGGGGCTACTGCTCGAAGTATGCCGCCAGCCCGTCGAAGGGCTACATGCTCTGCCGGGACGGCTACCAGGGCGACAAGCCGAGCAAGAGCCACAATACCCAGCACACCAACTTCCTGGAATACAACCATCGTGGCCTGACAGTCAACGCCGGCTACATGGAGCACTGCAACGACGAGTACGCCGACCAGCTTTGCCTCTACGGTTGGCTGCTGGGCGAGAAGCCCGGTGACGAGAAAGTGGTCGGCATGATCGAAGAGATCGTCAGCAAGCCGGCCGAGCCCGTTCCTTTGCTTCGGGTCGCCAACCACCGCGCCCGTGTGAAGGCCGACTACCAACAAAAGCTCTTGGATCGGGTCGGCCGTTGCTGGCAGGCCATCACCTCCGGCAACATCTTCGCCGACTTGACCCCCGATGAAAACGCCAGCCGCCGCGAGGTACTGGAAGACATGGCCCTGAGCCTGGGCAAGACCGCCGGGGCCTACGACGACTGGTTCAACGAGGTAACGCGACCCCAGTTCAAGAGGTGATTATGTTTGCAATTCCTCCTCTGCTCCTTCAGCGCGTGCAACTGGCCCAGCTCACACCGGCCCGTCTCGCCGAAATCTTCCGTGCCCTGGAGGCAGCCATCAACAAGCACGGCACGGAAGACGCCTCGATCACGCTGGAATACACCTTGCGCGGCGAGGTCTTCGGCGACGCCGATTTGGTCCCTGTTCTTACTCTTGGGTTGCGGAAGGCCGTCCCATCCCCAACGAAGCCCCGATTGGAGTTGCCCGGACAATGACCGATGTCGGCATTTTCTTCCTCGCGTTCGTGGCCGGGACAGTGCTGGATTACGTGTGGACCTGGTGCGTCGAGTCCGTGCAACGGCGGTGCGCCGCTCTGGCTGCCAACCTGGCCGTCGTGCTTTACGTCTGCACGCTCTTTTCCACGGTCTTGATCGTGGAAAGGTGCATTCCCGCTGTGATCGCCTACGGCCTGGGCAACTGGGTTGGCACCTATGCGGCCGTGAAACGGAGCCACAAGTGAAGTATCACCTCTATAACGGCGACTGCCTGGACGTGCTCGAAACCCTTGCGCCCGTGGATACCCTGTTCGGGGACCCGCCTGACAACATCGGCTTGGGCTACGACAGCTACCGGGATCGGCTGAACGAGGGTGAGTACATAGCGATGCTGCGCCGCTGGCTCCAAGCCTTCGTGCTCAAGGCCCGCACGGTCTGGTTCAGCTACAACTCGAAATGGACCTTCGAGGTCGGCCGGATTGTCACCGAGATCGTCGGGCTCCGGGCCGGAGAATTGGAGGCCAAGCCGTGCGTCCAAACGTTCACCTTTGGGCAGCACAACCACCATGACCTGGGGAACAATCACCGGCCGCTCTTGCGGCTCCGCTGGTGCCACGCCCCACTCTACCCGGATGCGGTCCGCGTACCGAGTTGGCGGCAAGAGAACGGCGACAAGCGGGCCGATCCCCGCGGGCGCGTCCCCGGCGACGTGGCTTCGGGTGATTGTTACGACCGGAACACACTTCCGCTGCCGCCTTGGAGCCCCGAGGATGTTGAACGGTTCCTGGCCAAAATCGGCCGCCGCGGAGCGACGGAATGCTGGGAGTGGCTGGCCGGTAAACGCGAAGGCTACGGCCGCTTCCGAATCGGCGAGAAGCTGTACGTGGCAACACGCCTTATGTGGCGTTTGACACACGGCACTGACCCAGTAGGCCAATTGGTACTGCATAGCTGTGACAATCCGGGCTGCTGCAATCCAGCCCACCTGTTTATCGGCTCCGATGCTGACAATAACAACGACAAGGAAGCCAAAGGCCGCGGACAGCATCCCCAGGGGGAGCAGAACGGACTGGCAAAACTGAGCAATGAAGATGCCGTCCGCATCTATCAATCCACCGGCTCAAATGTCGAGTTGGCCTCGCAATATGGCGTGAGCGACACGGTAATCCGCAGCATTCGTGAAGGGAAGACGTGGCAGCACGCCACCGGAAAACTCAGTCTGAGCGACGTGTTCAGTTTTCCACGGGTCACGGGCAACAGCAAGCAGCGCCGCACCTGGCACCCGACGCAACTCAACGAAGGGCTGGTCGAGCGGTGTGTCAAGCTGACTACGCCACCGGGCGGCAAGGTCTTGGACCCCTTCGGCGGCACGGGCACGACGTTGCGTGTGTGTAAACGCATCAATCTGCCTTGCACGCTGATCGAACTGGACCGGGACTATTGCCAGCGCATCGCCGCCGAAAACGGCCTCTCGCCGCTCGACTACCCCCATCGCGCGGTGTGGGGGTCATCCTGACGATGCTGGTGATTCGGATCGAACTCTGGCCCGGCGGCTGCGAGGCCCGGAAACGGACTCTTGCCACCGGAACCATCACGAACCTCGGCACGGGAAGCCAGACTCGCGGCAACTACTTCGCCGACCTGCGTGACGCCGCCGGCCGCCCCTGGAGACACGGCATGGTGACAGATTTTCCGCGCAAGCGGCTTTTAGCGTGGGACTTGCTTTACCGAACGCTGAAAGGCTTGATTGGCGACAGAATTTCACCCTGACTGGTCGCACGGACGTTGTTGTACCAAATGGAGGCCACTACTACGACACACGGGAGACGCAACCATGACCAGTGAGCAACTCGAACTGATCCTTGAGCAACACGACATCCACCCGGCGTTCTGGCCCGAGATGAAGGCCCTGGTCTTCGACCACGTGCGGCCGAGCAAGGAACTGCTCACCCGACTGCACCACGTCGCCAACTACATGGCCGCTTTCAACTGCATCCTGGCGGAACTTTCCAAGCAGGTCAAGCACAAGTTTCCGCCGAAGGTCAAGCGCTACGAGTCCTTGGAGGTGCCCGCATGACGCTGTACGACGTGCATTGCCGGGCCTGCGATTCCTACTTCGAGGCGTGGCAGGATCGTAGCGCCAAGGGTCCTTTCAAGTGTCCGAAGTGTGGCAAGAAGCGGGCCTACCGCATGCTCCTCCAACCGCCAGCCTACCATGACCACTACTCGCCGCTTCACCCGCGTGCTGGCCGCGGAAAGGGCATCGGGCGTCAAGGATAACACAAGATTGGTTGGGGTAAGGTCTCCTTGAACAACGAAACTTTCAAGTACCCTGTTTCAAAAAAACGAGGTTCCCAAATGAGCTACAAGACCATCGACTTCCACATTCGCGGTGTCGCCCCGTTGCTGATGCACAACGGCCAACTTGCCAACCCCATGAACAAGTTTGCCAAGGCGATGAAGGCCGTCACCAGCAAGCGGAAGAAGACCGACGAAGACCATGCCGAACTGGCCCGCCTGGAGTTCCTCGGCGGCCTGTACGCGGACGACCAGGGGCGGGCTGTGCTTCCGGGCGAAGTCATTGAAGGCACCATCGTCGCCGGGGCCAAGAAAACGAAGAAGGGAAAGGACGCCAAGAGCGCCATCATCGTGGATGGCAATTTCCCGGTGATCTACGACGGTCCCAAGACGCCCGAGACCCTGTGGGAAGACGAGCGGTTCCGCTACGTGGCCGGGGTGGTCGTGGGACAGAGCCGCGTGATGCGGACACGGCCGATGTTCAAGAATTGGGAGTGCAAGTTCACCGTCCACTACCTGGAGGAGGTGTTCGACGCCAAGGAAGTGATCGACTTCGTGGACACCGCCGGGCGCATGGCGGGCCTGTTGGATGGACGGCCGCGCTTCGGCCGCTTCGAGATTGTGGCGGCAGCCTGATGGAGAAACTCGGCTCTGGCCCTCTCTTGCGAGAGGGCCGGAACTAGGCATGGCGGGGCGAGATGAGGTGTGGCGGGGCCAGGTGTGGCGCGGCGAAGCGAGGCGTGGTTCTTTCCACGAAGCCCTCTTTCACGAGAGGGTTTCCTGGAATGAACCTTTTAGGGCATGGTGTGGCGGGGCCGGGTGAAACCGAGTCCGGTATGGTGCGGTTTGGCGGGACGGGGTTGGGCTTGGTGAGGCAAGGCACGGTTCCTTCGACGAAGCCCTCTCGTAAGCGAGGTCTTCCTCGAATGAATCTTCTGTGGTGGGGCCGGGTACGGCGCGGCAAGGTGGGGTCTGGTACGGTCAGGTTCCTTCCACAAAGCCCTCTTTTCAACGAGAGGGCTTCCTTGAATGAATCTACGGCGTGTTTCGGTAAGGCGTGGCGAGGCTGGACTGAGCGGGGCGGGCTAAGGTATGGCTGGGCATGGTTCCTTCCACGAAGCTCTCTTTCACGAGAGGGCTTCCTGGAATGAATCCACGGTAAGGTCCGGTCGGGTGCGGCATGGTAGGGCGTGGTAAGGTTCCTTCCACGAAGCCTTCTCGCAAGCGAGGGCTTCCTTGAATGAACCCCCTTCCAATGCGAGGAGAACTATGAAGATCATCGACGTGCAGCATTTGCAGAAGGGCGATTACCTCTCGCCCACCGAGATTGAGGAAATCACCGGCGAAATGGAGGGCACCCGCGAGTACCAGTTCGCCCTGATGCAGCTCCGGCAGGAAATCGAACACGGGCTACGGTGCCTGGGCCGGCCCGCAACAATCAAGACCGAAGGGAGCGGGTTGCGAGTGCTCACCGACTCTGAGGCGGCCGTGTACAACGCTCGCCACGGCGACTTGGCCCGCTTCAAGCTGTTCCGCGCCTTTCGGCGCAACCAGGCGGTAGACGAGGCCAACTTATCGAACCCCGAACGGCAGGCTCACTACCGCACGCTGGAGGTCCAAGGCAAGTACGTCCAAGCCCTCAAGCAGATCAGCCGGCAACTCAGCGTGGAGCCGGTCAAGCGCATGACGCCGGGACTCAAGATGGCCGCCAACCAAGGCTGAGGTGGGTAAGTGGAGTTCCAACGCAAGCGTAAGCGCGGTTCGCGGGCCACGATGGAGAAATTCTGGTTCTCGCCAGAACAGTATCGCATCGTCTGGCGCAGGGAAGTCTACGGCATTCCGGTGTCGCCACGCTTTCAGGCGACGGTACGAGTCTTGGTCCCAGCCACCGACGGTGTACCGCGGCAGATGTGGGACTTCGTGAATCCGAAACGGCGGTTGTTCAAAACCTTCGCAACCGCGCAAGAGGAGTGCGAGAAACACCAACGGCTCTGGGCAAAAGTGTGTGAAGCCACGGGCATCCGGGCCTTGCGAGAACTATTCGGCGGCAAGCTGCCCAATGGCTTGCCCTTGTGGACGAGAAAGAACATCGACCGCCGGCTGTATGCCATTTTAATGGACAACCGCCCCTTGAAGTACCACGAGGAGGACGACGAGTCATGCAGCAGCCCCGGTGACGTTACCGGGACTTTGCCCATTTCTGCCTCGCCTGCGGATGTTCCTTTGGCAATCCCCACCCTTGCCTTGACTGCCACGGAGACGGCTGTCCCGCCTGTGCGGGCAGCGGCAAAGGGACCCGAAAAGCGTGCCGGCAAACGTACCGGAAACTCCTCCAAGCGTACCGGCAAGAGAAAGCGGACTACAACCGGCTCGTCCGCTGCCGCAAGGAAGCACTCCAGCGGCTCACGAAAGAGCAAATCCACAGCCTCCAAGAACTAGGAGTATGACATGGCGAAACCGCGTGCCAAACAAACTGGCAACAAAGTGAGCATGGAGGAAGCGACCACCCTCGGTGGCCGCCGCAAGGCCCTGGCCGCCCGCCGCAGCAAGACCGAAATAGCCGCCCTGCGGGAATCGCTCAAGGCCCAGGCCCAGGCCAAAACCCCACAGAGCAAGGCCAAGATCGCCGGCGCGCTGAAGAAGACGGCTGCCAAGGGCAAGGACAAGATACCGCCGACCGCCCTGCGGCTGATTAACCCGACCTACCGGGGAATGGACGTGATCCCCGAGAAGATCGCGGATGGCCTCCAGAAAAATCCCCGACTGTAAGGAGCCCGGCAATGGCAAAGGCCCGAGCACGACAACTGCCGCTGACAAAGGCCGTGGACGCCCAGGCCCGCAAGCAAAACATGCTGGTCGGCAATCAGAACGACCGCGGCAAGACCGAACTGGCCAAACTGCGCGAATCGCTCAAGGCCCAGGCCCGCGGCATCGGCGGCAAGAAGACCCAGGCAGTCCTGAATCAGATCAAGAAGCGGTACGGCGATGCGGAATTGCAACGCGCCATTCGCGAATTCAACCTCACCTTCAAGGGCATCCAGCGCGATCCCGAGGAAGGAAAGAACCCACGGCATGGCTGATCCTACGGCTGAATTCTGCCCGCGTTGCGGAACACCTGTGGACACCAGCGGCGATGATTGCCGCTACTGCGATGCCTGCGGGTGGTTCGGCGACAACACGGAAACTGCCCAGACGCCGCCGGACACGTGGCAAGTCCGTGCCGCGCAAGCCCTGATTCAGACGTTGGCGTTGTACCGCAAAATCTGCCGTGACGAACTCCAGGCCGAGCAATACTGCGTGAAAGCCCGCAACATGGCGGCCGAAAACAACTCCATGCAAGCCAGCTTACAGAGGATTCAGAGAGAAACTCGCAACGCCACCCAAGCCCTCGTGAACCTGTACCTCACTGGGCAGACGCCCCGCATTACGACGGAAGACCAGCCATGACCAAGAAACTCTGTCCGAACTGCGAAGAGTTGTTGAAGCCGACCAGCAACCCCGAAGTAGGCCAGTGCTCGGGCTGTGGCTGGAGCGGCCACTATCGGCAGGCGGCCTCCGAGCCGGCGCTGCCGGTCAACCCGCCGAAGATGCCTTACATCTCGATCGACATTGAGACCACGGGGCTCGATCCCGAAAGCTGCCAGATGCTCGAATTCGGAGCCGTGTGGGACGACTGGACGAAGCCCATCGACCAGTTGCCGAGCTATCGCCGGCTGGTGGTCCACAAGGAGTATCGCGGCAACGCCTACGCCTTGGCCCTCAACGCCGACCTATTGAAGCACCTCTCCGGCGAGCGGGAGCCGTTCTTCCTGGACCCGGACCAAGTGGCCGACGACTTTGCCGCCTGGTTGAAGGGTTGCGGTTGGGACGGACAAACCGCCTTGACCCCGGCCGGCAAGAACTTCGCCAGCTTCGATCGGCAATTCCTGAAACGGCTGCCGAGATTCGAGCAGGTGGTGAAACTGTCCCACCGCACCTTGGACCCAGCATTGCTCTTTTGGTTGGCGAGTGATGCGAAACTGCCCGACAGCAAAACCTGCTACGAGCGGGCCGGGCTGAACCCGCAAGTGGCCCACGCCGCCCTGGAAGACGCCCTGGCGGTCGTGCGACTGGTACGTATTGGCGTCAAGCGTTTGCGGACCTTTTGAAACCTGTCACCCTTTGGAGAGTGCCCCATGACCATGACCGAAGCCGTTGATCGCATCGTTGCCGACTTGGAAAAGAACCCGCCCGCCGCCCTGGCCGAGGCCCGCTGTCGCCTGCAAGAGCTGGTGGCCACGCTACGTGGCTCCATTGAAGAGAAGTGGGCCAGCACGGACGACAAGCAGGCGGTCCTCGCGGAGGTTTCCGTCCGCGTAGAGGCAGTCGAAGCCGTCACCACGGCCATTGCCGACATCGAAAAAGCCGAGGCCGCGGCTGCCACCGCTTTGGAGCGGACGTGGAAGAAGCTCTACGCCGCCCGCACGGAGCAGCGCGTCTGGCGAAAGTTGAAGACTCCGGCCGCCGCGTGAAGTGAACGATAGTCACGTCAAGGCTCTTGGCCGATTCCCTAGCATGACCACCCGTGAACCGATGAAAGCCAACCTGCAAACTCTGGTCGCCTATGCCACGGGGGCGCTGGCCCTGGTGGTGGTCACGGCTGCCGCCGTGTCCGCGTTGACCTACGCCGTGCTGCACCGCTCGCAGACGCTCACCAATCTGGCAACCTCGACGCTCTCCGGCATCGGCATGGCGGTGGGCGGATGCCTGGGAAGTGCCCTGATCCTCCGCTTCAAGGCCGCGCGACGGTTCCTTCAGAACGTCATCCACGAGGTCCATGAAAAGCACGGCTGATTTCGCCGCTGTGCGAGAACTCGGAAGAGCGGCCACTCCTGCATGAAAACGAAGTCGTTGCCGAATGAGTGGACGCGACCGTCCGAACGCTGACCGTGCAACTGTGCTATGAACGACACCGTGCTGCAACTCTATGGCGCATACCTGCAAGAGACCGGCGACAAGACGGCCGCGGCAAGCCTGACGCTGGCCGACGCCCTGTTGCAGAGTGACCGGCCCATGCCCACCCCGGTTGCGGAGACCCCGGCACCCCGGGGGCTGACGGTCCGGTTCGCCGCCCAGCGGCTTGGGACTGGCATCCACACCATCTACAACCTCTGCCGCAGTGGCGAATTGCCGTGCTACAAGATCGGCAAGGCGATCCGCATTCTCCCCGAAGCCCTGGAGGCGTATGAACGCAAACAGGGGGCCGACCTGCCACGGCCGCCGACGCTCGATCGTCACCGTCGCTAGGCCACCTCTTCACCCGCCGCGAGTTGCGGCACCACCCGCAAGGCGGCGGCGCGGGAGGCGGCGGTAGCCCGGTCGAGACTCTTCTTCATGTGGTCTCCCCGCCGCTGGACATGCTCGTAAATCTCGTTGAGCATGTCCAGGTTCTTGTGCCCCAACAGGCGGGCGACCGTCACCAGGTCCACGCCGGCAATGATCGCATCCGTGGCGAAGGTGTGTCGCATGGCATAGGGGCAGACGTGGAAGTCCAGTTTCTCCCGCAGTCGGCGGCAGCGGTCCACCAAGGCATTCTTCCGCCACGGGTTGTCATCGGCGTTGCGGAAGATCGGCCCTTGCGGGTACCGCTCCGCCCACTTGCGGCAGATTGCCAGGGCCACGTCGTTCAAATGCACGAAGCGAATCCGCTTTTTGAGCTTGTTCCCCTTGGCCTGTTTCTCGAATCGCCAATAGCCGCCTTGCCAGTCGATCTGCCGGGCCTCCACGGAACGGATTTCCAGTGGGCGGCAACCCGTCTGCCGAAAGACCACCGCCACGTCACGAAACGGCTCATCCTTGATGAGGCTCAGCAGCCTGTCGAACTGTTCGGGCCACAGGTAAGCATCCCGGTTCTCGGGCTGGGGCTTTTTGATCCGATCCAGCGGGCTGCGTTCGATGAGCCCCATCTGGATGGCCCAGTTGAACACCCGCTGCACGGCCCGCATCGCCCCGTTGCGGGTGGTGTCGGTGGCCGGCTTGACCCGCGGGCGGCCCTTTTTCTTCTGCCTTTGCCAATCGGCCAAGACCTTCTCGCGATCGACCGTGCGGGGGTAACGCTTTTCAATCCACTGCTGTAAATGGATGCCTTTGAGTTGATCGACGGCCAGGGTCGCCGGCAGCGAGTCGGCAAACGAGAGGCAATGGCCGCGATACCACTCGTAGGTGCCTTCGGCGGTCGATGCCTTGCAGGAATCGAGAAAGGCGGCCACCAGGTTGGCGACCTTCATGCCTGGACGGGGGTCTATCACACCCCCGAGAATCTGGTGCATGATCTTGGTGGCGGCCTCTTCGTTCGGGTCGAGGCGGACTTCGCGGCGATTGTTGCCGGGCTCCTTCATGTAGAAACAGTTGTGGGATGTCTTCCAGTACATCCGCGGGGCATGCGCAGCGTGGACCATTGGGCACCTCCGGGGCAAAGACAGGGTGGCAAAGGGGGCCACAAGGGCCTGCCGGGACGGGCCGGGCATTAGAGACAGGGTAGAGACGAAAATGGCCTGGTGCCGAAAAGCACTCGAAGAAAACCTAGCTTTTTTCGGGCGATTGTCAAATTTCTCGTCCGATAAGCGAAGGTTTGGGAAGCTAGCACTCTACCACTGAGTTACTCCCGCACAGTCGGAACCTTATTTCGGCCAGTATAGCCCGCCTCGGACCCGTAAACAAGAGGCCCGGCAGCGTGCCCGCGACGAGGACCGGGACGGTTTTTCATGGCACGAAACGCCAACCGCCGTACAATCAACAGCAGCCGCCCGCGGGGCAATGTCAGCCGCCACGCGATGGAGGCGCCGTGCGGCGCTCGCGTCATGCCGGCGGAGAACACCCGGTTGAGCAGATCCCTCGAAGCAAAGGTCATTGGATGCGTATCGCGTTGGGCACGGATCATCGTGGTTACAAGATCCGGCCGCTGATCACCGACTTGCTGCGGCGGCTTGGTCATGAGATCGACGACGTGGGCACGTTCAGCGAAACGCCCATCGACTACCCGGACATCACTGCCGAGGTGGCCCGGAAAATCAGTGCCGGCCAGGCGGAGCGGGGGATCCTGGTGGGCGGCACCGGCATCGGGATGTGCATCGTCGCCAATAAGTTCGCCGGCGTCCGGGCAGCCCCCTGTTATGATGAACTGACCGCCGAATTGAGCCGGCGGCAGAACGATCTGAACGTGTTGTGCGTATCCACCGATCTGTTGGGCGAGCTGATGATCGATCGGTTGGTGGAGGTCTGGCTGCGAACGCCTTTCGACGACGGGCATCATACGCGGCGACTGGATAAGATCGCCAGCCTGGAACGCGCGGTGCGGAAGAAGCCCGATTCGGATTGAGAGGACGCGGCCCTGGACGTGCGCCGTCGCCCGGTCGTCAGCGGAATTTCAGTCCGAGCACGATCAACAACAGCACCCAGCCGATCTCCAGGACGATGGCCGCGATGAGCAGCCATTTCCGCTTCCGCGGCGGCGGCCGGCGCCACTCGGGCGACACCAGCGGCGAGGGATCGCTCTGCGCGGCCGCGACGGGTTCCGTGCGGCGGGATGCGGCGGGTCGGACACGGTGCTTCATGGTTCGATCGATCGCTCGGCTCAAGTCGGCTCCGGCGGCGTGATCCGGAAATCCTGGCGGAAGGCGGTCTCGAAATCGTAGACGTCGTCGAAGTCTTCGCGGCGGTCCTGACGCGTTTTGCGCATGCGGCCGATGCGGATCAGGTTGAACACGATCTCGCCGAAATCGCCCGTGGTGTGCAGTCCCCAACTGTTGAGCACGGTCTTGGCCATGTAGCCGTACTGGTCGATGGCGAAGCGGCGGATCGCCTCGCACAACTCCTGCCCGGACACGTGCCGCTCGGGACCTTTCTCCTCGGGCTCGTCGGGAACCACGATCGGCAGCGGCTCGCTTTCGCAGGGCGCGCCCAATTCGAGCACGTTCTGCGCGAAACTCAAGGCCTCGAACACGAATACGTAGGCCTCGAAGCGGTAACGCTTGTCTTGCCGCAGCAATTCGACGATGGAATGGCTCGGATCGGGCATGGTGCCTAGTCGCTGCTCGCAGGAGAACGTTGGGCTGGTTCGCCCGGAAGCGGAGAGGTCGCCGCGACGTCGATCAGCTTGCGGCGGCGGTCGTCGGTTTCCACCAGTAACTGCCGGGCGAGGATCTCGTGGCCGATCACCCGCGCCGGGCCGTCGGGGGTCGTCACCCGCGATCCGATCGGCGGCAACTCCTTTTGCAACTCTTCGTAGGTGTCGAATTCATAACGGAGGCAGCACTTTAGCCGGCCGCAGCGGCCGGAAATCTTGGTGGGGTCCAGGGTGGCCTTCTGCATCTTGGCCATCTTCATCGACACCGGCGGCATCTCGACCAGGTAGCTGTTGCAGCAGGTGGGCTGGCCGCAGTCACCGTAGTCGGCCAGCAGTTTGGCTTCGTCGCGGACGCCGATTTGCCGCATCTCGACGCGAGTTTGCAACTCGGTGGCCAGGGTTTTCACTAGTTGGCGGAAGTCGACCCGGCCGTCGGCCAGATAGTAGACCACGACCCGCTCGCCGCCGAAGATGCGTTCGACGTCGATAAGCTGCATCGGCAGCCCGGCCGTGGCGATGGCGCGCTCGCAGACTTCGACGTCCAGAGCAGCCTGCTCGCGAATCCGCGCCGCCTCGCGCTGGTCGTCGGCGGTCATGCGGCGGAGGATGGGACCTTGCACGGGATCCTTGATTGCCGCCAGGGCCGGCCCAGTGGCGTCGCAGAGCACCTCGCCGGCCTCGAGCCCGCGATCGGAGCGGACAATGACCGTGGCCCCCCGTTCCAGCGGGTGATCGCCGCCGGCGTTAAACACGCCCAGGGCTCGCATAGCGCCGTATCGAACGATGAATTTGGACATTTTTGCGGCAGTCGCAGCAGGATTTCGGCGTTCGATTCCGGCGGAGGGCGCGTGCAAGGCGGAGGCCGGAGGGATTTCGCCGGTGGAATTCCTCAGTATAACCGACGGAAACGGCGGGGAAAAGATGCGGGTCAAAGTGAGGGGGGTGTGTCGGGGTAAATGGAGAGGGGTGTAAAAGCCATTTTGGATTTCAGATTTTGGATTCCTGCATCCCTCTCGCCAAGCCAGCCGAGATCGGTCCAGCCGCCGGGCGTTTAGTCTCGGTTTGTTTTCCGCGAGCAATCGGTTTCGGTCGTCGGATTGCAAACAAACCCGGTGCCTGGAACAGAATCGCCATGGTAGGATTGCCGCATCGGGGCAACCCCAGCCGTTGGAATGGAGGCGACGACGATGGCAGCGTGGCAGTCTCGCAGCGGACAGTTCGTCGAACCTTGTGGCCGGCTGGCCGGCGGATTGCGGTTATGGTTCGTCGCCCTGTTGGCGCTCTTAACAGGCTGCGAGTCGGACGAGCTGCCCCCGCCGCCCGAGCGCGGCGCGGCGGAGGCGGTGCTGGTCACCGGCGAACGCGTGGCGACGGCATCCGCCCCGCCCGCAATGGAATGCGTGGCCGCCACGGTGGGCGTGGGCCGGAAGGGTCGTGGTTACGAGGACGGTATGGTCACGACCCCGGTGGCAACCTATTTCGCGGCCCGGGAAAGGCTGGTGTTCGACATCATGATTCCGCACGCCCTGGAAATCTACAAGGCGACCGAAGGGCGGGGTCCGAAGACCCACGAGGAGTTCATGGAGAAGATCGTCACGTTCAACCAGATCGAACTGCCCGCGCTGCCGCCCGGGCACCGTTACGTCTACGATCCGAAGAGCGAGCGGCTGATGGTCGAGCGTCCGCAGCAGTAGCGGCGCCCGTTGCGAGGCCCTCGTTGTACTCGATCCGCCCTAGGCAGTAGCGCGCCCGCCGATTTAGCGTCGGCCGCGTCCTCCGCCACCCCAACCTCCGCCGCCCCAACCGCGGCCACCCCAACCGCCGCCAATGCCGATGCCGACGCCCGCGCCGCCGTAGTAGCCGCCGTAGCCCCAACTTGGGTAACCGCCATAATAGTAGCCTGGGGAAGTGTAATACCCGCTGTCATAGCCGCCATACCCGCTCGTATAGGGCACCGGCTGGGCGTTCTGGTAGGTCTGAGTGGCCACGCCCGGACTGTAATCGATCCACGAGCCATTGTCCCAGTAGACCCAGTGGTTGTCGGGCATCCAATACCACCAACGGCCATCCTGATATTGATAGCGCCAGTTCTGGCCGGTGTCGGCTACCACTTGTGCTTGGGCCGGCCGCACCGCGCAGAGCATGGCAGCAATGATCGCAATTGCGACAATAGAAGTCTTCATTGATCCCTCCTCGACTATGCTGATCCGCCGGCGGTCAACGACGCGAACCTCCGCAGAGTGCAACGCTACGGCGATCCAAACCGCGCGGATGATCGAGCCTTTAAGTTTCGTGAACTTCTTCGACTCATCCGCACTTGCCGTGCCATACGCGGGGAAGTCCGCAGATACACGGAACGATTGCATAAGGCGGACGGGAGAAACAGCTCTTGGAAGTAAGAAGTTAGGAGTTGGGAGTTAGAATTCGGCCGGCGGCGTCACTCCCAGCTCCTAAGTTCTGACTCCTAACTTCTGACTCCTATACCTCTTCCTCCGCGGCGACCTCGTTGGCGGCCTCCTCCAACACCTTCTCCGTGCTCGACGGATCGACCCGCCGGCAACACTCGGCGATCCGCGCCGAAATGTCTTCCAGTTCGCCCCGCCAATCGGCTTCTGCGACGTCGGCCGGGCAGAGCTGCGTGAACTCGGCCAGCAGCAGGATCATCCGCAGCAAGTGCCGGAAGATCAGCCCCTCCTGCTTTTGCAGCCCCTTGCTGGTGACGTAGTTGTTGAAGTCGCCGCCGAATTGCAGCAATTCGCCGGCCGCCCAGACCGGGCTGGTCCGCAGGTCGCGGACGTTGGGAAAATCGTAGTCGAACAGCCGCCGGAGCTTGTCCGCCAGCGTGAGGATCCATACGCGATCCTCGTCGAAGATCCGCCGCGGTCCGTGATCCTCCTGCTCCGGCTGCGGCCGCAGTTCTTCCTCCGTGGCCAGGCCCAGCCGCAGCAACTGCTCGTCGAGCCGCAACACCGATAGCGGGCCGGGCGGCATTTCATTCTGCTTCGGCACGCGCACGAAATGGCCGATCGACCGCGGCAGCTCCAACACGCTCTCGAAGGCCTGCACCCGCTCCTCGCGATTGGCGATGCCCAATTGACCGAGCAGAAACACCGCATACAGCGGATGCACGCCGCGGAACAGCAGCAGCTTGGGCAACTGCTCCGTGGCATGCGCTTTCTCTGGCCGATAGGGCGGGGTGGCACTGGCTAAGCCAGTGGCACGCGCATCCTCGTCGATCTGCCGGCCGCTGGCCAGGTCGAAGATCAGCCGCTTCGGCTCCTTGGGCGGGGTGGCACTGGCTAATCCAGTGGCACGCGTCGCGTCCGGCGCGGGCGGCTCCGGCTCCAGCCGCACGTAGCCCGCCCGCCACAACGTCAAGAGCATCGTGTCCAGGTCGCGCTGGCCGGCCTCGATGCGCTGGCTGTCCATCAACCGCTTGCCTACCAGCCGGCGAATCAGATCCACGTCGGGTGAGGCGTCGAGCATGTAGGCCAGCAGCCGCCACGGCAGTGGGCCCTTGCTGTAGAGCTTGCTGGCCTCGGCCGTGCGGAGCTTGTCGAACTGCTGCTCGTTCCAATACTGCTGATTCTCGCGGCGCTTGGGCGCTTTGCGCTTCAGATCCTTCTTCATCCGCAACAAACCCGGGTCCTTGGTGTCCTCGGGGATCTGGTCGTATTTCTCGCGCCAACGGGCGATCTTCACGTCGTCCTCGTGGGCCAGCACGTAGACGTAGCCCTGAGAGTCGAACTGCGGCCGGCCGGCGCGGCCGAAGATCTGGTGGGCCGTGCTCGGCTCGAGCACCTTCTGCTTGCCCGGCGGACCCTTGAGGATGTTGGGCACCACCACCGAGCGGGCCGGCAGGTTGATGCCCGCCGACAGGGTTTCCGTACACACGGCGATGGAGAGCAGCTTGCGCTGAAACAGTTCTTCCACCACCCGCCGATACTTGGGCAACAGCCCCGCATGGTGTACTCCCACCCCGCGCAGCAAGAGCTGCCGCAGCTTCGGTCCGGCGCCGTCGGAAAAGTCGTATTTCTTCAGCTCCTCGACCAGCCGGGCTTGCTGGCCGGCGGTGAGCACCTTCTTCCCCTTGAGCTGCTCGGCGATGTTCCAGCACTCCTCGCGGTTGAACGAGAAGATCAGGGCCGGCGTTTTGCGGGCTTCGTCGTCGCCGGAAACCATGCTCTCGATCTGCTCGTTCAACAGCATGTCGGGCACCCACTGGAACAGCAGCGGCACCTTCCGCTCGGCGCCCTGCACCAGGTCCAGACGGCGCTTGTGGCTGGTCTGCAGCCAGTTGATGAATTCCATCGGATTGCCCACCGTGGCCGACAACAGCAGCGTTCGCACGTGCGGCGGCAGCAGCCCCAGCGACAGCTCCCAGACGACTCCCCGCTCCATGTCGGAGAAGCTGTGAAACTCGTCCATCACTACGGCGCTCACGCGGCTGAAGTCGAAGGCCCCGGTGTGCAACAGGCGATTGAGCAGGATTTCGGCCACCACCACCAGCACCCGGGCCTCGGGATTCTCGCGGCGGTTGCCGGTCACCAGGCCCACGTCGTCGGGCTGGAAGCCCCATTTGACGGCCAGGCTCTGCATTTCGCGGAACTTTTGCTCGGTCAGCGCGATCAGCGGCGTGGTGTAATAGGCCACGGTGCCGGTGTGCAGGGCCTCGAACAGCGCCGCCTCGGCGATCAGCGTCTTGCCGGTGCCGGTGGGCGCGCAGACCAGCACGCCCTGTTCGGCCGAGAACCACGCCAGCAGCGCTTCTTCCTGCAACGGGTAGGGCGTGAAGGGAAGCTGCTCGATATAGCGCGTGGCAAGTTCGTCACGCGATGGGGTTTCTGAGGTCATGGGTTCTCCGTAAGACATTGGGCCAGAGGCGCCACACCCAGGCTCGCGTGGGCATAGCACCCGCGCGGCCCCGCTGCTAAGACGCTGAAACTCGGAAAACCGGGATGGCGGCCCCAGTCAGCTTGAGCTGTTGGTTAGGGCCGCAAACGAACTCGTCGCAACACACAGCGAAAGGAAGAACCAGAACCGACGCTCTTCATCTTCGACGGTGAAGCGGCACAACAGGTCGTCCTTCTCCGCACCCTTCTTGGCCCAAAACGTAACGGTCCCATCGGTCACGAGCCAGTTAGCATGCGCAATTGCATTTCGGAACGCGCGTATGGGGTTTTCCGTCAAAAACTTCAAGCATTTCCGCGCAGCGGACGCTGGCGGCGTCAGTTTCCGCAAGCGCAGGAAGCACGACTCGCCAAGGTACACGAAACAAATGTAATTTGACTGGACAAGGTGCGCTCGGTTCTCCAGAAGCCCTATGTCGCCCTCGGCCTGCCGCTCGCCGAGATAGTTCATGAAGCAAGCCAGTTCGTTGAAACGATCGGCGAACGCAATGGTTTCGTCGCCAGGCCTCTCGCCAAGGTTCGGAATTTGGCAAAGCTCGCTAAAGAGGGTCGTCGCAAGGAACTGGCTTTCGGGTGGCGAGATACCAAGGTCGTCCCGCAGCCGAGGCCCCCACTGACGCATCGCCTCGTCGTTTGCAGTCAAGTCGTAGTCCATTGGAAAATTCCCTAACTCAACGAACTCCTCCGCTTGAGATGGCCGGGACGACGCAAAGGGGCCGGAAGCCGTTTTATTGGCACGCGAGCCCAACGTTCGGCGATACGTTGACCGCCCAAACGTCGCTCACGCGCAGCCCCCTCAAACGACCCCTTGGCGTCTTTCCTTGTCCGACGACGGCCCCCGCCATACAGGACGCCCGGAAGCCGCTTGTCGTTTGCGCGCGTCTTCCAGGATCGCAGCGATGTCGCCGCCGAACTTCTCGGCTATTTCCCGACGGGTTCGATGAATTTCTTCGATCGTCGTATCGCGGTTATTCTTCTTGGTCATCGTCCACCATTTCTTCGGGCGTACATATTATCGGAATCGGAATTCCCAAGTCCGTCAATAGATCGTGGATCCGGGGCAAGATCTTTGCGTTGGCGATGTGCCTGCAATTCCACGTCAATAGATATTCTATCCGATGATGGGCAGCTACGGCGATGTGCAACGCATCAACCGATGCCGTCGAAGGCAGGATTGCCCGGGACATGATCTCCTCGGCGATGACGGCAATCTCAGGATCAAGCGGAAGCAGCGGAATCCCGTCGAGTGATTGCAGTCGCTCCGCCGCAAGCACTGGATCTCCTGCCGACGCCTCATCGATCACATATTGGGAGGTGACCAGTTCGTACCTGCCGCGCTCCTCACCCCACCACCGATGGGTGAGAACCTGCCGCGCGGCCATGACAACCTGCGCGCTGGGACGCTGGCGCAAGTAGCTGACGATGGAAGTTTCGACGTACAAGGTCGTCATCGATTTCTCCTCGTGTAACGGCAGGTGCCACCGACGGGGGTGTGTATTTTTACCTTTGCCCCTTCCCGCCTCTCCGCCTACGCCCCCACCCCCGCCAATCGCACGTACTCGGGCAACTCGCCCACCAGCGGCCGCAGATATTCCACGCACTCCTCGGTCACGTGATTGCCCGCGGCGTTGATGAAGTGCTCCGGCATCGGCTTGGCGCCCAGGGCCACCTCGGCCAGCGGCGCGGTCGAGAGCGACCAGCGATAGGGCTGGCTCGATTGGCGGACGATGCTCACCATCACGCCCGACGTGCCCGCCACGGCCAGCTCGACGGCGCGGCGGCCGCAGGCGTAGGCCTCTTCCACGTCGCTCTCACTGGTGCGGTCGGCGGCGCACATTTGCAGCGACTCGCAGACCTGGAACTCGCCCCGCCAGCCGAAAGCCTCCTTGAGCATCCGGTGCAGCATCATCGCCGCGCTGGTGCCCCCCATCGCGCCGAACTCGACGTTGGCGAACTTGTCGGTGACCGTGGACGAGCTGACCGGCGTGCCGTCGGCGTAGCAGACTCCCTCGCCGCAGACGATGCTGCACCAGCCGTACCGCTCGTGGCAGGCCTTCACGTCGGCCAAAAACTTCTCGCGGTCGAAGGCCCGCTCGGGCATCAGGATCAAGTGCGGGGCGTCGCCTTCAGTCGTGCGGGCCAAGGCGCTGGCCGCGGGGAGCCAGCCGGCCGAGCGTCCCACGGTCTGGAAGATCACGTATTGATCGACGTAGCGCATGTCGCGGGCCAACACGCCCGCCTGACGGACTGAAAGGGCCACGTAGCGCCCTGCGCTGCCGAAGCCGGGCGTGTGGTCGGTGCCGCAGAGGTCGTTGTCGACCGTCTTGGGCACGCCCACGCCCACGAGTTCGTAGCCTTGCCCGCGGCAATATTCGGTCACGCGATGGATGGTGTCCATGGTGTCGTTGCCGCCGATGAGGAAATAGTAGCGGATATCGTGCCGGCGGAGCATCGCCAGGATTGCGGGGAAGTCGGCCTCTTGCACCTTGTGACGGCAACTGCCCAGCGCCGAGCTGGGGGTGTCGCGAAGCCGCTGGATCGTGGCCGACGTTTCCCGGCCCAGGTCGATCACGTCGCCGCGCATGAAGCCCTCGATGCCGAATCGCATCCCCAGCACTTTTCCCACGGCCGGCTGCGAGCGGCACTCCTCGACGATTCCGCACAAGCTGCCGTTGATCACACTGGTTGGGCCGCCACTTTGTCCAATGATTGCATTGCCGCGAAGCATTATCGAATTGATCCTTTCTCAATGAGACAGGGCTTTAGCCACGGATGAAACACGGGCGGAACACGGATCGAAGCGAGGCAAAAGTCTACGAAGATATACGAATATTGACAGAACGACGGCTGCGTTTTAGGGATCTGTTTCCTGACGTATCTGTGTTTCATCCGTGTTCCATCCGTGGCCGTCTTTCTCCCGCTTCCAGCCGCCCGGTCCAGACCAGCAGGTTACGGAAGAACCGGGCATACCAGTTGCCGACGTCGATCGCGCCGGCGTTGACTTCCTGTACCACGCGCCCGTCGCCCCAGTCCACCAGTCCGCCCACCCAGTGGGGCGCGACGTCGGTGGCCAGCGCCGCCGTGCGGCCGCGGCCACACTCGCCCACCACCAACAGCGGCGACTCCGCGCCCGCCGAAAACTCGAAGTCCCCGCCGGGTGCCGTGGGTTCGGACGCTATTATTGAATCCACTACCCTCACCCCCTGCCCCTCTCCCGCAAGCGGGCGAGGGGAGAAGGGGCGGCGCACCGCGAACTGCACCGCGGTCAACACGGTGTGTGCGGCCGGCCGGGCCGTGAAGGCGTTGAATCCACCGATCCCCGGCGGGCAATCCCAAGGCAATCCTTCCAGGATCGGATGCGTGGCGACCTGGCGGATCAGACAGGGCTGGGCACAATTGCGGCGGTCGTCGCTGTCGGCCATTTCGACCGGCAGCACCTCGGCCAGCGGCGAGCGGTGATACTCGCCCAAGCGGCCGTGAAAACTCTCCCAACCGCCCAGCATCGCCAATCCCGAACCGGCCCGGACGCACTCGGCCACGTGTTCCATCTCGCCGCTGCGGAACCGCCCGGCCGGATAGTCGCTGACGACGTAGAGCGCGTATTGGCAGGAGCGGAAATTGGCGTCCGCCGCGCGCGAGCTGGGCACGTGATCGTACGGCAATCCGTAATGCGTCATCACGCCCGCGAGGTAGCTGGCCGCAGAGCCCAAATCATCGTCGCCCAAGTAGCATGTCCGCTGGAGCATCTCCTCGGTTTCCTATGCCTGATCGGTGAGGAACAGCTTCTCGTACTGCGCCGGCGCGTAGAAATGAAACTGCACCTCGCGCACATATTCGACCGGCCCGATCTCCCGCTGTACGTCGACCAACAATTCGATCTGCTCCTGGCTGGCATACGCCCGGATTGCCGCGAGCTTCTTCTGCAGCATCGCCGCGGGCGTCTCGATACGGATCTGCGGCGGCTCGGGAAAGTCGCAATAGGTGGCGTATTCGTAGACGCTGGGGATTGCTTCGATGGGCGGGCCCAGCTCCGGCCAGATGCTCCCCTGGGCGTGGAACAAGCTGATCTGCATCTCTTCGTTGCAGATGCGATGGTCGGGATGCAGATCGGTGATGGTGGGCAGGAACACCCGCGTCGGGCGAATCTTCCGCAGCACGTGAGGATAAGAGTTCTGCAAGCCGATGGCCCCCGCGATTGCCGCCGGGTTGGCGGCCCCGTCGCCGTCGGCCAGGAACCGGCGGCCGCGATAGGGGTTCAAATTGCAATCGGGAAAGTGCAGAAAATGGAGATTCGCCGGCGGCAGACCCAACGCCCGGAACGAGGCTTCCGCCTCCCCGCGGCGAATCGCGGCGATGCCCAGCCGCTGCTCCGGCCGGCAATAGCCCATGTCGCCGCTGGTGGTGATGACCGCATGCACCTCGACTCCTTCGGCCAGCGCGGCTTGAAAGATGAGTCCCCCGCCGCTGACGATGTCGTCGTCGTGAGCGGCCAGAAACAGCCAACGCTCGCCTTGGGAGTTCCAGCCCGTGAAGATGTCGGAAACCACCGGGCTCTTGGCGACTTTGCCTTGCGCCCGGCGATAGTAGGTAATGCCTGCGGCCATGATATTTCCTGTAGGGTGGGTCGAGCGCAGCGAGCCTCACCAGTTTTGTGACAGATTTGGTGGGGCTCGCTGCGCTCGACCCACCCTACATCTCAGCCCTAAGTTTGACGATTGCTCTCCTTCAGCCGACGAACTCGTTGCCGATCTTGCGGGCTCGCTGCGGCTTGTCGAGGTTGATACCCAGGGCCACGCCCACGTGCACCAGCAGGTTCCACCCGGCGAGCAACTGGAGAATCGTGTTGTAGCCCTCGACTTTCGGCAAGCGGATCGTGGGGAAGATGGTGGGCTCTGCGGCCAGAGCCACCACCTTCATTCCCACCCCGTCGACCAGCACTTGCTTGAACTTCTCCGCTTCGGCCGGGAATGGATCGACGACAATCACCACCTCGCCGGGATTCATCACCTCTTCGATGCCGTGCACCGCGTAGGTGCCTTCCAGATAGTCGCTTTTCTTGCGGGTGATTTCGTTGGTCTTGAGCGTCAGCTCTTCGGCCACGCCGTCGCTGCGGCCGGCGAAGTAGATCACCGGGGCTTGGGCAAATGCTTCGACGATCTGCGGATCCAGATCGGCCGCGAGCGTTTCCTGGGCCTTGGCGGCCGCTTCCTGCTGGTTCCGCAGCATGGGCGACACGGCCGCCGACTCCAAGGGGAGCAATAGCGAGCGGTAGAACAACGCCTGCTCGACCACGCTCTTGGTGGCCGCGCAGGCCTGCTCCTTGCCGCAAATCAGGGTATAGCAACGGTTCGAGACGCTCTCGAGCCGCGTCCCCGGATTGGCCGTAAGCCCAAACCGCTTTTGATGGCCGGCGGCGGCAAGCCGAGTAAACAGCGAGATGAGCTCCTTGGTTTGGCCGCTGTTGCTGGCCCCGCAGACGCAGGTGTCGGCCAGGCAGTATTCATGGGCCTGTCGCGCGCCGTCGGTAAAGACGGCCAGCGGCGCCCCGAGCCGCAGCAGCTCAACCATCATATTCTTGGCCGGAAAAATGCGGCTGGAGCCCTCGCCGGTCAGCAACAGGCGGCCGCTCTGGTGGATCAGCCGGGCCGTGTCATCGGCCTGGGCGAAATCGAAGCGGCCGATAATCGCAGGCGTTTGCAGCATTTCCTGAACCAGGGAGAATTTTCCAAACCGTGCGTCCGTCGAGTTCATGTTTCAACCGCTCCGCCATTTGCATGCTTTGTCAGACGTTGCCAAACCCTGGAGTATAAGAGCGTTACCGCAACGTATCAACGCGCCGCGCGCGGTTGGGCACCAATAGACACGCAGTACGAGGCGCGCAGGATAAACGGCCCCGCTAGGCATGGAGATGTAGTGTTACCCCCCCGAACCTGGTCCCCTTGGCACGGCGGTTGCATTGGCGTCGGGTGCCCCCGCGGCAACGAGGCTGCCTGGGCTGTAACCCCGGGTTTTCACACGGTTTATCGACGCGGATCGCCCAGTCGGCCAAGAAAACGCAGAAGTTGCAATTGTAAAATTTTCACACATGGGCCACAATGTCGCACCCTGAGAGCCGGCACCCGAGATTTTATACTGCCAACGGTTGAAAAATGACACGATCCGTTCCCGATTGCCGCGGTTTGCACCATTTCAAACCGCACCGCGTATAAAGTCCTTTCGGCCCATATTTCCCAAGGTGACAGGGAGGTCGCCGCAGATGGTTTCAGTACATGCCGCCCTTGCCGTGATGGCCCTATCGGGCGTCGGCCAAACCGTGCTCTACGACTTCTACGCCGACTGGTGCGGCCCCTGCCGAATGATGGATCCGCTGGTCAAACAGCTCCATGCCCAAGGCTATCCGATCCAGCAGATCAACATCGATCGCGACCATGCCTTGGCCTACCGTTACCACGTACAGAACATTCCCTGTTTCGTAATGATCGTCAATGGCCGCGAGGTGGATCGGGAGATCGGCGGCACGAGCGCCCAACGGCTGGTACAGATGTGCCGGCTGGGCGGAGCCGGCCGCAGCGCAACCGCGTCGCCAATGTTGGCTGGCGGCGGCGGGGCCGGCGTGTTTCCACCGATCAACGTCGCCAGCGGCGCCACGTGCCCCGTGCAGCACTTCCCGGCCCCGGACCCCGCGCTCGCCGCGACAGCCGGCACTACGCTTCCGAATTGGCAGCCTGGTTTGAATGCCGCCGCGGGAGGCGGTGCGATGAAGAGCAATGCCGACCTGATCGCCGCCACGGTCCGGCTGCGTGTCGAAGACGCTCAAGGGCATTCCTGCGGCACGGGAACGATCATCGATTGCCGCCACGGCGAAGCGCTGATTCTCACCTGCGGTCACCTCTTCCGCGACTCCAAGGGGAAGGGGAAGATCGAGGTTGACCTGTTCGGTCCCAATCCGGTGACGAGGGTCGCGGGAAGTCTGGTGGCCTATGAAGAGTACGATGACAAGCACGACATTCCGGACGTGGGACTGGTGCGAATCAGCGCCCCGTTCCCATTGGCCGTTGCGACGGTTGCCCCGCCGGAATACCCCATACGCGTCGGTCAGCCGATCGCTACCGTGGGCTGTAACAACGGCGACGACCCGACGGTGCGGCGGACCCAGGTCACGGCCCTGGGCAAGTACGGTGGACCGGCCAATGTCGAGGTGGCGGATTTGCCCGTCGTGGGCCGCAGTGGCGGCGGACTCTTCACCAACGACGGTTTCGTGATCGGCGTTTGCAATGCGGCCGATCCGACGGACCGCGAAGGGCTGTACGCCGCGCTCTCGTCGATCGTGGCCGAGTTGGACCGCCTGGGCCTGTCGTTCGTTTATCGCAATCCGAGCGCCGCGCCGATCATCAACGCTCCTCCGGCCGCGATGCCCGCGCCTGTCGCCTTGGCGGCTGCAGCAGCGCCGGCCGCTCCCCGGCACGATCTCCAGCCGACGAGTGAGCGGCTGACCAGCGAGGAACAGGCATTCCTGGAGAAAATCCGCCAGGAGAAGTGCCAGGGCGCCGAGGTGATCTGTATCATCCGACCCAAGAACCCCGAGAGCAAGAGCGAAGTGCTGATGCTGGAGCGGGCGTCCAAGGCACTCTTGGAACGGCTCAACGCCGAATCGCAGGACGACCCCCAGCATACGGTGCTGGATCTGTCGCACTCGCTGCCCTCGACCGGCAACCCGGTGATTGCCACCGGGGCCACGGAGTTGCGATAGGGCTGCGGCTACTCCAGCGAAATCACGTCGTCGCCGCGGGAGTTCACTTCGACGATTCGCGCGCCGTCGACGATCACTTGATACGTGACGCCCGAGTGGCCGTGGATCGTGGCCTTGCCGTCGCCGAGCACGACCGGAAACGGGGCCGCTACGCGATGTCGTTTGTCGGCGGCGACCGCCAGAAAATCGACGTCCCCATCCAGCGCCATCCGTAAGCTCGCCACGGCGCAGGGGTTGATTCGCGTCGGCCGCCGCTCTTGCGATGCCAAGGCGAACGAGTCGGGCAACAGCCCGGCATACGGCCCGTCCGGGTATTGCATCTGCTCGGCGGTGGTGAGGATGCCCTGGGCGAGATGCTTCCAATCGAGCGTGGAATCGTAAGGCGCCAGCAGGGTCAAGGCATAGGCATAGACGCCCCCCACCCACTGGACCGGCAAGCCGATCCAATTGAACGTCCAATTCGTGGCGCCGAAGACCGGCGGCGTGGCGTAGAGCATAACCGGATAGCGGCTCCAGAGGTAGACGAAGGGTACGCCCGACAGGGCCCAACGCCGCGCCTGGGCGAGATACTTGCGGTCGTCCGTCAACTCGTAGCCGCGGACGCAGGCCCAGACCGCGTAGGCCGAGGCGAGTTGATCGGGAGTGTGCAGCGGCACTTCCCAGACCTGTGCGCCGCGGGGAACGTCGAAGCGATCGAGATAGTCCAAGGTCCGCACCGCGGCGGCCAGCACGCGGCGATCGCCCGTCACGCGAGCGTATTCCAGCAAGGTCGTGACCGGCATCGCGCAGACGCCGCTGGCGGTGGTTTCGAAATGGCCGCGGGCATATTTTCCGTCGTAACGGAACGAGCCGTCGGGCTGTTGCTTTTTCAGGATCGCCTCGACCCGCGCCCTTTCCATGTTGAGCCATTGCTGGGCCCGGCCGGTGACAAAATAGATCGTGTCGTTGGGCACGTGGGCCCCGCCCGGCACCAATTTGGGCAGATTCGGCGCCTGGCCGGTCAGCCGCCAAATGGTCGAGGCCATCGCGCTATACGGAAGCCGCGTGAAATGCGCCTCGATGCAATGGCCCCAGCCGGTCGCGGTCTTCAGCGGGCCGTTGAGGGCCTGAAGGCAGAGATCCCACTGCTGGCGGGCGGTTCGGGGCGGCTGCGGGAGCGGAGGCAGCCCATGGCGCCCGGCCGCCCAGAGAATCGCCTCCTCCAGCGGTGCGCGGTCAACGCGCAGCGTGGCCTCGATTCGCCTGCCGCGCAGGGCCATGCGATGGTCGTTCTGGCCGTCGAAGAAGTTGGGGCTGGCGAAGGTCGGCTGCAGCGACATGTCGTTCCAGGAAATGGCGATCGAGCCGCGGTCGGTCACGAAGGCCATCAGCGGCATGGTGACTTTGAGCGGGTCGGGCGCGTAGCGGAGGTGTTCGTCGGTCTCGATATCGAGCGTCGACGAGCTCTTCTCGCCCCGGCCCATGTATTCGACTCCGGCCAGCAGGCCCTGCTTAATGGCGCCCAAGGCCCGCACCACGGGACCCTCGCACGGCTGGCGGCTGTCGATGGCGATGGCGATCTCTTTAGCGGCGGTGGAGATGGTCAGGGTGACGCCATCCCCCTGGAATCGCAACCGATCCGGCTCCTCGACGAGTTGAAGCTTCGGCAGTTGGCCGTCGCAGTGGACCAGGGGCGCGATGATCGCCACGGTCTGGCCGGCGATCTCGATCCGCGCCAGCGACCCGTTGCGAGCCGTGCGGAGCGTAAACTCCGGCGTCTGACGGACGACCCAGGCGGTTTGCGCCTGGGGATGATGGAGGAACACCGTACGGCCCAGCGACGGCAGCTTCGCACACTCCAGCCGTAGCGTGACGGCTTCCAAAGGCTGCCGCAGATCCGACGGAACCTCGACCGGGATCGTGTCGCCCGCTGCGATCCGGTAGCTCTTGCCGCGGGCGGTGAACACCTGCGGATCCGGACCGGCATTGGTCACGTGAAACACGGCCTCCGCGCCGATCATTTCCACCGACGCAATGGCCAGCGGATGGTACGTTTCGCGGAACAGTCGGATCCAGCGGACCTCGAACTCGCCGGGGGCCTGGCCCGGATCGAGACGGATATCGGTGAGCACCCCGGGAGCCGTAAAGCGAACTTCATACTCCCGCCAGTGGCCGTCGTGTTTCAAGGGAAAGTGCCTGGACTTGTCCGGCCCGCGATGGGGAGACTGATCCGTGGTCCAGAAGATCTCGCCAAGCCCGTCGGTCTTCGCCCGGGCCTCCATGCGGAGCAGAAACTGCCCGCCGGAGATTTTTACCTTTCGATGCAGATACGGATCGTCGCCGGTGGAGACGATTTTCAGCTTCCCGTCTTGGGTGGCGACGGAGCAGTCGTGCTGAGCGGTCCAACCCGACGGCCCGTCGCGGAAGCTCCACTGCGCGACAACCTCGGATGCGACGAGTTGCGGCGGAACCGGATTGATGGGGACGTCGGCCGGGGTCAGGCCGAGCAACAACACCGCGGCAGGGAGGGCGTACATGGGAGGGCCTCGGGGTGGGATCGTAGCGGAAAGCAGCTTACATCCTACCGCCTTCTCCGGCCGCTCGAAAGAGGGTAGAATGATGGGACGTGGCCTGCCGAAAAGACCGAATGTTGCTACCCAATGAATTTCGCTCATGCCTCGGCGTAATCTCTATCTGCTCTTTGCCGCCGCGCTGGTCTCGATCGTTTGCTGCCAAAAGGTGCAGAGTAATCGTTACGGGCCGGTGTTGGTCGATGTTCTGGACCTGATCGAACACCGCGCCTTGGAGCCGGTCTCCGGGGCGGAACTGTTCGCCGGCGCCATGGAGGGGATGACCGGCAAACTCGATGATTATTCCGGTTACATCGCTCCCGAACCCTACCAGGAGTTCCAGGAGACGATCGACCAGGAGTTCGACGGCGTGGGCATCGAGGTGATGCAGGACCCCAAGACCAAGCAGTTGCTGGTTACCAGCCCGCTGGCGGGAACGCCGGCCTATAACGCGGGGATCCGTGCCGGCGACAAGATTCTGCGGATCAACGGCCAAAGCACTCAGGGCATGTCGTTGCGGGAAATCGTGCGGCGAATGCGCGGTAAGAAAGGGGAGTCGGTCACCCTGGTCGTGCTGCACGAGGGCGCGCAAAAACCCGAAGAAATCGCCATCGTCCGCGCGGCGATTCACGTCGATTCGGTCCTCGGCGATACGCGCAACAGCGACGGTTCCTGGAATTATTTCCTCGCCGGGAGCGATCGTGTCGGTTATCTCCGCGTCAATAGTTTCGGCGAAAAGACCGCGGAGGAGATGACCGCGGCCCTGAAGGGATTGTCGCAGCAAGGCATGTGTGGGCTGATCCTCGACCTGCGCGATAATCCCGGTGGGCTGGTGGACGCGGCGGTGAAGGTGTGCGACCTGTTCATCGATTCCGGCGTGATCGTCACCACGCGCAACCGCGGCGGCGAAATCCGCCGCGCCTATTCGGCCACCACGACGGGCGCCTATGCCAGGATCCCGCTGGCCGTGCTGGTCAACAAGTATTCCGCCAGCGCCAGCGAAATCGTGGCCGCCTGCCTCCAGGATTACAACCGCGCGGTGATCGTGGGCCAGCGCACCTGGGGCAAAGGAACCGTCCAGGAAGTGATCGACCTGGATGAAGGCCAGGGAGCCCTGCGGCTCACCACGGCCAGCTACTGGCGCCCCAGCGGGAGGAACATCCATCGCGCCAAAGACGCCAGCGACGCCGACGCCTGGGGCGTCTTGCCCAATCCCGGTTACGAGGTCGTCGTCGACGGCGAGGAGCTCAGCCAGTGGGTCCGCTGGCGGCGACATCGCGACCTCTCCAAACCGGGTGCCGACGCCGACCATCGCGGCGAAAAGGACCAGCCCTTTGTCGATCGGCCGCTGGCCAAGGCCGTCGGGTACATCGAGAAGCAGTGCGGCGGCGGGCATTGAGCTGCCGTAGGCGGAACTGGAAGATGTGCTACAAATTTCGCCGGTTGAAGCGCGAGAACGGTCGGAGCCATGTCAGCTTGCCGCCCCGCTTGATCGAAACGAAACCAGAGCAAGCGAAACCGCAATTCCCTCGTTCGCCCGACCGTCGCTGGCTTCTGACTTCCTTGTAGCGGGCGAGGCGCAACTGTACACTTAGGGCATGCGGTACGAAATCGAATTGAAGCCGCGTGCCAGGAAGGACCTGCGCCGACTATCCAAACCCGATGCGGCAAGGATTGTTGATGCACTGGAAAAACTGGGAGATAACCTCGCGGGGGACGTGAAACGTCTGACGTCCTTCGCCCCGGAATACCGGCTCCGCGTCGGAGACTACAGAGTGCTGTTTGAGATCGACCAGAACAATCGCGTGGTTGTTTACCGCGTGCGCCACCGCCGCGAATCTTATCGAGATTGAGGAGAGTGGGAATGGTGACGATTCATCCGAACATCCTGGAACACGACGGTAAGAAGGCTTTTGTGGTCCTTCCCTATGAGGAGTTCCTTATGATCGAGGAGGAACTCCAAGATTACGAGGACCTCAAAGAACTGCGCGCCGCGAAAGCCGAGGAAGCTACTGAACCCGGTGTCCCGCTCCACGAAGTAAAAAAAGAGTTGGGATTGTAGTAGCAAATGCTCGGTTTGTGTCTGCTTCACGGAGAACCACCTTGCGAATCGTGTTGTTGGATGGTTACGTGCTCAACCCGGGCGATCTGAACTGGGACGCGCTGCGGGCCCTGGGGCAGTGCGAGATCTATGACCGCACGCCCGCGGAAGAAATCGTGGCGCGGGCCGGAGAGGCGGAAATCGTGCTGGTCAACAAGGTGGAGCTCACGCGGCAAATCCTGGCCCAGCTTCCCCGGCTCAAGTATGTCGGCGTGCTGGCCACCGGTTATAACTGCGTCGACGTTGCGGCGGCGCGGGAGCAAGGCATCCTGGTCGCTAATGTGCCAACCTATGGGACGACTTCCGTAGCGCAGATGGTCATGGCGCATCTATTGAACTTCGCGCTGCATGTGGCGGACCATGCCCGGTCGGTCGCCGGCGGCGGTTGGACGCGGAGCAAGGATTTCTGTTACTGGGACTACCCGCTGGTGGAATTGGCCGGTCTGACGATGGGGATCGTCGGTTTCGGGCGGATCGGCCAAGCCACGGCACGGTTGGCCCTGGCGTTCGGGATGCAAGTCTTGGCGTACGAGATCGCGCCGATTCCGCCCATGGACGGGGTGCGACAAGTCGATCTGGAATCGCTCTTCCGCCAGAGCGACGCGATCAGCTTGCACTGCCCCTTGACGCCCGAGACCGCGCAACTGGTCAACGCTTCGCGACTGGCGCTGATGAAGTCCACGGCCTACCTGATCAATACCAGCCGCGGCGCGTTGGTCGACGAGCCGGCCTTGGCCGCGGCGCTCCATGCGGGCCGCATCGCCGGCGCCGGGCTGGACGTGCTTTCGAGCGAGCCGCCTCGGCCCGACAACCCGCTGCTGGCGGCCCCGAATTGTCACATTACGCCCCATATCGCCTGGGCCACGCGGTCGGCGCGGCAGCGGCTATTGGATATCGTGGTGGCCAACATTCGCGGCTTTCTCGCGGGCCGGCCGGAGAATGTCGTCAATTGACGGCCAGCGCGCGGCGGATCTCGGCCGCGATGAAAAACGAGCCCGTCACGCAGATCAGATCGTCGGCGCCGGCGCGGGTGCGGACATCGCGCCATGCTTGAAGCGGATCGGCGTAGATCGGGTATTGCCGGCCCGTCAACTGCAACGCGATGGCGGCAAGCTCTTCCGCAGGCACGGCCCGCGGGTTGTTCAAGTAACGGGTAAAGACGATCTCATCGAATCCGGGCAACAGCCGTTGGAGCATGCCGCGGACGTCCTTCTCCCGGGTTGTCGCAAACAGCAAGAAGCGGCGATCGGCGGCGAAGCTCTCGCCGAGCGTAGCCAGCAGGGCTTCGACCGACGCCACGTTGTGCGCCGCATCGACGATTATCGTGGGCCGTCGCCCCAGCAGTTCCACCCGCGCCGGCCAGTGCAGCCCGGCCAGTCCGGCCCGCACGGCTTCTTCGGGAATGGTCCACCCCGAGCGTTCCAGCTCGTCCAGGGTCGCCAGGGCCGTCGCCGCATTGGCGGCCTGGTGGCGTCCGAGAAGCCCCAGTGACAGGCCAGGGAAGTCGTAGCCGCGCCCTAAGCTGTGATAGTGGAAGTCCAGCGTGCCCATGGCGGGAGCAGACTCGACGTGCAGGGGAGGCGTGTACTCGAAACCGAAATCCAGGCCCAGTTCGGCCAATGGGGCATGGCGGCGGCGGCAGATCCAGCGGATCACTTCCCGCGGTCCGGCCGTCGCCACGCCGCTGACCAAGGGCACGCCCGGCTTGATGATCCCCGCCTTTTCCCAAGCGATGGCTTCCATGGTGTTGCCCAGTTGCCGCATGTGGTCCAGGCTGATGCTGGTGATGACCGACACCCGGGGGCGGCAGACGTTGGTGGAATCGAGGCGTCCGCCCAGCCCCACTTCCAACACCACCGCGCCGGTCTTATGGCTGGCGAAGTACAGCAGGGCCATGGCCGTGGTGATCTCGAAAAAGGTCGGGCTATTGGCGCAGGGCCAGCCGGAACCTTCGCGATCCATGGCTTCGACCACTGGCTGAACCTGCCGCAGCAGGTCCACCAATTCGTCCGGCGAACAGATGCGGCCGTCGATTGCCAGGCGTTCCTCGATCCGTTCCAGGTGGGGCGAGGTGAACAGGCCGGTGCGATAACCGGCCGCGGTGAGGATCCCCGCGAGCATGGCCGAGGTCGAGCCCTTCCCCTTGGTGCCAGCCACGTGGACCACCGGCAAATCCCGTTGCGGGCTGCCCAGCCGATGGAGCAGTTGGCGCATCCGGTCGAGCTTCAGTTCCTCGGCATCGTAGGGGAACGATTGGACCCGTTCGTAATCCACCCGGCCGTAGAGGAACCGCAGTGCGGCGTCGCGCTCGCTGAGTGCTGCATCCAGGGATTCGGAAAGGCCCATAATCATTCTAAGTGTAACGTGGCTTGGACGATCTGTCTAAGGTAGGGGGGCGGGTTCACACGCACGCGTGAGACCGATCACCGTGCCGCAGCGATAGGGGCGGGTAATCCGCGCGTGCGAGCACGCTCCCTATGGGGGTGGTCCGGGCCGCGGGACCCTTGAACCGCTCGCCCAATACCTTTACACTGCAAGTAGCAGCCGGCGGTCGGCGGGAAGTTTCTCATCCCTTCCGGCGCATCCCCTGTTCCGGCGGGAATCCCCGTCGACGAACTGTGCGGCGTGAGTTTGCGTAACAATGGGATCTTTTTACACTCTGCACGGTTCGAGGCGAGACCAGCCGTAGCAATACGGAACGGTTCGTGTCATTTTAACCTCTCGCAGGATAGTCGCCCCATCGAAAGGCCGTGTATGCCAGCGGACGTGGTCATCGAAACCCGCAACCTGACCAAAGTCTATCGTGACTTTTGGGGTCGGCAAAAAGTGCGGGCGTTGAAGGCGCTCGACCTGGAGGTCCGCCGCGGTGAGATCTTCGGGCTGCTGGGCCCCAACGGGTCGGGCAAGACCACCACCATCAAACTCCTCCTGGGGCTATTGTTCCCCACCAGCGGCCAGGCCCTGGTGCTGGGCCGCGAGGCCACCGACGTCACCAAGAACGAACGGATCGGCTACCTGCCCGAGGAATCCTACCTCTACCGCTTCCTGAATGCCGAGGAAACGCTGGATTTCTACGGCCGGCTGTTCGACATGCCTTCGCTGGTTCGCCGGCAGCGGGTGGCCGACCTGATCGAGTTGGTCGGCCTGACGCGTTCCAAGAAACGGCAGTTGAAAGAGTATTCCAAGGGCATGACCCGCCTGATCGGATTGGCCCAAGCCCTGATCAACGATCCTGAGCTATTGCTGTTGGACGAGCCCACCTCGGGCCTCGATCCGATCCATACCCGGGAAATGAAAGACCTGCTGGTCCGGCTCCGCGACGAAGGGAAGACGATCGTGTTGTGCAGCCACTTGCTGGCCGACGTGCAAGACGTCTGCGATCGGATTGCCATTTTGCACCAGGGCGAATTGAAGGAATTGGGCCGGGTCGACAGCCTACTGAAAGTCCGCGACGTGACCGACATCCAGGCCACGGGACTCAGCGACGCGGCCCAGGCGGAAATCCGCGAGGTGATCGCCCGGCATCAGGGCAAGCTGCTGTCGATGGGCAATCCGACCACCACGCTGGAGGAGTTGTTCGTGAAGATCATCCGCGAGAGCGAAGCCCATCCGGGGCGACGCGTCCGCAGCGCTGGGCAGCTCTGAGTCATGGTCAACGAAAACCCGCTTCCGCCCTTCTTCGAATGGTTTGCCGGCAGCGCCGCCTACTGGGCGCTGCTGCTCCTGGGGTTGGGCTGTGCCGCCCTGCTGGGAAGCTGGCTCTTGGCGGCCTTGCACCACGGACCGGGCGAGGGCACGGTGATCGTTGGCCGATCGCTGCTCCAGGGCCTTCGCGACGGGTGGGGGATTTCTTCGCGGCGGGTCGCGGCGCTGGCCCGCCTGGCGGTCAAGGAATCGATCCGCCGCTGGGTGGTTGCGGTATTTGCGGTCTTCCTGGTGATCTTGTTGTTTGCCGGCTGGTTCCTCGACCCCAACAGCCCCAATCCGGCCCGGCTATACATCGGTTTCATGCTCACCACGACCACCTACCTGGTCCTGCTCTTGGCGCTGTTCCTCAGCGCTTTCAGCCTTCCCAACGACATCAAGAACCGCACTATCTATACCGTGGTCACCAAGCCGGTTCGGGCCACCGAGATCGTTTTGGGCCGGATTCTCGGTTTTTCCATCGTCGGCACCAGCCTGCTGGCCATAATGGGGGTGATGAGCTACGTGTTCGTGGTCCGCGGGCTGAACCATACCCACAGCGTGGCGCTCGCTGAACTGGTGCCCGACGACTCCGGTTCGTCCACGTCCGGCGGCGCGGACGGGCATGCGAACGCCTGGAAGGGACGCACCCGACCGTCGCAGCGGCACTGGCACGCGATCCATGCCGTGCGCGTCGTCGACTCGGCGGGCGAGGCCCGGGTACATACCCGGGTGGAAATGTCGAACGGCCATTGGCACACCCTGACCATCGACAAGCAACTGCTCGCCGGCCCCCTGCCCGCCAAGGCCACCATCGAGACCGGGCCGGCGGAAGGCCTGTTCATGGCCCGCGTGCCGATCTACGGCAAGCTTCGCTTCCAGACCCGGGAGGGGCACGAGTCGGAACAAGGGATCAGCGTCGGCGACGAGTGGACCTACCGCAGCTACATCGAAGGGGGCACGCTGGCCGCCGCGATCTGGGCCTTCGAAAACGTCAGCGAAAGGGACTTTCCCGACGGGCTTCCCTTGGAGTTGACGATCAGCATCTTCCGCACCCAGATGGGCGACATCGTCAGCGGCATTCCCGGCAGCCTGTGGTTGCGGAACCCGGCCAACGGCATGAAGGTCGAGGCCAAAGTCTTCGCCGCCAAGGCCTACGCCACCGACGAACAATTCATTCCGCGCAAGCTCCAGGCTCCCGACGGCCGTTGGCTCGACTTGTACCGCGACCTGGTGAGTGACGACGGCCGCTTGGAAATCTGGCTGCAGTGCGCTCAGCCGGCCCAGTATTTCGGCATGGCCCAGCGGGATCTGTACATCCGCGCGCGGGACGGTTCGTTCGCCTGGAACTTCACCAAGTGCTACCTGGGGATCTGGCTGCAAATGGAGCTGTTGCTGGCCTTCGGCGTGGCCTTGAGCACTTTCCTGAGCGGGCCGGTCGCCATGGTGGCCACCTTGGGAGTCCTGCTGGGCGGGCTGTTCGTGCCTTTCATTCGCGATTTGGCGGCCGAAAAGGTGCCCGGCGGCGGCCCCGCTGAATCCCTCGTCCGCCTGCTCACCCAGGACAACGTGGTATCGCCGTTGGAGCCGGGGCTTCGTACCACGTTCGTCAAGATGTTCGACAAGGTGGCCGAACAAGCCATCGGATTCCTGGGGACGGTGCTTCCCGATTTCGGCCAGTTGGATTACTCGGAATATCTCGTCTCGGGCTTCGACGTAGATTGGAACGTGGTGCTGGTGGGGATCTTCACGGCGATTGGCTTCGTTCTGCCGATTTCCGTGGCCGGATACTTCCTTTTCAAGACGCGGGAGGTGGCCGCATGACCCCCCGCCGTTCGTTTTACCGCAAAATCGGCTATTTGACAGGCATCGCCCTGTTGCTGGCGCCTTTGTTCTGGCTCAGCCAGCCGTCGACGATCGACCGCCCGGGAGCCAAGGGCACTCCGGGTGGGAAGATCTCGCAATTACGCGCGAAGTATCATCTCGGTGCGACCGACTTGGGCGAAATCGATCCGGCCGGCGTCACGATCAAGCTGGCCACCCTGGGCATGAGCGGCATCGCCGCCGACATCCTTTGGATGAAGGCCGATCGCTACAAGGTGAAAAAGGATTGGACCGATCTTTCCGCCACGCTCATGCAGATCCGCACGCTCGAGCCCAACTTCATCGGGCCCTGGCGCTTTCAGGCCTGGAATCTCTCTTACAATGTGTCCCACGAGTTCGACGATTACCGGCAGCGCTACCGCTGGGTGATCCGCGGCATCGATTACCTCAAAGAGGGCATCCACTACAACGAGCACGAGCCGGTCTTGCAATGGGATGTGGGCTGGTTCATCGGCTACAAGATCGGCCGGTCCGACGAGAAAAAACAGTTTCGCCGGCTCTTCAAGGAGGACGACGACTTCCACGGCTCGCGGCCCATGGACGAGCGCGACAACTGGCTGGTGGGCCGGCAGTGGTTTCGCGAGGCCGAGGAGCTGGTCGATAGCGAGGGCGTCAAGGTCCGCGGCGTCGACCCGGTCGTATTCCGCTCCGATGCCCCGATGTGGATGACCAATTACGCCGAAGCCTTGGAAGGCGACGGGACCTTCGGCGAGGTGGCCAAGCACGCTTGGATGAATGCCCAGGCCGACTGGGATCGCTTCGGCCGTATCGAGGTCCTCTCCACCAGCGGCCGCACGATCCGGCTGGGTGAAAAGGAGCTCCACCAGGCGGCGGCCCGCCGCTTGACGGACGAGTTGGATGCGCTCCAGCCCGGATTGCGGCGGCGGATCGTGGCGGAGAAGCGGGCTCAGCTTGACCCGGCCGAACGGGAAACCCTCGATGTGCCCCCGGAAAAGCTCGCCGACAAGCAATACCAAATGTCGCTGGCCGCCAAGGAGCGGATCCGCGTGACGCACGACGAAGTCGCCCGCCGCATCACCGGCCCCAACCAAGGCAAAGCGTTGGAGTTGGCCCAACAGATCGCCGATCTCGAGGACCTCGCGGGCGCAATCGAGCGCTATCGGGAAATCGTCAACTACGACTACTGGTACCACCGGGCGCTGATGGAGCAGACCGCCCAGGCCCTCAATGCCCGAAAGCTGATCCACCAGGGTGATCGGGACTTCAACGACGGCGATCTGCTGGGATCCCAAAAAGCCTACGAGCAGGGCATGGCCCTCTGGCGCAAGGCCCTGGATCAGTTCCCCGAGTTGATCGGCGATCGGACCATGGGCGATACCCTGATGGACGTGATCAAGCGCTATCGGGAGATTCTGGGTCAGCTCGACGAGCCGTTTCCCAAGAACTTCATCCTCCAGGACGTCCTCGACAAGCACGAAATCAAGGGCGAGCCGAAGAAGTAGGGTGCGTGCTTGCACGCACGTGTTGGGGAGGTCGCGCCGCATGCATGCGTGCGTGCAAGCACACACCCTACGCCACGGCCGGCCGCCGCTCACTCGATGAACCCGCCGGGCGGGTTCCAACACCGGAGAGTCTCCGGTTCCTGGTTTCCCCAATCTCTTTCGTACTCGCCCAAACGCACGTATTTCGCAAAAGTCGAATACGGCCAGAGACCGGGAGCGGCTACCAGGCCGTGTTTGACCGGGTTGTAGTGGATATAGTCGACATGGTTCTTCCAGTCGGTTTCATCGCGAATCGAGTGCTCCCAGCCGCGCCGCTGCCAGATGGCATGCTCCCCTCGGCACCGGCGGGAGGCCTCTGGTTGCGGCTCTGCGTAGCCGGCTTCCAGGAGTGCGCGCGTGAAGCGGCTCTTGACGAGCCTCCACCGCGTCGGGTAGTCGTCGTCGCCCGGGGGCAAACGCCACAAACAGTGAAGGTGATCGGGAAGTAGGACCATCGCGGCGACTTCCCACGGCCGTTCCCCTTGCGTCTCCTCAATCGCGCGGCGGAGGTCCCGCCGACCGGCATCGCCTGTCAAGATCGGACGCCGGCCATAGCTGACCACGGTGAAGAAGAGGCCCCCCGGCTGACGCCAGCGTCGATACCAACTCATGGCTTTGTTTCCCCGTAGGGTGCGTGCTTGCACGCACGTGTTGGGGAGGTCGCGCCGCGTGCGTGCGTGCAAACGCCCTACGCCACGGCCGGCCGCCGCAACAGACACGACCAGCCCAAGAAGCCCTCGGCGCGCAAGGGGCTCTCCCATCGCATTGGACGGAGGTGTACGAATTCGAAGAGCCGGCCCAGTTCGGAGCGGATCTCCTCTTCCGACACCTGCGGCGGCCCGCCTTCCACGACCGGTTCGCCCGCCGCCCCGGCGAGCGTCAGGTAGTAGGAGCCCGGCCGGGTCACCCACCACAACATGTCGAGGAACCGCGCGAGTTGCTTGCGGCGGGCGAAATGGTAGAAACCGACGTCCAACACCAGGTCGAAACGCTCGGCTTTCTTGGCGAAATCGTAGATGTCGGCCAGCACGAAGCGGACGAGCCCCCCGTCCTGCTCGCAACGCAGCCGCGCGCGTTCCAACGCCAGGGGGGAAGCGTCGAGGGCCGTAACCTCGAATCGCTTTTGCGACAAGTAAATCGCATTGGCCCCCGTGCCGCAGCCGAGTTCCAGGGTGGAGCAGGGCCGCAGGACCCGCTCTTGGACGAGGTGCATCAGTTCGGGCGAGGGACGCCCTGTTTCCCAGGGCGGCGTTCCTTGGCGATAGAGCGCATCCCAATCGGGAACGTTTTGCTTCTTGGTCTTCAAGCGACTCATTGCGATTTCCCCGATGTAGGTTGTCCCGTCGCACGCAACCCCTAGTCTCGACTGTTCCGTCACGCTTTGCAAGCTTCTTGTCCCGATGGGCCGGCCACCTCTCGCCCCCCACATCGTAATAGAGGTCGGGTGGGGCTCGCTCCGCTCGACCCACCCATTACGTCGCTGGGGGCCGGCAAATTACTTGCAGTCAGGGCCCCCGCGCCGTAGCATAACGACCGAGAAAACGCCGAAATCCAGGCCCACCCGTGCGTGCAAGCACGCACCCTACTGTCTGCGAGCCGTTATGCCCTTGCTGGATCGCGACGAATACGTCGAGCAGGCCTACTTCTTCCATGCACTGCACGAGCGGATGCAGCAGAACATGTCGACCCAGGAGCTGCTGGTGTCGTTGAAACAGGAGATCCTCTCCACGACCAAACTGCCGCTGGCCCTGGATTATATGGCCAGCGAATTAAGATTGACCGGCGGTTTTGCCACCGCCATGGCCCGGCTGGACCACTATTTCACGCCGTTTCAAACCTTCGTGATCCGCGAGGCGGAGCGCGAGGAGGGACGGCTCGACTTCCGCGTGGCCCTGGAGATACTTCGCCGCGAGGCCGAATATCGCGTCCAGGGCGTCACCCCCGCGGGGATCTTCGTCTACCAGTTCGAGACGCTCTGCCGCAACCGCCTGGGCTACGACGCCGGCCTGGAATCGATCGCCGCGGACCCCTTGTTCGACGAAGCCTGGAAGGAGTGGATTCTCATGGTGCGGCGGCAAATCGGCATCATCGACTTTGCCGATCTGATTTACGTTCGCAGCGAACACTACCGCGATTGGCGGGGCGAGCCGGAAAAACCGATCCTCTTCGGCCGCAAGGAAGGGCAAATCGCCCTGGCCCATCGCCACAAAGATCCCCTCTACCTTTTTTCCGCGCTCCAGCGACACTTGGGGTATCCGGCCGTACCGCGTGCCCAGGCCGAGGGGGAGCAGCGCTACGTGATTCCTGTGCTTCAGAGGCGTGTCGAACGCCTGGAGCAGCGAATTCGACTCCTGGAAGAAGAGCTTCGCGGCGGCATCAACTTGGCGCGATTTTACGTGGCGCATCCGCCCAAAAAACCGGAAGAACCCGGCAATCAACCACCCTGAAGTGGGTTCCCGAATTTAAACAACCGTGCTAGACTTAATTTCGACGGCGCGAGAGGCGATTATCTTTGTTGCACAGGCCAAAGGCTGACACGAGCCTTTCCACACTGTAAAGCTGTCTATTGCCTCGAGCCGCGCAGAGTATAAAAATACGCCTGGGATCTATAAGCTGAGGCCTTGTCCTCCATCGTTGGGGGGCCATTCGACGTGGGCGCCCGAATCGCCGCGAAGGATCGTGCGCGCCGTTTCCAACCGCTGTGTCGCTATTACCCGCCAACGCCGCCCGCTGATCGTAACGCGAGCTACGCAATCATCGGGCATCCTCTCACGATCGCGCCGAGAAACAAGATGAAACTAGATCAGATCGATTCCGCCGATTCGGGGGCCCACCAGGCGTTGATGGTCGATTTGGAATCCGCCACGGTGCGGTTCTGCGGCGATTCCGGCGACGGCATGCAGTTGGCCGGCACCCAACTCACCAACACCTCGGCCCTGGCGGGCAACGACGTCGCGACCTTTCCCGACTATCCGGCGGAGATCCGCGCTCCCCGCGGCACCCGGGCGGGCGTGAGCGGTTTTCAAATCCACTTCGCCCGCCGCAAGATTTTCACCCCCGGCGACCAGGTCGACGCCTTGGTGGCCATGAATCCGGCGGCCCTGGTAACCAATCTTGCGGACCTGGTGCGCGGCGGCGTGCTGATCGTCAACAGCGATGCCTTCGGCAAACGCGATCTGGACGTGGCCGGCTGCAAGACCAACCCGTTGGAGGACGGCACGGTCGACGGCTATCAGCTTTTCAAGGTCGACATGACGCGGCTCACTCGGCTCTCCGTCGACGATCTCAATCTGGGCACCAAGGAAGCCGACCGCTGCCGCAATTTTTTCGCCATGGGCCTGGTGTTCTGGCTCTACGACCGCTCGCCCGAGCCCACCAAGCAATTCATTCTCGAAAAGTTCGGCAAGCGCCCGGCGATCGCCGAAGCCAACCGGCGGGCCCTGGAGGCGGGCTACCATTACGGCGAAAACACGGAGGCCTTTACCAGCCGTTACCACATCGACCGCGCCGATTTGCCGCCCGGCGTGTATCGCAACATGACCGGCAACCAAGCCCTGGCCTGGGGCCTGATCACGGCGGCGCGACAGAGCGGTAGCGAATTGTTCTACGGCAGTTACCCCATCACGCCGGCCAGCGACATCCTGCACGAACTGTCCAAGCGGAAGAATTTCGGTGTGCGGACCTTCCAGGCCGAAGACGAGATCGCGGCCGTGACGTCCGTCATCGGCGCTTCCTTCGTCGGCGCGATGGCCGTCACGGGCACCAGCGGGCCGGGACTGGCGCTGAAAGGCGAGGCCCTGGGGCTGGCGGTGATGACCGAACTACCGTTGCTGGTGATCGACGTGCAACGCGCCGGGCCCAGCACCGGCATGCCGACCAAGACCGAGCAGGCCGACCTGAACATGGCCATTTTCGGCCGTCACGGCGAGTGCCCCCTGCCGGTCCTGGCCGCGGCCAGTCCGGCCGATTGCTTCGAGGTGGCCCTCGAAGCCTGGCGGATTGCCTCCACCTACATGACGCCGGTCGTGGTGCTCAGCGACGCCTACGTGGCCAACGGGTCCGAGCCGTGGCGGATCCCCGAAGTGGAATCCCTGCCGCGGATTTGCATCGCGCATCCCGAGGCCCGCGGCGACGGCGGCGAGTTCATGCCCTACCAGCGCGACGCCCGCTTGGCCCGCCCCTGGGCCCTTCCCGGCACGCCCGGCTTGATGCACCGCATCGGCGGCTTGGAGAAAGAGGACGTCACCGGCGCGGTGTGCTACGATCCGCAGAACCACCAGAACATGATCCGCATCCGCGCGCAAAAGGTGGCCGGCATCGCCCAGGACATTCCGTTGCAGAAAGTGGAAGGCCCCGATCGCGGCCAGCTCTTGGTCCTCGGCTGGGGCGGCACCTACGGGGCCCTGACCACCGCGGTGCGGCGGATGCAGTCCCGCGGCCGTTCGGTGGCGCTGGCGCATCTGCGTTACCTCAACCCCTGGCCGCGCAACCTGGGCGAGTTGCTCGGCCGCTACGACAAGATCCTGGTCGCGGAGCTCAATCGCGGCCAGTTGCGGAACTTGATCCGCGGCGAATTTCTGGTCGATGCCGAGGGTCTGAACAAGATGACCGGCCGCCCGTTCACCGTCGGCGAAGTTGTGGAAGCCATTGAAAAGAACCTAGAACTCAGGAGCTAGGAGTTGGAAGTTGGGAGTTAGACGTCAGGGAGATTGAGCGGCGTTTGTCGCCAACTCCTGACTTGTAACTTCTGAATTCTTCACTACCATGATCAACGCCATGAGCACCGAAACGATTTCCCCGCCCGTCAAGCGGACGCCCAACGACTATGCCAGCCAACAGGACGTGCGCTGGTGCCCCGGCTGCGGCGACTATGCGATCCTCACGGCGATGAAGAAGACCCTCTCCGCGCTGGGCATCCCGCAGGAGAAATTGGTCTTCGTGTCGGGGATCGGTTGCTCCAGCCGCTTCCCCTACTACATGAACACCTATGGGATCCATTCCATCCACGGTCGGGCCCCGGCCGTGGCCACCGGCGTGAAGACCGTGCGGCCGGATCTCTCCGTGTGGGTCATCACCGGCGACGGCGACGCCCTGAGCATCGGCGGCAACCACTTGATTCACCTCTTGCGGCGGAATCTGGACATCAACGTGGTGCTCTTCAATAACCGCATCTACGGGCTGACCAAGGGTCAGTATTCGCCCACCTCGCCGCTGGGCCACGTGACCAAGAGCACGCCCATGGGCGCCATCGACAACCCGCTGCACATCCTCTCGGTGGCCATCGGCTGCGAAGCGACCTTCGTCGCGCGGACGGTGGATATCAACACCAAGCACGTGGGGGTGGTGCTCCAGCGGGCGGCCGAGCATCGGGGCACCTCGTTCGTCGAGGTCTACCAGAACTGCGTGGTCTTCAACGACGGGGCCTTCGACTACGCCTCGGCCCGGGAGACCAAGGCCGACGCCACGCTCGAACTGGAGCACGGCAAACCCTTGATCTTCGGCAAGAACCGCGACAAGGGCATCCGCCTCAAAGGGCTGGAGCCGGAGGTCGTTACGCTGGGCGAGAATGGCGTCAGCGAAAAAGACCTGTTGGTGCACGACGAGAAGGCGGCGTCGCCGAGCCTGGCCTACTTGCTGAGCCGCATGCACGTGCCCGATTTCCCCGAGCCGATGGGCATTTTCCGTGCGATCGATCGGCCGATCTACGACGAGCGGCTTAACGCCCAGGTGGCCCAGGCCCAACGCACGCAAGGTGTCGGCGATTTGCAGAAGATGTTCACCGAGGGCGAGACCTGGGTGGTCGAGTGAAGCTCTTCCTCACGGCGCACAGGCGCTCAACGACTGCGGCCGGCCGACACGAATCGGCGCGTGCGCCGCGAATTCCTCGTAGCCGCGGTCGCCCAGGAACTTCCGCATCCGCTCGCAAATCACCCGGTGCTCGAAGTGGCATTGGGGTAGCCCCACTTCGCAGCAATTGCCGCAAATGACCAAAATGTTTGCGATGCAGCCCAGGATTTCTTCCAATCCACCCGAATTAGGGTAGTGGTCCAGGGCAATCCACATCTTTGCGGATTGGTGTGTGAAGCCGACCACCAACAGCTTTCCCACCGGGAAGGTATCGATGGTCGCGCCCGGACGTGCCGCGGAGACGATTTGCAGCAGGGATGGTCGTTCTTTCATGGCCAGCCTCCTCGTGCATCATCGGTATCCGACAGGCTTTCAATCACTCACGAATCGATGCGGCGTCAAAACCACGATTTCCAACATCCAAAACTCAGTAAAACCGTAATAATTATTTATGCAAACGCACAACAGGCAAGCCCCGTTCCACCGCGGGCGAAGCCGCCATCGCGATCCAGAACAGGGAACCAAGTAAACCGATCGAGTGGAGTAATGACCCGTGTGCGATTCCTAGCGCGTTTCCGACAGATCCTTGGCGTGGATGTAATCCGCGATCGGCCGATCCATCGCCCGAAGTTGTTCGTGAGTGATGGCGATCTCGCGCGAGATGGCTTTTTCCTGGGCCGAGAGTTCCAGGTCGCCGCTTTCGGAGAACAAGACGATGCGATCTTTGACGCCCGGCACCAACTGCCGCACGCGCTCCGGAGTTCCCAGGCCATAGGCCACGTGGCCGGCGCCGCAGAGCACGATCATCGTCCGCCCGTGGCCGGGCTCGGATTGAAGGAACTTTGCAATTGCCGCGGCCATGGTTTCATCGCGGGCGATTTGGGCCTCAACCATGGGGCGAACCCGCTGGGGAGTGGCGGCCAGATGGACCATCATCTGCATCGCGAGCAGCTTTTCGTACAGCGGATCGGCGAGTTGCATCTTGGCCGGAAGCTCTTGGCGCGACGCCGGATCGAGCTTCGCGACGCCTCCGCCGCGGGCGATGCGGTGGATGAGCTCGCTGCGGGCGTTGAGCGCCAGGACCGGCGCGCCCAGGTTTCTGGCCGTCTCGAGCACCGGCTGATACTGGCGAAAGTTGGGCCAACGCTGCGCCCACTGGGTGGTTTCGGCCAGTTGATCAAAATTGATCTCTTTGCGGTTGTACCGCTCGACGACTGGTTGCTGGCAGGCTTCGATCTGCTCCAGGCCGACGGCTAGCGAAAGACCCCGCTTGCCGAGATCGGCGATGAGGCGGGTCTGGAGCTCGTGGTGTTCGGCGATCGTATGATGTTCGCCCAGATAGATCACGCGGGCCTCCGCGAGATCCGCCAGAATTGCTTCATAGGGGATCGGCTCGCCCCGATAGAGGTCGAGCCACAAGCGACAGCGACGTGCTTCCTCACCGGCCCGCGCCCAGGAAAGGCACAGAGATAAAAAGGCACAAAGGCACAGCGGCAGGAAGGGACAGAGGGGGAAACGCACGAAGGCACAAAGTCCGGAATTCCATCGCGGCATGATTACCACTTCGCCCCTCTGGCCCTTTGTGCCTTTGCCCCTTTCCCTACACCCGTTTGCCCAGCGAAAACGCCTGTCCCAGGTACTTGCCGACGCCGTGATAGGTGTGCCCCTTGGGCGAGAAAAGGATCGGCTGGATCTTATAGATGTCGGGCACGCTGCCGTCGATGAGCACGTTTTCGTCGGCTTTGACGTCCATGATCTGGCCGATGAACTGGGTGTGCACGCCGAGATCGATCGAGTGCACCAGCTTGCACTCCAGGACCAGGGGAAACTCCAGCACATAGGGCGCCTCGACCAACTCGCTGCGGACGGCGGTCAGCCCGGTCACGGCGAACTTATCGACGTTGCCGCCCGAGACCAGGCCGAAGTAGTCGGCCTGCTTCACGTATTGCTCGGAGGGAATGTTGATGGTGAAGGCTTTGCGCTCGACAATCGACGTGTAGGAGTGCCGCGTCTTTCGCAGCGAGACGGCCACGCACGGCGGATTCGAGCAACACAGGCCGACCCAGGCGGCGGTGATGACGTTGGGCTTGCCCATCGCGTCGTAGGTTCCCACCACCGTCAAGGGCGTGGGGTAGAGCACCGCGTCGGCGCCGATTGATTTCTTCATGAGGTCCCTCCCGGGCCGCAGCGAGCAGCGATTGGCCGATCGCGAAATACTCGATACCGACCTCGTCAAACAGGCCAACGATTGTGAAAGATCCGTTTTTCCTGGAAGCGGTACTCGCGCGGCACGCGTTCGGCCGGATATCCGACCGGAATAAAGGTATGCGGCGTGATGTTGCCGGGCAAGCCGAATAGTTCGCGGAAGGTCTGCATCCGCTCCGCTTCGGGATACACGCCCGTCCAGACCGCGCCCAATCCTACGGCGTGGGCGGCCAGGAGCAGGTTTTCCACCGCCGCAGCGCAGTCCAGCGGCCAGTTGCCCGGGTATTTTTCCAGGCTCACGTCGCCGCACACGAGAATGGCCAGCGGAGCCTCTTTCGCCATTTCGGCATTCGGGAGAATTGTTGCCACCCGTTCCAACAGCCGCCGGTCGTCGATCGCGCCGAAATACCAGGGCTGCGCGTTGCCGGCGCTAGGCGCGGCCATGGCGGCGGCTAACAACACCCGGATCACGTCGTCGCCGACCGCCTTTTGGGTGTATTTCCGCACGCTGCGGCGACTGGCAATGACCTCCAAAGCTTCCATCGATAATCTCTCCGCCGTGGTTATCTTTTTCTGTTTCGCTGGGACTCACGATAATCCCAAACGCCCGGCAGGGGAAGCCCCCGCGGCGTCAGATTGTCGGTCGGTTCCGGCAATGGTAGACTACCTTGATCCACGAATTGCCCTTTGGACCCGCTACCATGACCAGTACCCGAATCCACCGCGTTTTGCAAGGGCTGGGCTCCATCGCCTTCCCCGGCGTGTATGACACCCTTTCGGCGAAGATCTGCCAACAGGTCGGCTTTCCCATGGCCTTCGTGTCCGGCTATTCGGTGGCCGCGACCACCATCGGCGATCCCGACATGGGCCTGCTCACGCAGACCGAGATGATCGAGCGGGCGCGGCGGATCTGCATGAGCGTGGAAATCCCCATCATCGTTGACGCCGACACCGGCTACGGCAACCCCTTGAACGTGCACCGCACGGTCCAAGAGTTGATCGCGGCCGGGGCTGCCGGCTGCTTCCTCGAGGATCAGGTGTGGCCGAAGAAGTGCGGCCACATGCGGGGCAAGCGGGTGGTCGATCGCCAGGAGTACGTCCACAAGATCCGCGCGGCTTGCGACGCCCGGGCGGGCCGCGACTTCTTCATCGTCGCCCGCACCGACGCCTTGGCCGTCCACGGTTTGGACGAGGCGATCGCGCGGGTTACGGCCGCCCGCGAGGCGGGCGCCGACGCGAGCTTTGTCGAAGCTCCCGATTCAGTGCAGCAATTGGCCGAGATCGGCCGCCGCGCGCCGGCACCCAACGTGGCCAACATGATCGAAGGGGGCCGCACGCCGATGTTGCCCCAGGAGCAATTGGCGGCCTTGGGCTTCCACCTGATCCTCTATCCGCTGGCTGGCCTGTACGCGGCCGCCCATGCCTTGGACGCGATCTACCACAAGCTCCGCAGCGATCGCACCACCTTGGGCGCCCAAGAGCGTTTGATGTCGTTTCGCCAGTTCAACGAACTGATCGGCGTCGATGAGAAGTATGCCCTGGCCGAGCGATTCGGCGTGGAGTAAGCTACCACTTCAGTCCGAACTGATCGCCGCCGCTGGCATGTCCCAATCCGCCTTTGAGCGGCACGGCCCGCTTCGGCGGCACCACCGGGGTGGTCGGCTCCTCGAAGAATGGCTCGTCCGGCTTCTTCACCACCGGCTTGGGCGCCAGGGCTTTGATGGAAAGGCTGATCCGCTGATTGGCCACGTCGACCGAGAGCACCATGACTTCCACTTCCTGGCCTTCGCTCACCACGTCGGTGGCCCGCCAGACCCGCTTCGGCGCCAGCTCGGAAATGTGGACCAGGCCTTCCACGCCCGGCTCGAGCGCGACGAAGGCCCCGAATTCCATGATCTTCGACACGATGCCCTTGGCAGTGCTGTGGGGCGGATACTTCGTTCCCACCTGCGTCCAGGGGTTCTCCAGCATGTCGCGATAGCCCAGGCTGATCTTGCCCGTTTCCGGATCGATCTTGTTGAGCTTCACGCGGATCGGCTGACCTTCCTGGAGCACGTCGCTGGGATGCTTGACGCGGGCCCAACTCAATTGGCTGACGTGCAGCAGGCCGTCGACGCCGCCAAGATCGACGAACGCGCCGAAGTCCATCAGCTTGCGGACCACGCCGTCGCGGATCTGGCCGACTTCCAGAGTGCCGAACAGATTCTGCCGGGCCACCTCTTTTTCCTGTTCCAGCACCGCCCGCCGGCTGAGCACCAGGTTCCGCCGCTCGGGGTTGCACTCGGTCACCACGCAGGTAAACCGCTGGCCGACGAACTCTTCCAGCTTCTCCACGCGATACAAGGCGATCTGGCTGACGGGAATGAAACCCCGCAGGTGGTTGACTTCGCACTCCAATCCGCCGGCATTGTGGCCGGTGACGAGGGCCTCGACCACGATCCCTTCGCTCACGTTCGACCAGTCGGCCACCTTCGCGGCGACATTTGGCACCGAAATCTCGTAGAGCCCCTCTTCGCGATTGAAACGCAGCACCTTCACGCGAATCTTACTGCCGATCTCGGGCTCCGCGAGCAACTGCCGCAAGGAAACGACCCCCTGCTCGCGGCTGCCCAATTCGACGAAAACGTCGTCCCGCTGAATGGCCACCACCCGGCCATCGTATACGGTATCCAACTCCAACAACGGCTGCCGGGTGACGGTCTCGCCGCCGATCAGCTCGTCCATCGAGGCGTCGCCCATGGCCTGCTTGAGCTGGTCTTCCAGTTTGGCCGACAGCGGCGTGCGGCGGTTCAGTTCCGAGAAGTCGTCATTGTCTTCGCCCTCGAGCGAATCGAACTCGCCGTCGTCCTGCGGTTCCCACGAGTCCTCAAGAGACTGGAGAACCTCAACGACCCCATCAACGCCCGCCGATTGCGTCTCGGGGGTTGCGCGTTGGCCTTCCGCCGGCACGGGACCCGGCAGCTTCACTTCCACGGCCATCTTGGGCATCGCCGGCAATGGAGATTGGGGCACGGCTGCCGGCGCCGGCGACGTCGTGTCCTCAATGGCGGAAGTCGCCCGCTGCGCGGCAACGACAGGCTCGGCTACGGCGGGAATCGTCGTCGGCGTCGGCGCTGTGGCGGCGACTGCGGGCGGAGCGCTGCCTGCGGCCAGGGCTGGCTGCGGATCAACCGCCGCCTCCGTCGCTATGGCCGCTTCGGCCGGGCTCGCCGCTGCCGTTTCCACGCCCGCCGCCTCTGGGCCGGCCTCTGCGGCGGGCGGCACGACCGGCGTCCAATCCCGCGGCCGTTTCGGCCGGTAGGCTTCCGGGTCTTTCTGGGAACCAATCAAGATCCGCCGGCGGGCCTTGCTCGCGGCGTCTTCGGATTCCGACACGTTCGACGGATCATTGGCATCGCTACTCATTGCTCTTCTCACAACCTCAAGCACAGGCAGTACATGACTGGACGCGTACTTCGCGAACCGTGGAAGCTCTATATTTTAGCAAACGTCGGGCGGGGGCTCCACGAGTTTGTGCGACAGGCGGTGTAAGAAAGTATCGGGTGGCGTGTGGTTGCCAGTAGTAGGGTGGGTGTTCGCACCCACGCATCGTTCGTTTCCCGTGAGCCACGAGCCCGGAATCAATCATCAGTTAGAAGATTTCGATACTTTTCATCACGTTGCCGCCGGAGGTTCGCGAGCCGTAAAGGCAGCGATCGGCGCTCTCGATCAGGTCCTGGGCGGGGAAATTCTTGGGCGGCAGCGTTACCGTGGCGGCCCCAACGTGGACAGACACCGCCGGCTCGGCGGCGGATTTTTCCCTGCTGGCCAGTCGCCGCACACTGGCAATCAATTGATTGCCCAACTGAACCGCCTCGCGCCGATCGCAATCGGGCAGGATCAGCGCAAAGCTGACCTCGCCGCTGGATACTACTGTCATAGAGGGGTGGTCTAGCTCTTGGCAAAACATCTCCAGACGTCGCAGGAGCCGCTGGAGACCTTCCACTCCCCGGGTTAAGACCAGCGTGTCGGCGTGGTTCAGTTCGACAAGGATCAGGCTCAGGCCGCAGCGGTTTTGCCGGCTCTCCGCCACGGCGGCTTCCAGCCGACCCAGCAGCCCGGGCTCGATTTCGCCACGCTCCGGTTCCCGCGGAGCCTCGTCGAAGCCGAACAGGTCATCCATCACGACGCTAGCTGGCAGCCTCGCGGCCGCGGCCGCACGCGCCGCGTCGCCGACGGAAAGGGGCGCCATTACGGGAATCGGTCGAGCGGCCTCGCCGCAGTGTTTGCCCAAAGTGCGAGTCAGCGCATCGAGCTCTTCCAGCAGCGCGGCATCCTGCAATGCCGAAACCGGCCCACAACGCTGTTGCAACAAATCTCCGGCCGCGTTGGCGGCGACTTCCGCCAATTGGGCCTGGGATCGCACCAAGACATCTTGATACGCCAGAGAGCCGGGCAATTCCAACGACAGCACGCCAGCCAGTTGTGTCACCCGTTCTTCCAGTCGGCCCACCAGGATCTCGAAGTCATTTGGCGTCATTCCATGATAGCGCTCGCCGGCGCGCAATAACGTGGCCAAGATGCCCGGCTGTCCGTCGACCAGGAGCCGCACTACCAGTTCCGCCAAGTGGACGATTTGCGGTAACGTCCGCACGCCAGGCGGCGACGGATCCACCTCGGGCCGCCAGGCCACTGCTTCCAGGAGGGTTTCGGGCAGTCCCCAATGGGCCAGCAGACGGGCCGAGAGGGCCGTGTGGTCGAAGCCCAGGGCTTCGCATTCCAGGGCCGCGAGATCCTTGCCGGAGAGCCGGGCTTTTTGCAGGAATTGCCCGTAGAGCGGCCCGATTTCCTGCATCAGCAGGAGCATGCCGACGTCTTGGAGCAGTCCGGCCGTGAAGGCCTCGTCGCCCGGCTGTCGCCAGACCATCTCGCTGATCTCGCGAGCGGCCACGGCCTTGGTCAGCGTTCTCCGCCAGTAGCGGCCCAGCGCTGCGGCCGACATGCCTGAAAACAGGGCCGCCGGCAAGCTGAATCCGAGCACCAGCAGTTTGAGCGGCTTGGTTCCTAGCAGGGCCAGGGCCTGATTCAGGTCGGACACTTCACGGGAAAGGCCGAAGAGGGAGCTGTTGACGGTGCGGAGGATTTTGCAGGTCAGGGCGGGGTCGTTTTCGATGCACTGTTTCAGCGCATAGCTGTCGACCTGCGGATTGGCCGTGAGTTCCAAGACCTTCATCGCCACCGACGGCAAGCTGCACAGCCGCTGGGCTCGAAGAACGAGGGTATCGAGCGTGATCGCCGCGGCGCTCATGCGAGGTTTTGGGAGGTTCGGGTCGCCGCAGGAACAGGGGCCCGGGCGGGGGGGTATTCTCGGGTCAAGACGCACACCACAAGTCTAGTTCATGTTTTCCCCGGTCGCACACGGCGCGCAGAGCGATCCTCCCATACCAGGACCACAAGTTTGTCGTGGCCGAAGAAGTGGAGATCCCCGGTCGGCACCGTCCGAAGGGATGGTCGCGGTCGAGAACGACCGCCCGGGGGGAAGGAGTGTTTACTTACGGTGCCGAATTCTGGCCCGCATGCGCCGTTTCTTGCGGCCGAGCTTACGCCGGCCTTTCCCTGTCTTTTTGACTCCCACGCATTGCTCCGTACTAAGTTGCTGGACGTGCCTTGGAGAGGCCCAATCGGTTGATTTGACACCCTGCCGCCTTTGGGCAGTCCGTTACTATAGCAAAATTGGCCCCGATCAGGCAAGTACACCCCACGAATTAGCAGGGCCGATCAGTTTTCCGAATATCAAACCGAGGCCGAGGTTAGGGCGTAATGAGTGATAGACGGATCGATTTTACACCCTTTCACGGAGGTTCTTGTGGAAGATTCTCGCTCAGCGGGGAATCTGTTGGAGCTATTGGCTCAGATTCCCGATCCACGCGGTCGACGGGGACGACGGCATCCTTTGGTCGCCATGTTGACCGCCACCGTTTGTGCCATCCTCACCGGCTCACGCGGCTATCGCGCGATCGCCCAATGGGTTCGCGGTCAAAATGTCACGGTTTGGCAATGGCTCGGTTTTCACCGTAAACCGCCTTGTGCCAACAGTTTTCGCAACTTGCTGCTGGTCTTGAAACCCG
>Ga0302320_10000450_pt1 | contig 97683 bp, 97 predicted proteins | sample Bog_T0_3_FD_202130 | JGI IMG/M metagenome (GOLD analysis project Ga0302320, IMG submission 202130) | Peat permafrost microbial communities from Stordalen Mire near Abisko, Sweden - Bog_T0_3 | ecosystem: Environmental > Terrestrial > Soil > Wetlands > Peat | place: Sweden: Abisko, Stordalen Mire... | reverse complement strand
TAGTGCCGGTTCTTGGTCTCGTACTCCACGTGCGCCGTCGCGATCGTGATGCCGCGCTCGCGCTCTTCCGGAGCGTTGTCGATCGAATCGAACGAACGGAAGACGTTCTTCGGGTTGTGCTTCTGCAACACCTTGGTGATGGCCGCCGTCAACGTCGTCTTGCCGTGATCAATGTGACCAATCGTTCCCACGTTCACGTGCGGCTTTGTGCGATCAAACTTTTCCTTGCCCATAGTGTTCCGTCCCTTCCGTTAAACTTTTTTCTGTTGCGCTCCCTGAAATGACAGGAGCGAAAAGCTTGTGTTGCGCGCCTCAATAGTAGGCGTACACCTTGAGATACCTCTGCCGCAGTTCCGGCGGCACCGCTTCCACCTGTTGCAGGTAACGCTCGCGGATCAGAGCCTGGTCCGAAACCGGCAGCGCCTGGTAAAGCTCGGCCGTTTCCTTGCCCATCAGTCCGCGCTGCAAAGCGCCCTCGAAGTTGCGAATCCGCAACTTCGACCGGCCCATGCGGCTCAGAAATACTTCCACGTCCCGCGCGTCGAAGGCCGCGCCGATTCGCGCAAGGATTTCGGCGTATCCCTTCTCATCCTGCACGGCGATCGATGCCTGCTCAAACTTCATTTCCTGCCTCGCACCCGTCAGTCCTGCCGCCAGTTTCGATCAATGGAGCGGGAGACGGGACTCGAACCCGCGACCAACAGCTTGGAAGGCTGTGACTCTACCACTGAGTTACTCCCGCAAAAAACAGCCTTTAGCCATTAGCTTCTAGCCTCTAGCTTCATCTTGCCGGTGCTTGCCGAACTTGCCGGTGCTTGCCGAACCGGTTGATCCGCCCAACACGCAAGCTAGAAGCTAAAAGCTAGCAGCTAGAAGCTGAACTTCTGGAGCTGATGACCAGGATTGAACTGGTGACCTCTCCCTTACCAAGGGAGTGCTCTACCAACTGAGCTACATCAGCCCTCTTAACTAGGAGCCCGTACCGCTGCCCCTATCCTCCCCGCCCCTGCGAATCTTCTCCGCATGACGGGCTAAAACCGTCTTCAATGCCATCCCGCCTATAAAAATCAGCGGAAGCAACCGCAACTCCACCAGCCTGCCGTGGATGAGAACCGCGCCCTCTCCCACCGTAAACCAGGCCAGCGCCGCCAGAACCGCATACAGCGCCAGAGCCATCCAAAACTTCCGGTCCAAATCAGAACCAGTGCTTTTCAAGCCCTTGCGCTCAACCGGCTGCGGCTTTTCGCGCATTCCAACCCCGCAATTCATGGTGCACAGGGGAGGGTTCGAACCTCCGTAGCTCCAAAGAGCGGCAGATTTACAGTCTGCTGCCATTAACCACTCGGCCACCTGTGCATAACTGCCCTGCCCCACCTGTTTCAACCCACTTCAGCGCATCAGGCCCCGCCCGGAAAACCTCCGGCCTATCGGAGCATGCACCTCAGTGGAATCACCGCGGAGGACAGGTCCGGCGCCCAAAAAATCTCAAGCACCGGCAAAAACTTTTTGCCGTTCAGCCCCCGTTTTCCGCATTCCTTAAGTGGAGCTGGCGAAGGGATTTGAACCCCCGACCCTCTGATTACAAATCAGATGCTCTACCAGCTGAGCTACGCCAGCCCTTCCCACCCGGAAAACGCCCCGGAGACCATAAAACTGTACGAGCACACTAACCCTATGCACGCACTACGGCACAGAAATCAAGGTTAACATACCTCTGGGGAGCGGGGCAAACTGGAAGGGATGAGAATCCAGGGTTAGGATCACCCTCATTGCTACATTATCGTTTTATAAGTTGCGTAAACACCTTCGAAGATTGTGTCCCAACTGGCATTAAGCGCATAGCTGCGCGCATCCAGCCTCATCTGGGCGTGCTTTTCAGGGTCGGCCAAAACCCCGGCTATTGCGGTGGCAAATTTTGCATCATTGACAATCAGCCCGGTCTGGCCGTCGCGGACGATGGTCGGTGGACCGCCATCAGGGGACACTATGGCCGGCACTCCGCTGGCCTGAGCTTCCAACACTACGATGCCGAAGGTATCTGTATGCGAGGGGAATACGAACAGGTCCATGTTGGCATAAGCCTCGGACAACTCTTCCCCGCGCAGAACACCCGGGAACTCGGCTCGCGGCAGCCTCTCACGCAGCCAGTTCTCCTCGACGCCTTGTCCGACAATGAGGAAGCGAAAGTTTGTCAGGCCTATCCGCTCCAACTCTTGCTGCACCTGAACCAGCAGAGCTACATTCTTCTCGACAGAGAGTCGTCCTACAAACCCCAGAATCCTTTCGCGGTCCTCGGGATTGCGCTCGCGCTTGGCCGGATGAAAAAGTTCCGCATCCACACCACTCTGCGTCAGGTGGCAGCTTCGGCCCGTTGAGCGCTCCAGCAATGTGCACAACTCGGGATTGGGCGCAAACAGTACGCCAGCCATTTTATAGAACTTAACCAGTACGGCCATGGAGAGCTTTTCGATCTTTTGTTCGCTCATCGCCGACTGCCGCATCGGAAGCAGGCGCAGAAACCAGCCAGAACGCCGCGCCGCGTACTCGTGTAGATTCGTGTGCCAGCTGGCGGCCAGCGGCAACCCATAGCGGTGAGCCAGCCAGGCTCCCAACATTCCTACGTCGCTGGGACCGGTGATGTGAATCAGGTCGGGCTTAAATCGTTTCACCACTTTGCCAATGAACGGAACGTGACGCCAAAAAGCGGGGTCGAAGCGCAGATCTTTTTCCAAGGCTATGGAGAGAATCCCGCGCGGCAGCTCCAGCGTCCACACATTTCCGTTCTCGATGAGCTTCGGGGCGCGGTTTCCCGCACGAACACACAGGAAGGGCAGATTTTGCTTTCGTGCAAAGGCCTCAAACTGGCGGCTGTTGTGCGCCACTCCGTTCACCTCGTGAAAGGAATCGGGGAAGAAGGCCACCCGAGGCGGTCGATCAGTCATAGATAGATTGCCGTTGAATCCCCAACAGGCCGAAAACCTGTTTCTAGCGCGAGGCAACATCTCAGCCGTTCTACTCACCCAGCGCCAGGCGCAACTGGCGCCCCTCGCTCCAGACCATGCGCAGCCCGCCGGAGACCGGGCTAGCGCCCATCAACTGCATCGCTCCAAGCAGCCAGCTCATAGCTCTCGGCGCTGCTCCTGTGGGCCACAGCTCGCTCAGCGGCCGGACCACCCCGTTGGCGTCCGGGTGATAGACGCGCTCGTCCCAGCTCCGCGAGCCTTGCGGAAACTCCGGGTAGTGGCGAACGGCGTCTATGGTCGCCTGCAGCATGCGATGCTTCCACGGCTCGGCGTACTGCGGCATAAACAGCATATTGCTCTTCTTTTCCAGCCGAATCTCATGCACGAACTCGGTAAAACTGGCCGCGTTGGTCAGGTTGAGGTTGGCGTTCGGTTCAACGCCATGGCGGTCGCCGCCAGAGATTAGCAGCATATTCCACTGCTCGGCCAGCCTTCGCACTTCCCGGTTCTCTTCCCAGTTCCGCAGTCCGTTCAGTTCCAGCGCGTGCAGATAATTGCCGTTTTTCTGCAGGAACTCGGTTACCAGGAACTGATGCCTCTCCTTGCCGATCAGGTAGAGGTCCCACATGGGGTGATTGAAGACCACCAGTACATTCGGTTCTTCATCGAGCGCCTTGAGAATCTCGGTAAGACGCCCGTCGCTGGGGTTGGCCGTGAAATCAGCCAGTGTGTCCATCCACTCCGTAGCCTTGGCGCTGGGCAGGTTATGCACGCCCAGGTGGAAGGACTGCTCGCCATATGGAGCGCTCCACTCCACCGAAACCGGAATCTGACGCGCGCTCGCTATCATGCGCAGCAGCATCGGCGCTGTGATGTTGTCGTGGTCGGTAATGGAGACCATCGGCTTGAGATCCAGCTTCTCAATCTGGCGGGTTTCCAGGTCGAAAGCCAGCTTGGGCGTCATCGGCGGCGTCCAGTAGCTGGCCGCGTAGTCGATATGAAATTTATGCATCCGCTCCGAGCGTTGTTCCAGCCGAGTGAGCAGTGGGCGCATCCACGAGTTCTGATTGCACCACTTCGCCACAAAGTCCAGAGTCTCGCGCGATTGGTTGGTATGACTGTGCAGCGAGACTCCATACCTGAATCCCTGCGGCGCCAGCTTGTCGCGCCACAGGTACGAGATGGTCGAATCGGCCATTCTGCTCCTCAATTCCACGGGGAATGTGGAATTACTGGAGCCAGTATCCATTGCTGACCATCAACAGTGGGTTAAGGTCGTGCGAATGCCGCTTCAATTCAGGCGGAAATCAAGAAGGTTACGAGAAAACCTTGGAAGACACAGTGAAAAACCAGAATGCAGTAGTGGTGCAGTTTACGGTTTGCCTGTGATATGCTCGAAACGGTTCGCTGACCACAAGCAGACTTCACAGGACTGATTGAACTCAGATAGCGAATCAGATCAGACAGTTGTTCAATCCTGCCAAGGACATACGTTTTGTAATAGGAGGTTGGTCTTGGTCTCCACCAATTCTTTCGCCAGCTCGCCTAAAGGATCAATGCATTCACGCACAAACTTCTCCAGTTGATCCTGCTGGACAAAATCGAGAGCATAGTTGCCGCTAAGCTTCCCTGACTTCAACTCACGAGAGAAACTCACCCAATCACGCTGCTCCGGAACTGGATCAGCCTTTATCGAATCAACCACCAGCAGTTCTCCGGCCGTCACAACAATCGGGAATAGAAGCCAAATATATTTCTGGTCATCACGATTCGATCCCTTAGGAATTTCAGCGAGACGCGCTGTTAACGCCTTGGCCATTGGATAAAAAACTGCGTCATAGAGGCCGCCGTGATTTGCATGCCAACTATTGCCCTTACGATCAATGCGGCAGAACTGTACTGCCTTTATCGGCTGTAAATGTCGGTAATGTATCTTGTCGAATCCTAGGTGAGAGAACGCACTGATTTCGCGAAACATAGCTTTACCGCCTCCCAAGTCTTTTCTCATCTCATACTTCATTGGAAAACGGAACTGTTTGAACGTTGTCTTCGCGTCGCCCTCATTCTTAGGCCTGGTGATTAAAACAAGCGGATTGTTGCTGTTCTTGCATTCAACAATTAGTTCGACGAACGCTGCAACGTTGGCTGATTCGTTGAATGCAACTCGTTTGATTGCAGACACATCAATTTCGCGCGATTTACCCTCGTCCGGGTCTTCGAAAGCAACATTCGTCCTGATGTGGAAATTGAGAGTCTCAAGCTGGGTCGCAACATGCTGCTCCATTAGGTAGCCCGACTGCCTGATCGCTGCCATGATTTCATCGTTTGTCGGATTTGAGCTCATATCTAATTCATCTCACATCATTGGTGTACACATACTGCCTAATAATTGTATCGCTTACTCGAGTACAAACCGGAGTTTAAGCAGGGGCTACCTATAATCATCTGATTCAAGGTACTGAGGTACATCCAGAATACTGATTCCAGGTTTGATCCTGACATACGCCGCAGCGTCTAGGAATTGCGCTGTGCCCGGATTGTCGCCTATTCGGAAACAGACCAATACCCCTCAATGCGTTACTCAAAATTGTCGCGCGCCCTACTTGCTCGTCTTGGCCATCTCCGGCCCCAGAAAATCCTCCACCGTCCAGCCTGCCAGCAAATCTTCGCCGGGCGTCATCTCCTGGCTCTCGGCCAGCGTGCCTGCGGCAGCTTCGGCCACCAGGTAGTTCTCCGTCAGCCCCTTGCGCAGCATCTCAAAGGCCTGCTCCGGCGTATCGGCAAACTGGAACAGCTCGATGTCCTTGGGCGAAATAGCCCCGGTATCTACCAGCGCATCCAGGTTGAAAACTTTTTTCCAGTACTCCGAACCGTAGATCACCACGGTGATCTTATTGCCCAGCTTATGAGTCTGCGCCAAAGTCAGAATCTCGAACATCTCGTCCAGAGTTCCGAATCCGCCGGGAAAGACCACCAGCGCCTTGGCCAGGTAAGCAAACCATAGCTTGCGCATGAAGAAGTAATGAAACTCAAAGTTGAGCGACGGCGTGATGTATGGATTCGGCGCCTGCTCGAAGGGCAGCCGGATGTTCATGCCGATGGTCTTGCCACCGGCCTCATGCGCGCCGCGATTGGCTGCCTCCATGATGCCCGGCCCACCGCCCGAGGTGACCACAAAACGATGCCGCCGCGAGGGGATAGTCTTCGCCCAGGTAGTCAGCAGCCCCGCCAGCCGCCGCGCGTCCTCGTAGTAGCGGGCCATCTCCACGGCCGCTACAGCGCGCTTGCGCTGCAAGTCCGAGGCCTTTCCGGCAGCGATCTCCGGTGCTTTAGCCGGCTGCTCGTGGCTGGGTGCAGGTTGCGTGGAGCCGGTGTTATCCAACAGTTCCAGGGCATGGTCGGCTTCCTCGCGCCCGCGAAACCGCGCCGATCCAAAAAACACCACCGTGTCCTGTACCTGCTCCCGCCGAATGCGCGCCAGAGGCTCCATGTACTCGGAGACAATCCGGATCAGCCGCCCGTCAGCGCTGTTCAGAAAGTTCAGGTTTTCATAGGCCAGCGGAGCGGCTGCCAAAGGCGGCGGCGCACCGTTGCTTGTGATTGTCGCAACCGGCACGGCAGCATCGGCTAGTCCCTGGTCCCTGCCGGGGTCCCCGGCGAGCGATTTGTGCTCGCTGGGGTGGCTAGTCCCTAGTCCCTTAGTCCCTAGTCCCTGATCTTTCATGTTTTCATCCATCCCGATGGCGGAGTGCGTCATGAAACGCAATCCACAGATTCAAAAGTCCCAGCCCCGAAACAATGCCGCGTACCGCACCGTTGGCCGCATAGGTCCCAAGCGTGGGGAACTGCATAAACAAGGGGTTCTGGTCCCAAAATGTCCTGGACCATGGCACATAGCAGACTGCCAGGCCGATGTACATCCTCAGCAGCACCCGCAAAAACAATTCGGCGCGCTCCAGCCAGCGCGGAATCCGCTGTGGCGCGTGCTTGTCTGGCGAAGACTCCGTTGAGGGCGCGGGCACGAGCTTGGGCTCAGGCTTGGGACCCGGGCTTAGGTCGCGTTGTGGCGAGGTCAATTCCGGCTGCTGGGACATTCTATGAGTTCGCACACCGCCCCCAATAGCGGAACCAGAGTAGATGCATCTCGAAACCACTGCATTCAAGTCGACGCGACCATCAGGGAGCGGCGACCCTGAACAAAACTCAACAGGACACTGTGACTCTGGTTCCGCTCTGATTCCAGCCCCATCGCGGGCATTCGGCACAGGCCTATCCGCCGGCCCGGCACAGGGACGCCGTATTGCAACGGTAACACAGCAACCGCACGCGCCAGAAAGAAGGCGGTGGCCGTCGCAAGCTGAGCCCTCATCTTCAAAGTTGAGATCTTCGTCTTTCCAGGCATGGGGCTCATGCCCTGGTAAAGATAACAATTATGTAGTAACATAATTGTATGAAGACGCGCTTTGAGTGGGACCCCGCCAAAGCAACCGCCAACCAGCGCAAGCACGGCGTGAGCTTCGAAACTGCCACGCGCGTCTTCGCAGATCCATATGCGCTCTTTGAGCAAGATCGCATCGTCGATGGTGAGCTTCGGTGGCAAGCTATCGGAGTTGTAGACGGGTTTGTGATGCTCATGGTCGCTCATGCTGTGCTTGAGCGGGACGGCGTTGAAGGAATCCGCATTATCTCGGCGCGGCGCGCCAACCACAAGGAAAGGAGGCGTTATGAAGAGGAAATTGGTTCAATATGAGATCGACCTAGCCCATCCGCCCGCTCTGACGAAGACTCAGAAAGCGGAGATAGCCTCTCTCAGGGCCAAGCCGGAAACCGAAATCGACTACTCCGAGATTCCGCCGCTCGGCGATGCCTTTTGGAAGAATGCGGTGCGCAATCCGTTCTACCGGCCCACCAAAACATCCACGACCGTGCGCATCGACTCGGACGTGCTGCTCTGGCTGCGCGCGCAAGGCAGAGGCTACCAGTCTCGCATCAACGCCATCCTGCGCCGCGAGATGCTGGAATCGGTGCAATCGACGGCAACCAAATAAGCTGAAATTCAGAAATGGCAACGCTCTCACCGTCAACGCAACCGCCCGCCGCGTTATCCTGTCACCACATGATTCGCCGCCCGTCACTCCCCATTTTGACAGCCGCGCTCTTCGTTCCCCTGCTCGCCTCCGCCCAGCAGGTCGCGATTCCCTATCTTGCCGAGCAACCGGTGCGCGCTCGTCACGGCATGGTGGTCAGCGTCCATCACCTGGCCTCCGACGCCGGCCTTGAAACGCTGCGTGCGGGCGGCAACGCCGTAGACGCCGCCGTGACCACTGGCTTTGCCCTGGCCGTGACGCATCCGGCAGCAGGCAACCTGGGCGGCGGCGGCTTTCTGTTGCTGCGTACCCACGACGGTAAAGCCACCTTCATCGACTTCCGCGAGAAGGCCCCGCTCCAGGCCACTGAAACCATGTACCAGGACGCGAGCGGCAACGTCATTCCCAACTCCAGCGTCCTCGGCTATCGTTCCATCGCCACGCCCGGCTCGGTGGCCGGCCTGGTTTACGCCGAACGCCACTGCGGCAAGCTCGGCCTGCGGCGCGTCATCGCTCCAGCCATCCGGTTAGCCTCCCAGGGCTTTCAGCTCACCGCCGAAGAGGCCCGTGAACTCAGCGACCCGGATCTTGCTCGCTTCCCCGATTCGAAGCGCATCTTCCAGCGAGATGGGCAACTCTACAAGGAAGGTGAAACCTTCCGTCAGCCCGAACTGGCCCGCACACTCCGCCGCATCGCCGCCCATCCTGATGATTTTTACCGCGGCAAGATGGCCCATGAACTGGTCGCCGATCTCCGCAACGGAGGCGCGTTGCTCACCCTCGAAGACTTGGCCGGCTACACCGTCGTCGAGCGCGCTCCCATCGTCGGCAGTTTTCACGGCTACACGGTTATCAGCGCCCCGCCGCCCTCTTCTGGCGGAATCGTTCTGCTCAGCGCGCTCAACATTCTCGAAGGCGACGACCTGGCCAAACTCGGCGACCGCGGCCCTGCCTCGATCCACCTGATCGTCGAAGCCTTCCGCCGCGCCTACATGGATCGCGCAGACTATCTCGGCGACCCCGACTACAACCCCATCCCCGCCGCCGAGTTGACCTCCAAAAACTACGCCGCCGCCTGGCGCGCCTCTATCGCCCTCAACGCAGCCAGCCCCAGCGCTACGCTCCGCCGCCCCGAGGGATTTCTTCCTCCCGCGCCCAAAACCGCCGGCCGGCGCGCCGAATCGCAGAACACCACCCACTATTCGGTGGTGGACAATCAGGGCAACGCCGTTGCCGTCACCACCACCCTCAACAACTCCTTCGGCTCCCACGTCACCTCCGGCACTCTGGGCTTTCTGCTCAACGACGAGATGGATGACTTTACCGTCAAGCTCGGCACGCCCAACATGTTCGGCCTCATCCAGGGCCCGGCCAACGCCATCGCCCCCGGCAAGCGCCCCTTGAGCGCGATGACCCCCACCATCGTTCTGGAAAACGGCAGGCTGCGCTTCGTTCTCGGCTCGCCCGGCGGCGCGCGCATCATCTCCACCGTCGCCAACATCTTTCTCTCCGCATCGGTAGGCGGCCTTAACATCCAGCAAGCCGTCGATGCGCCCCGCTTCCACCACCAGTACCTGCCCGACAAGCTCTACCTCGAACCTGGCTTTCCGCCCGCGACTTTGGACGCCCTGCGCGCAATGGGCTACGACCTCAACATCAGTCATGGCCACTGGTCCAATGGCGAGTGCATCGCCGTGAACCCCGCAACCGGCGAGCTTGAAGCCGGACAGGACCACCGCAGCCACTACGGCAAGGCTGCCGGCTACTGAGCCGGCCATCGCGCACGACCGCCATCGATTATCCTGATGCATGGAGCCTGACGCACAATCGGACCACCTGCCGCCCAGCCGCCTGGCTGTGGCCGCTGTCGCGCTCTGCGGCGTCTGCGCCTTCCTGGAGCTCTATTCCACCCAGCCGCTGCTGCCCCTGCTCACCCGCCTCTTTCATGCCTCAAAAACCGGCGTCAGCCTCACCGTCTCGGCTGCCACGCTGGGCGCGGCTTTATCGGCCCCCATCTTTGGCTCATTCGTTGAGCGGCTGCCCCGCAAGCGGGTCATCGTTGCCTGTCTCGCCGGAATCGCCCTGCCCACCCTGCTGGCCGCCACCTCTGCCTCGCTCGCCCAGCTCATCTTCTGGCGCTTTCTGCAGGGTATGGTGGTGCCCGGCATCGTGGCCGTGGTGGTCACCTATATCGGCGAGGAGTGGCCGCCCAACCGCATCGCCCTCGTCATGAGTTTTTATGTCAGCGGAACCGCGCTGGGCGGATTCCTGGGCCGCGTATCAGCCGGTATGCTGGCCGAGTGGTTTAGTTGGCAGGTAAGCTTTCTCGTCGTCGGAATCGTCGCATTGGCCGGAGCCGGAGCCGTTGCCGCATGGCTTCCGCACGGACGCCGTCGCCCGCCATTGCCCCCGCCCTCCGCCACGCGGCTCACCTTCTTTCCTCAGCTCCGGTCACTGTTTCGCAATCGCCGCCTGGTCGCTACCTTTGCCGTCGGCTGCAACGTTCTCTTCTCACTGGTAGCGGTATTCACCTGGATCACCTTCCACCTCAGCGCCCCGCCCTTCCTGCTCTCCACCGCCGCGCTCAGTTCGCTGTTTTTCGTCTACCTCATCGGCTTGGTGATCACCCCCGCCGCTGGCTACATCATCACCCACGTTGGCCTGCGCGCGGGCATCGGCGGCGCCATCCTATGTTCCATGGCCGGCGTCCTGCTCACCCTGGCGCCATCGCTTCCCGTGGTTATCCTGGGACTCACCATGGTCTGCACCGGCGTCTTCATCTCCCAGGCCGCCTCGCAAAGCCATCTGCGTGTAGTCTCGCCACCCGAGGCGCGCGTCACCGCCGCCGGACTCTACATTACTTGCTACTACATCGGAGGCACCGCCGCCGGCGTTGTCCCCGGAGCCTTCTGGGCGCTGGGCAAGTGGCCAGCCTGCGTCGCCTTCATCCTCGCTATGCAAGCCGTGGCGCTGGCCATCGCGCTCATTGGTTGGCGCGCACCCAAAGTGGCCCCAAAGCAGCTTAGCGCCATGCTACCCTAGCCTTTGCTCGATTCCTTCCTGCGATTGCTGTCTCGCCAGAAGGAGCAGCCCAAATCCATCCAGCAAGGCGTCCTCTACAGCATCTACGAGTTCAGCGCCGCGCCGCCCGCGACTTTATACTGAAAGACATCATGCCCACGTTTTTGCCCGTAGACGAACAGATGGACCTGCTCCAGAAGGGCGCGGCGGAGATTATCCGCGTCGCCGACCTGCGCGAGCGCCTCGAAGAGAGCCGCAAAACCGGACGCCCGCTGCGCGTCAAAGCCGGCTTTGACCCCACCGCGCCCGACCTGCACCTCGGCCACACCGTGCTGATGCGCAAGCTGCGCCATTTTCAGCAACTCGGCCATCAGGTCATCTTTCTCATTGGTGACTCCACTGCGCTCATCGGTGACCCCACCGGACGCAACGTCACCCGCAAGCCGCTCACCCGCGAACAAATTGACGCCAACGCCGAAACCTACAAAGCGCAGGTCTTCAAGATTCTCGACGAGAGCGCCACCGAGGTCCGCTACAACTCCGAGTGGCTCGATCAGCTCGGTTATGCGGGCTTAATCGGCCTCGCCGCCAAGGTCACGCTCTCCCAGATGCTTGACCGCAAGGAGTTCCTGACCCGCTTCCGCGCCGAGCAGGACATAAGTCTCCACGAGCTCCTCTATCCGCTCGCGCAGGGCTACGACTCGGTGGCCTTGGAGTGCGACGTCGAGCTGGGCGGTACGGACCAGAAATTCAACCTTCTGATGGGCCGCGAGCTACAGCGCGATTACGGCCAGAAGCCGCAGATCGTTCTGATGACTCCCATCCTCGAAGGCCTGGACGGCGTGCAGAAGATGTCCAAATCCCTGGGCAACGCCATCGGCATCAACGAGCCGCCCACCGAAATGTACGGCAAGCTCATGAGCATCAACGACGATCTGATGTGGAAGTACTGGGTCTTCCTCACCGACCTGAAGCAATCGGAAGTAGGCGCGCTCCAGGCCGAGGTAGCGGCGGGCGTGCTGCATCCCATGGAAGCCAAGAAACGCCTCGCCCGCACCATCACCGCCGGCTTCCACGGCGAAGCGGCTGCGCTAGCAGCCGACGAAAACTGGGCAAAAATGTTCCAGCAGAAGGGCGAAGCTGAGGACTTGGAGGAAGTTTCTGTCGTCTACGAAAATATTGCCGGACCTTCAGCCAGAAATCCAGGCGACCCTCTGGAAATTAGACTTCCGAAGTTGCTCGTTCAAATAGGGCTGGCTGTATCCGGGGCTGAGGCCAACCGCAAGATCGTCGAAGGTGCCGTAAAAGTGAATGGTGGGGTGTGCAGCGGTCCAGTGTTTTACATCGATGCACTGCCCAAACGCGTTCCAATCCGCCTCGGCAAGCGAGCCAAAATTGCGGTGATTGCGTAGGCGGTCGCGCTTTAGAGCATTTTGCCTATTGGTATAGAGTGAATCTCCAGCTTGGCTCAGGATTGCCAGTCGCTGAAAGAGCAAGTAGCGCCGGCCTCCTGGCCGGCTGTTGCGTGGACCACCCGGTCCACGCTTACTCTACACCTTCAGGAGAACGGCTTTATACGTGGCTATGCGATTCCTTGAGGATCTCTTCTATCGTGACTCCGTCCAGCCATTTGTGGCGATCACGCGTGTAGTCGCCGGTCCCGGTGCAATAAATGCGCAAGAAACGAGCGTAACCGTCAATGCCCAACTCGCGGCAGAGAATTTCCGCGACATGCTGCCGGAACTGCTCGTCAGTCATTTCGGTCATGGTCATTAGCTCACGAGGATTCATCCCACCGCTTTCTTGGTGTGAATATACCGCTTGAAGTTTCACCCGCCCAGCGCAAAACTCCGCGCCGACTCCAGCACCTTCGCCACAGATTCCTTCGAGCACGACTCGCAATAGACGCGCATCAGCGGCTCGGTTCCGCTGGCGCGCAGCAGCAACCAGGTTTCAGCGGCGTTGGGCTTGGTCTTGGCTTCCGGGTTGTCGAGGTAGAACTTCACGCCGTCCAGCGTCTCCTGGCGCAGAATCGGCATTCCGGCAAAAACCACATTGCCAACTTCAAGCGCCTTCGCCCTCGCAATCGCCCCGTTCTTCACGTCTTCAGGGATGGTCAGGTCGATGCGGCCATACTGATGCTCGCCGTACTCGGCTTGCAGATCGGCGACCAGTTGGCCCAGCGGCTTGCCTTCCATGGCCATCACGTTGGCCAGCAACAGCGCGTTCAGCAGGCCGTCGCGCTCCGGCAAGTGGCGCTGGAAGCCGATTCCGCCCGACTCCTCGCCGCCCATCACGATATCCCGCTCCAGCATGTAGTCGCAGACGAACTTGAAGCCGATGCCGTGCTCAATCAGCTCGCGTCCATGCTTCTTGCAGATGCGGTCCAGCATCCTGGTGGTGTTGAAGGCGCGGGTCACTGCGCCGGGCCAATCGTTGTGGTACTTGAGCGCCCAACTGAGCAGCACGCAGTAAATCTTGTGCGGATCGACGAAGACGCCATGCTCATCAGTCGCGCCGATGCGGTCCGCGTCTCCGTCCGTGCATAGGCCGGCAGCGCAGTTGTTGGCCGCCGCAGCCTCGCCCAGCGCGCGAATATGCGGCTCAATGGGCTCCGGGTTGATGCCGCCAAAGAGCGGATCTGCATTGGCGCGAATCTGCACGTGATCGACGCCGAGGCGCGTAAAGATGTCGGAGATAATCGTCCCGCCCGCGCCGTACATCGAGTCGATGGCAAATTTCATGCCCGATTTTGCCAGCTTGTCGAGACTGGTAAAGCTCTCAATGGCCGCGAGGTACGTCGGCAGGAAGTCGACCTCCTCAATGGGTGCTGGCTGCGCGGCGCGCGGCACGGGCTTGCCCAGGTAGGACTCGATCTCCGCGATGATGGAAGGCTTGGCGGATCCGCCGTACCACGCCTTGTACTTGACGCCGTTCCACTGCGCCGGGTTGTGCGAGCTGGTAATCATGATGCCGCCGGCCGCCTTGCGCTCGCGCACGCCGAAGCTGAGCGCCGGGGTGGGCGTGACGGCGTTGGCCAGCAGCACCGGGATGCCGGTCGCGGCCGCCACCTCAGCGCAGGCCCGCGCAAAGGCCTTCGACCCGAAGCGGGTGTCGTAGCCAATGCACAGGCCCTTCTTCGGGTCTTCCTTGGCGTGGATGTAGGCGGCAATGGCCTCGGCGGCGATGCGAACGTTGGCAAAGGTGAAGTCGTCGGCGATGATGGCCCGCCAGCCGTCTGTGCCGAACTTGATCGGAGGTTGTGGCATGATGAGTTTCGTGCTCCCTGCTTACTAGGGTAATGGATGCGCCCAAGCAAGTATTGTGAGATGGAATGACGGTAGTTTGGGAGTTCAATTCTATCAGCGATCAGGGCGCTGATGCTTCCGGGGGCGCATCCTCTGGAGCGCCTCACGCACCTGCGCAAAAACATCGCCCTCGGCAACGCCGCTGGCATCGCCCTCGTCTATTGTCGCGCGTAGTGCCCTGAGCTTCTCCTCGTAGGGCCGCTCCTCGCGTTCCAGAGTCCGCAGCCCGGCCCACATAACCGCGCAGGCATTCTCAATGCGGCCGCTCTTCACTAAATCAACTCAGTCCGCCCGCTGAGTCCCAGCTCCTTGACGATCTTGCCCACATCCTGCGAGTGGTCGCGGCGGGCAATCAGCAGCGCATCCTCGGTGTCCACGATGACCAGATCCTCGACGCCTACCAGGGCCACAAACTTGTGGGGACTGTATACATAGTTGTTCGCCGCGTCCAGAGCCATGTGGCCGTTGGTGTCGGTCACGTTGCCCTCGGCGTCGCCGCGCAGGCGGGTCTCCAGTTGGTACTCGTAGAGCGAGGCCCAGGAGCCCAGGTCGTTCCAACTGAAATCGGCCCGTATGCAATACAAATGCGAAAGATGCTCACCCTTGGCCGAGCGCGGTTCCAGTACGGCGTAGTCCACCGAGATGTTCTCGCACTTGGGATAGACGGCGCGGAAGACCTCGTCGAACTGGGGCGTGCCGTAAGCGGCGGCGATGGTCTCCAGCAACGGAGCAGTCTCCGGCAGGTGCTCGCGCACGGCATTCGCCAGCGTCCGCGCCGACCACAGAAACATGCCCGAGTTCCAGAAGTAGTTGCCTGCGGCTACAAACTCCCCGGCCTTGTTCTGGTTGGGTTTCTCGATAAAACGCCTGACGTGCAGGGCGGAGTCGTCGCGGGTGTAGTCGGTGGTCTCTATGTAACCGTAGCCGGTTTCGGCGCGCGTCGGCTCAATGCCCAGCACCACGATATTGTCGCCGGCAGCGGCCACGGCAATGCCCTTTTGCAGTGCCTTGGTGAAGCGCGGCTCATCGGCGATCACGTGGTCGGAGGGAAAGATGCCCAGCACCGCTTCGGGGTTCTCGCGCTCAATCAGGAAGGCGGCCAGTCCGCAGGCCGGGGCGGTGTTGCGGGCCACAGGCTCCTGGACGATCTGCCCGGCGGGCATGCCCTTCAACTGGTCGGCGATTTCATGGGCCAGGTACTCGTTGGTGATGACCCAGATTTTGTCCAAACCGGCGATCGGCTTGAGCCGCTCGACGGTCTGCTGGAGCATGGAGCGCTCGCCATCCAGGGCAAGAACCTGTTTGGCGTGGGCGCGGCGAGAGCGGGGCCAGAAGCGGGTGCCACTGCCTCCGGCAAGGATAACGGGACGAAAATCCATAGGTTTCGGCATCGAAACCACATCCTATCCGACAAACGATACGTTTGCACAGGGAGTAATGATACTTTTTGAAAAAAGTTGTCCCACCTACTGAAAAAGCGGGAAATTCGCGCAAAATATCCTGGAAATGAACGAAAACTGGAGGCTTCGTCCCAACCAGCGCAACCGCAAACGCCCCTGGTCTACGCCAGTTTGGCCAGAAACTCTCCCATCCGCCGCGTACCCTCGTCGATGTTCTGCCGGGTCACCGGATAGGAGAGGCGGATGTGCTCCGCTGTACCGAAAGCCTCGCCGGGTACGGTGACCACATGGGCCTCGTGAAGCAGGCGCGTGGCCAGCTCGGTCGAAGTCTTGATGCCGCCCTTGCCCAGGAAGGCGCCGATGTTGGGGTAGACGTAGAAGGCGCCCTCGGGCTTGGTGCAGGTGACGCCGGGAATCTCCGCCAGCTTGGCCAGCATGTAGTCCCGCAGGCTGATGAACTCGGCGCGGAACTCCGTGACGCACTCCTGAGAGCTGGTCAGGGCGACAATGGCGGCCTTTTGCACAAAGCTGGTGGCGTTCGAGGTGGATTGCGACTGCAGCTTGCTGAGGTTGGCAGTGACAGATTTCGAGGCCATCGCATAACCGGCCCGCCAGCCAGTCATGGCATAAGTTTTTGACAGCGAGCCGAGAATGACCAAATGCTCTTTGGCCCAGGTAAACGAGCCGCCGCTGACCGGCTTGCCGGCATAGTTCAGGTAGACGTAGCACTCGTCCAGCAGCAGAAAAATCCCGCGCTCGTGAGCCAGGTGGACGATGCGCTCCAGGTCTTCAGCCGACATGACTGAGCCAGCCGGGTTCGAGGGCGAGTTGAGGATGATGGCCTTGGTCTTGGGCGTGACGGCCTTTTCGATGGCGTCCGCCGTGATGCGGAAGTTCTCCGCCTCCTGGGTCTTGAGGAATACCACTTTGCCGCCGGCATACTGGATGATGTCCGCAAAGCTGACCCAGTAGGGAACGGGCAGAATCACTTCGTCGCCGTGCTCCACCAGGACTTGAATGGCGTTGAACAGGGCCTGCTTGCCGCCGGTGGTAAAGATTGCCTCGTCCAGCCCGTAGTCGGAGCCGAAGTCTGCGGCGTGGCGCTCAATGATGGCCTTGCGCACCTCGGGAATGCCCTGCACCGCGGTGTAACGCGTGAAATTAGCGTCGATGGCGGCAATGGCGGCGTCCTTGATGTGCCGCGGCGTGGGAAAATGCGGCTCCCCGGCGCCGAAATCCACCAGATTGACGCCCTGGGCGCGCAGCTTGGCGGCCTCGGCAGACATGGCGAGTGTTGCGGAGACCTCGATCCGGCCAATGCGGCCGGTAAAGACTTGAGAAGAAGCGGAGTCTGTCATAGCTGTCTCTATCTTTACAGATTTTGGGGCTGGCGGGAAGACAGATAGGTAGGACGGGCGGCTCAGTCTCGCCTTTGAGACAAGGGATTCCGCCCTAGCTCGCGCCCATGCGCCCGCGCAGGCGCTTGAGCACGTTGGGCGGCACCAGGCCGCTCACGTCGCCGCCGAAACTGAAAACTTCCTTCAGCATGCGCGAGCTGACAAACGAATAGCGCCCGGCCGGTTGCAGGAAGACGGTCTCGATCTCCGGAGCCAGCCGCCGGTTCATCAGAGCCATCTGGAATTCATATTCGTAGTCGCTGATGGCGCGGATACCGCGCAGCACCGCCGAGACTCCCTGACTTCGCGCAAATTCCACCATCAACCCGTCAAAGGTGGCCACCGACACGTTTTTCAGCGCAACGGTAGATTCCTTCAGCATCTCCACCCGCTCCTCGACAGTGAACAGGGGGTCTTTTCCCGGATTGTTAAGAACGGCGACGATGAGGTGGTCAAAGAGCTTGGCCCCGCGCTCGATCAGGTCAAGGTGGCCGTTGGTCGGCGGGTCAAAGGTTCCGGGATAGAGGGCGCTTACGCTCATGGAGACCGCTCCCAGAAGATTCTAGCAGCGGAAGGCGAAGGCAGGTTGCGCCACTGGCTCTCCAGGCCTTAGGATGGCACTGCTAAAATGAACTCTCCTCTTCGCAGGAGCTTTTACATGCCTACTAAAACCATCTTCGAGCCTTTTCGCATCAAGAGCGTTGAACCCATCCGCTGGACTACCCGCGAAGAGCGGGAGGGTCTGCTGGGCGCCGCGCACTATAACCTTTTCCTGCTCCATGCCGACGATGTGCTGATCGACCTGCTCACCGACTCCGGCACCGGCGCCATGTCCACACACCAGTGGGCGGCGGTCATGGAGGGCGACGAGAGCTACGCCGGCAGCCGCAGCTTCGATCACTTCAAAGACTCCGTGCAAAGCATCGTCGGCTACTCCCACGTCATCCCCACACACCAGGGACGGGCCGCGGAACGCATTCTCTTCAAGGTAATGTGCAAGCCGGGCGACGTGGTGCCGAACAACACGCATTTCGACACCACCCGCGCCAATGTCGAGGCGGTCGGCGCCGAGGCCGTTGATCTGTTGCTGCCCGAGGCGCGGCAACCCGGCACTCGCCTTCCCTTCAAGGGCAACATGGATGTGGCGGCGCTGGAGGCGTTGATTGCGCGCGTGGGACGCGACCGCATCCCGCTGGTCATGCTCACGGTGACCAACAACTCCGGCGGCGGGCAGCCGGTCTCCATGGAAAATGTGCGCGCTGTCGCCGCAGTCTGCCACCAGCACGAGATCCCGCTCTACTTCGATGCCTGCCGTTTTGCCGAAAACGCCTGGTTCATCAAGATGCGCGAGCCGGGTTACGCCAGAAAAACGCCCAAGCAAATCGCTCAGGAAATGTTTGCGCTGGGCGACGGTTGCACCATGAGCGCCAAGAAAGACGGCATGGCCAACATCGGCGGCTTTCTGTGCACCAATGACGACATCCTTGCCCGCCAGGAGAAAAACCTGCTCATTCTGACCGAGGGCTATCCCACTTACGGCGGCCTTGCCGGGCGCGACCTGGAGGCCGTCGCCGTAGGCATTCAGGAGTCGTTGCAGGAGGACTACCTGCGCTATCGGATTGCCTCCACGGCTTACCTGGGCGACCACATTGCCGAGCAAGGCGTGCCCATTGTGCAGCCGCCCGGAGGCCATGCCATCTATCTCGACGCCAAGGCCTTTCTGCCGCACATTCCGGCGGATCAGTTTCCCGGCGTGGCTCTGGCAGCGGAGCTGTATCTGGAAGGCGGCATCCGGTCGGTGGAGATCGGCAGCCTGATGTTCGGCGCCGCCGCGCAGATGGAGTTGGTGCGGCTGGCCATTCCGCGGCGCGTCTACACGCAGAGCCACATCGATTACGTGGTGGAGATTATTTTGCAGGTCTTCGCGCGGCGCGAAAAGATCAAAGGTCTGCGGCTGACCTACGAAGCGCCCTTCCTGCGCCACTTTACCGCGCATCTGGAGCCAGTGGGTTGAAGGCTCAGGCGGCGTGAGAGATGAGCTTGATGCCAAGAGCCTTCATCACGCCAAGAAAGGTCGAGAAAGAAATTGGCCTGATACATCAGGCTGTGGCTGCGGCAAACTTCCTTCCAATATGCAGCGCAGAGGGTTTTGTGACGTTTCTCGGACGTATTCGGGGCGTTGTGGAGAGACTGACTCGAATGTTGAGGCGGTCGGAGTAGTAAAGCAGCTTTTCGATACTCACCTTGGCGATTCTGCCTTGGAGCAGGTTGCTGACGGAGGGCTGGTACTCGTCCAGGAGGGCGACAAGTTGGCGCTGGCTGTATCCTCGTTTTTCGATTTCGCGCAAGATGGCGTCCAACAGATCGGCTTTGATTTTGAGGGAGGATGCCTCGGCGCGAGTAAATCCCAAGTCGTCGAAGATGTCGCCCTTGGTGATGTGGGTTGGCTTGGTGGTCATAGGTATTTTCCTCCATACCGCAGTCGCTGATGAACTGCTTTGAGCCTGTCTTTCGCTATATCAGTGTCGCGCCGGTCCGTCTTCGTACTGTCTTTTTCAAAGGCATGAAGCACATAAATCACTCCTCGAATCTGAGACAAATACATGACTCGATACCAGGTGCGGGCATCGTCGGTCTTCAATTCCCAAACGCCTTTGCCAACGGAGGCCATGGGACGCACACCGCAGCGCGGGAGTTCGCCGTTCTGAAGCCGACGCAGCGAAAAACTAAATGTGCTTTTCACTTCGGAGGGAAAGGCGCTGAGGACATCCTTCGAGTCGCCTTCCCACGCAATTTCAGCCAGCGGCTTGCTCATCTTGCCCCCGCTTCGATGATTATACAATATATTCTATAAAGACAGATCTCCAGCGCGAAGCCTTCAATTTGTAGCAGGCTTGACTTGCCGAAGCAAAAGCATCCGAAGTTCTCCGATTTGAGCTTCTGTACATACACGCTTGGGAATGACAATAAATTTTGCCGGGGCCAGATAAAGCATAAAGATTTTTTTGTTTTCAAGAAACGTCTTCACGGCTTTCCAGTCCATTTCACCCTTTGTGTATTGTCCTTCGACTTCAATATATTCTTCATTAATTATTAACTTGCATTCCCCGTTATCACTCCGAGTCCTCTTGTAACAATTTTTAAGGTGAATCCGCATGTAAATTGGCAAGAATACCAAAATAATTCCGCAGATAACCATAGTCGGGATGGAGTGATTTGATGCTTTATCCCCAAATATTGGAAGGCCTACAACAAGAAAGAAGAGGCCGATAATTGGGTAAATATAGTAAACCAACATGTGTTTGAACAGCGGTCAGAGGCTACGAGTCGAATGCAGATGTTGGGCTGCACGATAATCTTCGAAAGTGAGTTGAAATTGTATCTGCATTCGACTTTTCCTTTCTGCCACATAGTAGGAAATGTGTATTACTCACCGCTTCAGCAGGTCAATGGGCTGCTTAAAGTCCGTAACGCGAATGTGCTTGGCCAGCGCCGGGTGCTGACGCTGGAGAGCTAAAAACATCTCCCAGGCAACGCGGCGGTAGCTGAAGTGGCCGGCGGGTCCGGAGCGCAACTCGATAATGTACTGGGCCTCGGCAAAGTCCATCTTGAAGAGCGAGCGGCAGCGCGTGGCCAGCGGCAACAGGTAGCTTGCGGATTGTTCCGCCTCGGGAGCCTGGCTGGCCGCGATCTGCAAACTGGCAGCGTGGGCGGTCTCCATGGCGAAGTTGTAATCGCTCAGGATTCCGGCCTCCGCGAGAATGTTCACCTCTGGGCCAAGGTCGCCACAGGTAGGCGTCTCATAGCCGTGCAGGGGGTTCAGGGGCTGAATAATCTGTGTGCAGCGGCGATGGCGGTGCAGATCGCGGAAAGCGCCAATGTCCACGAGAAGGTCGAAGCGCAGAGCGGCTCCGGCGTGAAAAGCGCGCAGCGCTTCATCGTGCTTACCGCGGTGGCGTAACCCCAGCTCGACAATCTCAGCCACACGAGCCTCGGGCAGCCCGGCAACCAGGTCGCGAATCTGCCGGTAAGGATGATGGCTGGCCGAGTAAAGCAGCGTCGCCGCTAATTCGACCTCAAGCGATTCGGTGTACTCGACCAAATCGACCACTGCGTGGGGCAGCGACCCTGCGGGGGGCAGGCCTTTCAAAAGCTCGACGGCGGCCTGGGCCAGCTCAGCGCGGGTCTGGATCTCGTAGTCGTTAGGCTGGGCGTATTTGACCAGCGTGGGCGCGGTGCGAACCTCGCGGGTAAGGAGGTTGGCGGCCTCGGCGGCCAATTCCGAATCGGACGCCGCCAGCTTTTCAACAAAGGCAGCGCCGGCCTGCGCGTTCACGTTCCAGGCAGGGCCGGTAGCGGCTTCGCGCAGTTTGATTCCCAGGTCGCGCACCTCGGCGGCGGGGTGAGAGAGCAGCCGCGAGACCTGCGTCTCCAGCGTCCGCGCGTTTGTGATCTGGCCCAGCGAGGTGTTGGTGGCCAGGGGCAGCAGGTAGCGGGCCACGTCGAAGGCGCGGGCCTTCAGGGTTCGCTCGTAAGCCTCGGGTTTCATCCCTTCCGGACAGGCAACCCGCCGGCGCAGTGCATCAAAAACCGCATCATTGACTCGCTTGTAGGCGTCAAACTGGCCCCTGATGGTCTCCGCGTAAAGCCGGGCAGACCCGGAATCCGCACCAAAATCCGGGAAAAACCAGCCGGATTTGAGAAAATTCTGGTACCTTGTGGATCGCTCCTGTCCGTCCCACCTTTGCTCGTCAACCAGCACGATGGCGGCCAGCAAGCTGAGTCTTTCCACGGACAGGCCGACGTGGGCCAGGTCGGCAATGGAGCGGTGGCCGTACTGAAAATAAAAGGTATTCAGGAACTGCTCGGCGCGCTGCGTGCTGATCTCGGCCAGCGATTCGCGCATGGAGAGAGCCGAGCGGGAGTACTTGGCCATGGCGTAGGCCAGCACTTCGGGGTCGGCGCCGTGGATGGCGAAGACTTCTGTTTGGTTGCGTGCGCCGGGGGGCATGAAAGATTCACTGGACATTCTGAGGTCTCGCGAACAGAATACGGCATGGGGGCGGATTGAGGTTTGCGCTCGCTCTGCCGTTCCAAGCCTCTTGTTGATCCGGCCCAGAAGCTTTGAAACGCTGTGCCCCATCCATTCCGCGCTTTTTGCGGTATCGGGGTCCCCAACGACAGGTCTTCGTCGTTGGGGTGATTAATGGGTGGGAGGAAATGTTGTATTTTTTTGCGGCCAGATCAGTAGTTAAATAGACAAAGCGCGAGCTTAGGGCAGGATAAGGAGTACCGGGCCATGCGGGACTATCCCATACGCACATCGAACCAACCGCATCCGTTGCCTCCCGGCCGCTGGCTGATCTCCCAGCGCTGGAACAATCTGCTCTTCGCGCACTGGCCGGTGCCGGCCTCGTCGCTTGCGCCGCTGCTCCCTGAAGGCTTGCAGGTAGACACCTTCCAGGGCTCTGCCTGGCTGGGGATCATGCCCTTCTGGATGGACCGGATCAAGGTGCGCGGCCTGCCTCCGATTCCCGGAGCGCGCAGCTTTCCCGATCTGAGTTTGCGTACCTATGTCCGAGAAGAGCGAACCGGAACGCCGGGGGTGGTCTGTCTTTCGCTGGATGCCAGTAACCTGCTGGCGGTGGCGGCCGGGCGCGCTTTCTATCGACTGCCCTACCACTGGGCCCAGATGCATCTGGAGCAGCGCACGGAGCGGGAGTTTGCGTTCTATAGCCGGCGGCGATTTGCCGGACGGACGGTGGCTTTCAAGGCGCGCTACCGTGGTTTGGGTCCATCGATGAAGCTGGCGGAGAGCCGGCCCGGCACGCTGGAGTACTTCCTGATTGAGCGTTACTGCCTGTTCACGACCAACAGGGCCGGGCAGCCCATCCGTGCCAACCTGCACCACTCCAGTTGGCCGCTGGAAGAGGCTGAAGCGCAGATTGAGCAGAACGATCTGGCCGATGCGCTTGGGATTCAGTTGCCGGACCAGGAGCCTGTGCTGCACTACTCGCGCCAACTGGCAGTTTATGTGTGGCCCGCGGAGCTGGTGCGGCCAGCCATGGTGGCACAGCCCGTAACCGTGGCGGCCACGCCTTTGGGGTGAAGAACCAGCTTTTAGCTTGTAGCTTTTAGCTCCTCGGCAGGTGGCCCGGTCATCAAATCATCCGGGACTGTGCCCCGTTCATCGCAGCTGTTTCGCGATGAGCGGGCGGGTGGACCACGCCTTAACTAAAGCATATCCGCAGGTTATTGCAAGGGGTACTCTTCTCCATTTTGAGGACCTGGGAGACGATTCCCTGACCGCTGACGGCTGAGAGCTGAGAACTGAGAACTGAAAGCTGAGAACTGAGAACTGTCTTTGCAGATAATTACCCCCTCCCGGCGCACAATCAATCGATGAATCACGACCAAATCTGTGGGGCGTTACTGACCACTGTCCACTGTCCACTGTTCACTGACCCTTGACAGCTAAAAACAGCGTATGTTCGCCTCCGTCGCATCCGTAACCAGCTCATAAACCATGGGTTAGCTCCACTGGAAGCGCAAAAATGCAACAATTGTTTTGCCAAAAACAGCCTTGCGGGGTGAAAACAAAATCCGGTAATCTTCCTGGAATCAATAACATAACCAACCGTCAATGGCAAACAAAGGGCGAAACCCAGGCGCGGGAATTCTCGCCGGATGGGCCGGGTAACTTTCGACAAGAACTTGGGAATCAATCATGGAATCAATAACATAACCAATTCTCAAGGGCAAACAGAGGGCGAAACCAAAGCGCGGGAATTCGACCGGCGGGCAAGGCGCTGACTCTCGCCCATTTATACTGAGGACGTAAGGGCGCGAAAACGTGCCCACGCGGGGGCAAAGGAACTATATGGCGGATTTGCAGGGAAGAATTGCTCTGGTAACCGGGGCCGCGCAGGGAATCGGGCGGGCTGTTTCGCTGGAGTTGGCGCGAGCCGGGGCCACGCTGGCCTTGGCGGACATCAACGAGGAGAAGCTGGCCTTGGTAGCCAAGGAGATTGAGGCGCTGGGCGGCACGGCGGCGGCCTTTCGGCTGGATGTCTCCAGCCAGGAATCAATTGAAACCGGGGCCAAAGCGATACTCGACCGCTTCGGCAAGGTTGAAGTCCTGGTCAACAACGCCGGCATCACCCGCGACAATCTGATGATGAGCATGAAGCGGGCGGAGTGGGACCTCGTTCTGGCCATCAATCTGACCGGGCCATTTCTGCTGACCCAGGCCCTGTTGCGGCCCATGATCAAGAACCGCTGGGGGCGGATTGTGAACATGGCCAGCGTGGTGGGCCGCGCCGGGCAGGCCGGCCAGGTGAACTACGCGGCCAGCAAGGCCGGGCTGATTGGGCTGACCCGCTCGTTGGCGCGCGAGGTTGCCTCACGGGGGATTACCGTCAATGCCGTCGCACCGGGCTTCATTGAGACGCCCATGACCGCCGTGCTGGACGAGAAGGTGAGCGCGGCCATGCTGGCCAACGTTCCCCTCGGCCGGCGTGGAACGGACCAGGATGTTGCTCAGGCAGTCAAATTTCTCGCCTCGGATGCGGCCTCCTACATTACCGGCCACGTGCTGGACGTGAACGGCGGAATGTTCATGGGAGGATAGGCCCTGCTCCGTGATTGCTGCGGGATCGTAATGCCTTTTCTGAGATCCGGGATTCCAAGCCCGCCTACCTGGGTTGCGGCGCGGGAGTGGCGTAGCGCGGGACGGTCGGCGTTCCTCCCGGCGGCAGGCCCATGACAGCGACCAAAGCAGCTACGAAGATTCCATCCTTCACGGCGCCCTCGACGCGCACCACGTCGCCCACCTGAACATCGGCCAGGGTGATCGGTTCGCGGCGCTTGCGGAAGGTGGTGTCTTCGTCGGCCACAAAGGTGTGAGCGGCGTTGTCCATCATGCCAAGAAGCGTGACTTTGGTTTCGCTGATCGCCGTCACTTTTCCCTGAAGCCAGGTCTTGCCGTAGCTTGCCAGCCTCTCGCGGATCTGCCTGGCGCGCTCCGGGTCGAGCTGCGCGATCACCACTGCTCCCACGGATTTGGCCGCCGCATCCACTTCTCCCATGACGCCCACCGCGTCGCCCACCTTGATGTCGGTGGGTTTGAGCGTTTGCGGGGGATTGCCGCCGCCTTCGCCTCTCTCACCTCGGCGCTGCACTGCCTGCTTGAGGATGCGGGTGTTGACGCTGAAATAAACCGTATAGGTCTCGCCCGCGTCGGTCTTGATGATGTAGTGATCGGCGGCAACCCTGGCTACGGTCCCGGTAATGCCGCTTCCGCCGCCCATGCCGAATCCGCCACCCCATCCGCCGCGTTCGCCGTGCTGGTTTGCATCCTGAGCGGGAGCGGCCAAGGTCAGCGCGAGGCCGAAAACGATTGCGAACAACAGACGGTTTTTCATGGCAACTCCATTCAACACAACCATAGGGGCGCAAACAGGCCTCTGACAATAGAGACGGATGAAGCACGGCCGGAGACGACGGCGGCCACGCTTCGCATTCCTATTTTCTGATATAACCTCAAAGAGGATGGCAAACGCACAGAACGAATCCGGTCTTGGCAAGAGCAGGAGACTCGTCCGCCTCTGGTTGCGGATCGATGCTCTGTACGATCTATTCTTTTCCGAGACCAACAAAGCCATGCTCCGCCGGCTGGTCATCTTCCTGGGCATTGCCGGTTTTGCGATTCATTTGACGCTAATCTTTCTTGCCCGCTCGCTCGAGCATCCCCCGCTGCTGATCGCCGAGGCTGGGCATAACTACCTGATCGCGATCTCGACTCCATTCAACTTCATCCTCTTTTACGAGGTGCTGCTCCTCATTGCGGCGCTGCCCGCATCGACAACGCGCTCCATCGCCAACCAGTTCGAGATTGTATCGCTGATCTTCATCCGTGATGTCTTCAAAGACATTGCCGCGGCCAGCGATCTGGTTACCCAGCATCGCATGGGCACGGATGCGCTTCCCGCCTTCTTCGATATGTGGGGCGGATTCCTGATGTTTTTCCTGGTGGGCGTCTTTCGGCACGTGGCGCGGCAGCATGTGCAGCCGTCAGGAACGGCGATTCCATCCCACGGATCGGCGCGGTTTATTGCCCAGAAGAAGGTGGTTGCCATTGGGCTTGCCTTGCTTCTGCTGGGCATGGCCGTTTACAACATCGGCCTTCTGGTCATAGCCATTCGCGGCACGCTACTGACCGGGCACGCAGCCGTCGAGTCGGCAACCACTTTTTATAACGACATGTTCACCGTGATGATCTTCACCGATGTTCTGATCCTCATCCTGTCGTTGGTGGTCTCCGGGCAATATGCACTGGTCTTTCGCAACGCCGCGTTCGTGGTCTCCACCATTCTGATCCGCTTATCGCTGACCGAGGGGTACCCCTTCGGCGCGCCGCTGGCTCTGATGGCCATGGTTTTTGGAATTCTCACACTGCTGGTGTTCTTCTACCACATGCGCTTGAACGAGCCATCCACCAGTTGAGGATGGAAGATTCACGGCCGCCGTGCGCTAGCAACCCGAGGAATTCCTTGCAGATCAGGTACGAATTCGATCTGCTCAAAGCCGGCTTTGGCGAGCAACTCTGTAATCGCCTTCGATTGGCCGTACCCGATTTCGAGCGCCACATAGCCGCCGGGAACGAGCGCACCGAAGGCGGCGGGGATGAGGCGGCAATAAACGTCGAGTCCGTCGTCACCGGCAAAGAGCGCCAGCGCGGGCTCGTACTCGCGCACCTCGACGGAGAGCGTGGCGCGGTCTCCGCTGGGCACATAAGGCGGATTGGAAACGACAATCTCGAAGCACTCCCCGGCAACCGGCGCAAGCAGATCGCCATCGAGAAAGCGAAGGTCAACTTCATTGCGTTTGGCGTTTTCACGCGCAATGGCCAGCGCTGAACTGGAGAGATCGATCGCTGTAATGACAGCGGATAGCCACTCGTGAGCCAAAGCGACGGCAATCGCGCCAGACCCGGTGCCGACATCCACGATGCGCGGCTGCTCGAAGCGCGCGGCGAGTTCGATTACCTTTTCCACCAGGTGTTCGGTCTCAGGCCGCGGGATCAGCACCTCCGGCGTAACGCGAAAAGGCAGGCCGTAAAACTCCGTCTCGCCGGTGATGTATTGAATAGGTTCGCCGCGACGGCGACGCTCCAATAACTCGGTGTAACTTAGGAATAACTCATCGGAAAGTAACTCATCGCCATGAGCCATCAGCCATGCGCGGCTTTTCTTCCGCGTGTGCATCAGCAACACATCCGCATCCCTGCGCGCGCGCTCCGGATGTGGACCATCCTTCAGCGCGAATTCACCAAGATCGAGATGGTGGCGCAACGAGGGCATGGAGCACCTCAGCCAGCTCAGTCGCCGGCCTTCAACTGCTCCGCCTGGGAGTGGGTAATTAGCGCATCGACGATGGGCTGCAGGCGGCCATCCATCACCTGGTCGAGCTGGTGCAATGTCAGGCCAACGCGGTGATCGGTCATCCGATTTTGCGGGAAGTTATAGGTGCGAATCTTCTCGCTGCGGTCGCCGGTGCCCACCAGCTGCTTGCGTTCCTTGGCCAGCTCCGCATTTTGCCGCTCCATCTCCACCTCGTACAACCGCGAGCGCAGCACGCGCATTCCTTTTTCGCGGTTCTTGATCTGCGATTTCTCGTCCTGGCAACTCACTACCGTGTTCGTCGGAATGTGAGTAATGCGCACGGCGGAGTAAGTGGTGTTCACCGACTGGCCGCCGGGGCCCGACGAGCAGAAAGTGTCGATGCGAATGTCCTTGGCTTCGATCTTCACGTCTACCTCTTCGGCCTCGGGCAGCACGGCCACCGTCACCGCCGAAGTGTGCACGCGTCCCTGCGTCTCAGTCTCCGGAACGCGCTGCACGCGATGCACGCCGCTCTCCCACTTCATCTGCGAGTAAACGCGATTGCCCTCGATGATGGCGATTACTTCTTTGTAGCCGCCCACGCCTGACTCGGACATTGAAAGCACTTCGACCTTCCAGCGGTGCTGCTCGGCGAAGCGCGTGTACATGCGAAAGATCTCGGCGGCAAAGAGCGAAGCCTCGTCGCCGCCCGTCCCTGCGCGGATTTCCAGGATCACGTTCTTCTCGTCGTTGGGGTCCTTGGGCAGCAGCAACGTCTTGATCTCTTCTTCCAGGGCCGGCTCGCGCGGCGCAAGCTGGGCAATCTCCTCCTCGACCATCTCCTTCATCTCCGGGTCGGCCAGCATGGCGCGCGCCTGGGCAAGCCCCATGCGCACCAGCTTCAGCTCGCGGTACTTCATCACCGGAGTTTCCAGGTCGCTGAGCGCTTTGCCCGCCTTCTGATATTTTTCGCGGTCTCTGACCATCTCGGGCAACGAGAGCTGCGTGGAGAGCTCCTCATAGCGCTTCTCCATCTGTTCCAAACGATCAATCATGATGAATCCTTCTTGGCCCGCAAGAGGGCGTTGTTCTATTTGTTCTTTGGGGAATTGTAGATGGGCAGAAAAAGAGTATCGGCGGCGGGCGCCGCTAGAGAAGAGCCGAGATGGGCTGATGGAGAGTCATACTGCTGTCTCTATTCTAGCGCGAAAGTGTGAGCGGGCTAAAGAAAAGGATTGACTATCTCGACGCCATCGACGACTCGCCCATTCTGCAAATCTTCAGTCAAAAGAACGCTGCATCCACTTTGGCTGGCGCAGCGAATCACCAGCGCATCCCAGTAGGAGAAACCGTGCAGACGATGCGGGTCGATGGCTGCGAGAATATCGCTAACGGTGGGTTCGGCTACTTGGAACCTGGCGAAAACCTCAACCCTTCGTTTTGCCAATTCCGCATCGAGCTTCAGCTTTCCTGTCACGGAGACGAAATACTCCTGAAGCACCTGAAGCGACACCACTCCGGTCCGTCGCCGTAGGTGATCCTTTATAAGATCGAGAGCCTTCGTTTGTTTGACTAGGTCTCTGGGATCGTCAGAATAAACAAGGACATTGGTATCGAGAAAAGAACGCGAGGTTCTGCCTATGGGACTCATTTCCGAGGCCACTTTAACCGGTCCTCGTAAATCTCATCCCGGTTCCATTTCCAGCCCCGCTCGGCTTTTCCCAATCCAGAGGTATTCTCGAGGAACTCAAGATCCCGCTCCAGTTGATCGTCTCCGGCAATGTGCGCAAAGTGCTCGCGAATCTCCTGGTTCAGACTTTTACCCACAGCGCGGAGCTTCTCCCGTGCGCGCTCGGCAATCTGCTCGTCAACGGAAAGAGTAATATTCATGAACACAGTATAAGTGCACACATAACCTGTGTCAAGTTTCCATCTCTCCGATCAAAAGCACTCGCCTTGCTTGCAGGCGCTGACCAGCGGCACATGCAACGCGGAGTCATGCCCTGCGCCGGAGTAGATGGTGATTGTCGCAGGCCGATAGTCGCGGGGTTTCGCGGTCATGATGTTGCGCACAAAACTCTGCGGATTGCGGTCGTAGAGCGGAAACCATGTGCTCTGGATTTCGACCATCACCGTGTGGCCGGCCTTGAAGACGTGGTCCACGTCGTGCAGCGAGAACTTGTATTCGCGAATTGCATCGGCTTTCAACGGAGCCGCCTTCTCAAAACTGTTCAGATACCGGCCGCGGAAGATCTCCGCATTGGTCATCAGTTGGTAGCCGCGCATCTTCACGTCGGGATCGTCGCCGGGGTACTGGTCGATGAGTTTAACCACCATGTCGTTGTCCGTGCCGCTGGTCGAAGCGTAAATGTCGGCGACCACTTCGCCGGTCAGCACCAGGTCCCGCTTCAGCACGGGCAGCCTCCAAACAGCCACGTCTTTGCGCTCCGTGACAAAGCGCTGGTCTTCGGTAAGCCAATTGCGCCACTGCGAACCCTCGCTATAGGTGACTTGGATGGGACGATGACGGTAGGGAACGGGGTTGGCAGGGTCGCTGACGTAGCTGGCCATAGATCGGTTTTGGGCCTGGGCCGTCGAGCCGCTCCAACTGAGTTGGCCCGCGCCTTCGAGATGCAGGCTGGTGGGCCGGGATTCTTTCGGAGGAAAGTGAGAGTAGTACTTCCACGTGTTCGATCCGGTTTGAAAGCTGGCCGTGTCTTCCAGGTCAAAGCCCGACGAATTCGCACCGGGCGCGTCCTTCAAATAGTGGGCGAAGAATTTCGCCTCGATGCGGGCGCGATACTCGTTGCCGATGGGCTCGGTGTAGTCCAGGTTGCCCAGGTGGCGCAAAGGGAACGACCAGTAGCCATGGCGCCACGGGCCGAGTACGAGAAAGTTCTGGTGCTTCCGGTCGTGGGCTTCCAGGCGCGCGTACTCCTCCTGCGGGCCGTACAAATCTTCCTGATCGTAGGTGCCGCCCACCGAGAGCGTGGGCACGGTAACCGCGCGCAGCGCGTGCTCCACGCCGCGCGAGCGCCAAACACTGTCATAAGCGGGATGTTCGAGGAAGAGTTTCCAGGTGGGCAGAGTTTTCGAGCCGGATTGTTTCACGTCTTCAGCGAAGTTTCCGCGCTCCAGAAAGAAATCAAATCCATCGCGCGGTTTGCCGTCCTGGTCCTTGCCGTAACTGACCTCGGCCCTTTCCTTGTCGGATTCCATTTCCAGAGCATAATCGTATCCGTAGCTTTGGCGGAAGGCGCCGTTATGGAAGAAGTCGTCGCCCATCCACACGTCGATCATGGGAGCCTGCGGGGAGATGGCCTTCACCGCTGGATGGGGATCGATGCCGGCCATCATGGCCAGAAAGCCCGGATAGCTGGTGCCGATAAAGCCTGCGCGCCCGTTGTTGCCAGGAACATTGGCCAACAGCCAGGCCACGGTGTCGTACGCGTCCGTGCTTTCGTCCGTGGCCTTGAGATTGCGATGATTAGTCAGAGGACGGCTCATGACGAACTCGCCCTCGCTCTTGAAGCGCCCGCGTATGTCCTGTGCGACAAGGATGTAGCCGTCGCGCGCCAACTCGGCATCCCAGGCGTAGAACAAGCCGCGGTTGGTGTTGTCGACGCCATACGGTGTGCGCACGACCAGAAATGGCAGCGGCACACTGATGTCGGCGGGCTTGAGAATCACCGTATGCAGCTTGACGCCATCATGCATGGGAATCATCGCTTCCGTGCGCTTGTAGTCGTGAAAGGCGTGCTCTACGGCTGCGCCGGAATAACGATAGACGGTCTTCGGATCGTCAGAGAAAGTCAGGCTTGCGCTGCTGCCGGTCGGATCGCGCATGAAGTCGAGCGTGAAACGCACGGTTGCTTTTGTGTCGGACAGCCGAAACTCGGTCTCCGAAATCGGCGTCAGTTTTGTGGTAACTCGACGCTCAGAATCGATTAAGAGATTGCCTTCGAGAAAAGTAACGCTCAGCGGCGTATCCGGCTCGGCCGGATTAGTGTACTCACCAACTAACATCATCAGTTGATGGTTAGTGGGAAGAACAGCCTTCGCTTCTTGTGGAGCCGTCTGGGCGTATCCCGGCACGACCGGAAGCGATGCAACAAAAAGAGCCAAAAGAGCGATACGAAGGCGAATCAAGCGCAAATCCTCCACTGATCTCGGAATTACGAACGCGATAACTCGATGATAGGTGAAGGGTGCGAACTGAAACTCGCACCCTTCATCATTGATAACGCATTCTAAGTTGTATCAATGCGCGTGTCCGTGGTGATGGCCGCAACCGCCGTCCATCTCTTCCATGGGCACCACGCATCCATCCAACTCCGCGCAACACATGTGCTCAAACTGGATGGTGGCGTGGCTGATGTTGAAGCGCTCCTTGAGAACCTGGTTGAGCCGGGCCAGAATGCAGGCGCTCTCCGACGGGGGAATATCGGCGATGGTCACGTGGCAGGCCAGGGCGCTTGAGTTCGAGCCAAGGCTCCAGACGTGCAGGTCGTGAACGTTGACCACTCCCTCGACGGCGCCCATGCCCAGGCGAATCTCCGTGAGCGATATGCCGCGAGGCGTGCCTTCCAAAAGAATGTTGAGGGTTTCGCGGACGATGCCCATGCTGGTCCAGAGAATGAGCGCGGCAATAATCAGCGAAAGAGCGGGGTCGATCCAGTTCCGGCCGGTCAGCAGAATCCCCGCGCCGCCGGCAATCACCGCGGCGGTTGAAAGCGTATCGCCGGCCATGTGGAGAAAAGCCGAGCGCAGGTTCACGTCGCGGGCCACTCTCCACAGCAAAGCTGCAATCACGCCGTTCATCACCACGCCGCCCGCCGCAACGATCATCATCAGCCGGGGCTGCACCGTGACCGGCGCCGAGAGACGGTGAAGGGCCTCAACGGCAATCCAAATGGAAATGACGATGAGCGTGGCCGCGTTCAGAAAGGCGGCCAGCACGCCGGCTCGCTGGTAGCCGAAGGTCTTGGAGGAACCGGCGGGGCGGGATTGGAAGTAAACGGCAGTAAAAGTAAGCAGCAGGGCCAGAAAATCGGAGGCGTTGTGGCCGGCCTCGGAGATCAGAGCCAGCGAATGAGCGCGCAGCCCGGCAGCGAAGGTGACCACCACGTAGGCGAGCGTGGCCACGAGCGAAAAGAGCAGCACGGATTGAGTTCTTTTTGCGCCGAGGCGAGAAGGCGCTGCGTGCAGAAGCATACGAAAAGTATACCGGGCACCGCAGGTGTTACTCGTTGGCCTCGATGCGCCGCCCGTGCGCGTCCTGCAACCCGCGCGTGTTCATCCGGAAGAGCGCTATAAAAGCGCGCAACTGGTCGCGGCTCAGGCTCAGCTCCTGCTCGAAGACAAACCAGCGCACTCCCTCCGTGCAGGGCGGGGCGGTCAGCGAGCCCATGAAGGTCCAATAGCCGCGGTCGGCGGGCAACAGGCCGCCGGCGCTCACCAACTCGGTAACTTTTTCCGTCTTGCCGGCAGTTTTAGGCAGATGCGGCCACAGAGCGGCCAGCACAGCGTTGGGGTTGCCGGCGTCCTCGCGCAACCGCACCGTCACCACGGCCATGCTGCCATCCTTGCCGCGGTGCAGCAGTTGCACGTCCATGTCGGTCACCTTGCCCTTCACCGCCTCTTCGCTGGGATGGTGAAAGTCGAACAGAACCAGCTCATAGCGCACCCCTCCGGCCACAATGTAGCTGCCGGGATCCACGCGCGCCACGATGGTGTGGCCGTCATTGGTGAGCGTCACCGGCCCGGCGATGTAATGGAACTCGATGGGCGCGAGCGCCTTGTTCAGGTGAGCGCCGCGAATGTCTAGTGGCGACTGCTCGTGGCCCTGCGAACAGGCTCGGTAGGCCGAGTCCAGCTTGCCCCAGACCAGCGGGCCGGTCTTGCCCTGATAGCTCCAGGGAGCGGCATTCTGATCGAATGTTTGCGCGGCGGCCATGGCGGCAAGTCCAAGTGCAAGAGCGGCAAGTACAGGTAAACGCATGGTTTTCTCCTTCGTCGTGACGCGGATTACTCTCCCGCAAGAATTCTAGCCGATGAACGCAGGCGTGGGGAAAAGGATCGGACCATTGGCAATCGAAAGTACGCTGTTTGTAGCCGGAAAAGGTTATATTGCCGTTTGTACCGGTCTATGACCGTTTCTCACCCTTTCCGCAGAAAAAAGCGGAAAGGATGGGGCACGGCATTTAGAAGCAATAAAAATGCCCTACAGCCGCGTAAAATTTCCCTGGACATGGCATCCCTGTTTGGATGTGAACTGCAAAGCCCCGCCCAGTTGATGGGCCAGGCTTTCGACGAGCTTCAGCCCCATCGACTTGCAGTTTCCGGCATCGAAATTCATGGGAAGTCCAATGCCATTGTCCTGCATGACCACGCGCACCGCGCCCGCCACACGGTGAATTGAAACGGAAATCGTCCCTTTTCTGCCGGCGGGGAAGCCGTGCTTGAGGCTGTTGGAGAGCAGTTCGTTGGCCAGCAGCCCGAAGGGAATGGCGCGGTCGAGATTGAGGAGAATATCCTCGGCATCCAAATCAAACTTGATCTGTCCGGGCTGAATCGAATAAGAGGCTATCGCTCCATCGAAGATATCGCGCAGATAGCCGGCGACCGACAGACTGGCCAGGCCGGGCATCTGGCACAGCCGCTCATGGACCATGGCCATGGACCGGACGCGGAGAACCATGGATTCGATGGCCGCGCGCGCTTCGCTCGGCGGAAGCGTCCGCACTTCCATTTTGAGAAGGCTCTGAACCACTTGCAGGTTGTTCTTGACGCGATGATGAATCTCCCGGAACAGAACTTCCTTTTCCTGGAGCTCGCGTGCCGCGTTGATTGCGCTGGCCTCCGCCTCGGCGTTCCTGCGGCGCAACTCTTCCATGTTGGCCTCCAGTTGCAAGGTGCGTTCTCGAACGCGGTCTTCCAGCTCGGCTGCCAAACGCGCCTGCGCGTCTTCCATCTGCAAAGTCCTTTCTCGAACGCGGACTTCCAACCCGCCTGCCAAACGCGCCTGCGCGTCTTCGATCTGCTTATGCCCGGTCATATCGCGTGCCATGCGAATGAAGCCGGTCAGCTTTCCTGTCTCATTCCGAACCGCTGTGAGAGAACCGCTGGCCCAACAACGTGCCCCGTCCCGGCGCACGCGCCAACTCTCGGTTACGCAAGATCCGTTGCGCTCCGCTTCCTCCATCTCTTGAAGAGGCTTTCCGGCCCGTATCTCCTCCGGCGTAAATACGATGGAATACTCCCGGCCCATCACCTCTTCGGCCGTGTATCCGACCACGTTGCGCGCGCCGGGGCTCCAACTGTTGATCCGCCCTTCCACATCCAGCGTAAATATAGCGTAGCTGTCAATGTTTTCGACAATGATGCGGTAGCTTTCCAGTTGGGCGTTGTGGCTGCGCAACACCTCCTCGGCGGCCTTTTGCGCGCTCATGTCGCGCGTCACCTTGGCAAAACCGCGCAGCTCGCCTTGTCCGTCGCGGATGGCGGTCAAGGTTACAATCGCCCAGAATTTCGCGCCATCTTTGCGCATCCGCCATGCTTCGGTCTGATATTGGCCCTCCCGCTCCGCCTCCGCCAGCTCCCGCGCCGGCTCGCCCGCCTCCGCATCCTCGGGCAGAAAGAAGATGGAGTAGTTCTTCCCCAGAATCTCCTCAGCTTTGTACCCCTTGCTGCGTTCCGCCCCGGCGTTCCAGGTGACGACGCGGCCCTCCGGATCGAGCATGTAGATGGCGTAGTCGGTCACCCCCTCCACCAACAGCCGGAACCACTCTTCGCCCTGCACCAGCGCCAGGCTGTTCTCACGCAAGTTCTGCTCAGCTTCCCGCAAGTTCTGCTCAGACTCCCGCAAGTTCTGCTCAGACTCCCGCACATCCAGAATGGGCCGTTGCAGGTTCTGCCCAGCCTCTTGCGTGCCCAGTCTGGAGTTCCGCAAGTCCTGGTCAGCTTTTTGCGTCTTCTGGCCATGCCGTTGCAGCTTCTGGCCTGCCTTGCGGGAATCCATGCCGGAGTGCGGCAATTCCTGGTCAGACCTTCGCGTGTTGCTGGACTCCCTCATGGACTGGGTGAACTCTCGTGTGTCCTGAACAGCATCTCGCTGGTTCTGAACAACCTCTCGCGTGTCCTGGACAGCCTCTCGCTGTTTCTGGATGGCAGGCGACAGCGCTCCCGGTAGCCGTCCAACGGCTGCGGGCTGAATGGGTTGCGGATTTTCTGTCAGCGGCATTGCGGCCTCCTAATTCACCGAGCGCGGCCGCGGCGTGGCCATGAAGGTGCCCGCTTGCAGCAGCATGTGCATCAGGTCTTGGGCGATGCGCGGGTCGGGGTCCATGCTGAGCCCGGTCAGCGTACGGCCCAGCAGGCTCTCGGCCTTCACGCCTGAATCATGCAGCAGCGCCTCGTTCACGCGCATGATGCGGCCGTCTTTATCCAACTGCACCATCGCCGTGGGCGTCTGATCGAAGGAGTGCGCCTCATCGAGCGTCTCCTCGATGGCCTGGGTGCGCACACGCTGGGCGGCATCCCGGACAGTGACCACAAACCCGTCGTGTTGGCCCTCATAATTAGCCAACTGCGTCTGGCTGATATCCACCAGCGTGGAACCGCCGCCGGGCTGGATGAGCGTCCAGCCAAACTCCTCGACCGCAACGGCGTCTTCCCGGTGCTCCAGCAGCTTTGGAGAGCGCTGGTTGGCGTCGCTCAGCTTCAATATTTCCGTCATCAGCTTGCCTTTGGCCTGGAGCAGCGACCAGCCCGAAAGCACTTCGGCGGCGGAGTTCATCAACAGGACGCGGCCTTCGGCGGAGAGCAGCAGAACCCCCTCGCGCATTCCATCCATGGTTCGCGCCATCTTATGGTGCGCCGCGCTCTGCCGCGCATCCAGCTTCGCTTTGTGCAGCGCCACCTGCAGCGTGGCCTTCAACTCGCCGCTCTGGAAAGGCTTGGTCAGATAGCCGTAGGGCATGGCGCGCGCTGCCCGCGCAATGGTGGTTTCGTCGCTGTAGGAGGTCAGAAAGATCGACGGAGTCCCATACAGGCTGCTGAGCAGCCGGGCAGTCTGAATGCCATCCATGTTGCCCACAATGCGTATGTCCATCAGCGCCAGGTCTGGGCGGCAGGCGCTGACGGCCAGCAGGGCTTCATCGGCGCTCTCGGCTACTCCCACCACTTCGCAGCCCATTTGCTGGATCTCCTGATGCAGATCCAAAGCGACAATGGGCTCATCTTCGACAATCAGTATTTTCCCCTTCATGTATCTTCCTCGTTCCACTGGCCCTCGTATAACAACCCTGGAAATTGTGTGCAAAAGGGCCCAGGGGAACCTTCCTAAATTTCTCATCGGGGGAGTGCGTAAATCCATCGACGCTATTCGGAAGAACTTAGTTACCCCAAGTTCGAATTAGGCACTGTTTAATTTCAAAGAGGGAAGGCTACAAATTTAATCCAGGAGTGAGCCGTTGAGAACAGCGAGAGTCCGCGCGAACAGGGGCAATTTTTATTGCGGGCTGAAAGCAATCCTCTTGGTTTTCAACAAAAATGGAACCCCGAAGGGTTCCATTCTTGCAGCAATTTGAATCAATGGGTCTTACTTGGCCGCGGCTTTCAATCCGGCCTGTTCGGCCAGGGCGGCGGCCTTGTCGGTGGCCTCCCAGGTGAACTCCGGCTCGGTGCGGCCGAAGTGGCCGTAGGCGGCGGTCTTCTGGTAGATGGGGCGGCGCAGGTTCAGGCTCTCGATGATCTTCTTGGGCGTGAGCGAGAAGTTCTTGCGCACCAGTTCGGTCAGTTTGGCCTCGCCAACCTTGCCCGTGCCGAATGTATCGACGCGGACGCTGACCGGCTCCGCCACGCCGATGGCGTAGGCAAGCTGGACCTCGGCGCGGTCGGCTAGCCCCGCCGCCACGATGTTCTTGGCGATGTAGCGGGCCATGTAAGCCGCCGAGCGATCCACCTTCGTCGGGTCTTTGCCGCTGAAGGCGCCGCCGCCGTGACGGCCCGCGCCGCCGTAGGTGTCCACGATGATCTTGCGGCCGGTGAGGCCGGTGTCGCCCATGGGCCCGCCGATGACGAAACGGCCGGTGGGGTTGATGTGGTACTTGGTGTGTTCGTCCAGCCACTCGGCGGGTAGCACGGCCTGAATGACGTGCTTGAGAATGTCGGCGTGCAGATCCTCGTTGCTGACGCTCTCGGCGTGCTGGCTGCTGATGACCACGGCGTCGATGCGGGAAGGCTTGCCGTTTTCGTCGTACTCCACCGTGACCTGGCTCTTGCCGTCGGGGCGCAGGTAGGGCAGCTTGCCGTTCTTGCGCACCGCCGTCAACTGGCGGCAGAGCTTGTGGGCCAGCGAGATGGGGGCCGGCATCAGCTCGGGTGTTTCGTTGGAGGCGTAGCCGAACATCATGCCCTGGTCGCCGGCGCCGCCGGTGTCAACGCCCTGGGCAATGTCGCCCGACTGCTTGTTGATGGTGGAAATGACGGCGCAGGTGTTGGAGTCGAAGCCATAGGCCGCGTTGTCGTAGCCGATGGAGGCAACGACGCCGCGCACCAGCGACTGGAAATCGACGTAGGCTTTGGTGGTGATTTCGCCGGCTATGACCACCAGGCCGGTGGCCGTCAGCGTCTCGGCGGCGACGCGGCTGTAGGGATCCTGCTCCAGGCAGGCATCCAGGATGGCGTCGGAGATCTGGTCTGCCATCTTGTCCGGATGGCCTTCGGTGACGCTCTCAGAGGTAAACAAGAAACGGTCGCTCAACTTAACTCTCCTCCCATTGCAGGGAATTCAATTTGGGCAGCCTGGCACGAGGACCGATTCATGCTGGGTCACCGGCGCGGAAAGCTGGATTCACTCACCGCATCGGACCCACTCTCGCACAGCAACTGCCAGCACCGTCAGGCATACGCCTTGGGATGCATCGTTCTATGGTAATTGCCGCGAGCGGATGGGAGCAAAGGCTTGCATTGAACGGGGAGCAGGGCACGCTCAAAGGGGCCATACGCGGGGTGAACAGAAACAGGCGAAGCCTTGCCAGCGCCTGCAATTGTTATGAATATGCCGAAAAACACTGCTCAGAAGAGATTCATCGGCAGCAGGGTGGTCCACCAGCCCTCGCGCATGCCAAAGTAGCGCACCGCCAGGAAAACGCCCGCAATCCCCACCAGCAGCAGCAGAATCGCACCAACCCAGCGCAGGCGCTTCTCCGTCGCGTAGCCGCGCTGGCTGCGAGCCCTGCCCACGTTGGCGGCAAACTCCAGCCAACTGCGGTCATCGTCGAGCATCTGCCCGCTGGCGGCATAGGCCTTGAGAAACCGCTCCGTCCACTCGTCAGGGTCGATGCCGACGGCGTTCGCGTAGCCGCGAACGATGCCCTTGCTGAGAATCCCGCCGGGAAGCATACGAAACCTGTCCTGCTCCAGCGCAACCAGGTGGCGCTGGCCGATCTTGGTTACCGCCGTGATGTCTTCCAGCGCGATGCCGCGGGACAGCCGCTCCATGCGCAGGTCTTCTCCAAAGTTGGCCATCGCTAACCAGAAACGCGCTTGTTGCAAGCTCGTTTACCCCTCAACAATAAACCTGCTTCCCGCTCAGGTCAAAGCGTTTTAATTACTTTTTCCCTTTATTTTCATGTGGCTGCGTATTTTTTGCCGGACTGAAGATGCATGCAACAGCGATTCAACCCTTGCGCCTGGCGTGAAATGAGACCGTTCCGGGCCGCGGCTGAGCCGACTTGCGCCCTCTCGCCGCCTGTCCGGCTCCGCCAGCCCGGGGCTGTTACCCTGAAAGTGAGGGCATTTCCAGCATTTTGCAGCCCGTCGGAGCCGTCATCGGGAATGAATAAGCTCATCTTTGCCAATCTGTTGCACCGACCTGTCCGCTCCATCATCAGCGTGCTGGCGGTAGCCATTGAAGTGGTCATGATCCTGTCCATCGTGGGCATCTTCATGGGCATGTTGAATGACTCCAAACAGCGCACCAACGGCATCGGCGCGGATTTGGTGGTGCGCCCCTCCAATACCAGCTTCCTGAGCGGCGTCAGCGGCGCGCCCATGCCCGCCCGCACCGCCGAGGTCTTCCGCCGCATGGATCACGTGGCCGTGGCCTCCCCGGTAATCACCAGCTTCTCCATGGCCGGCTCGGTGGAGATTCTCTATGGCATCGATTACCCCAGTTACAACGCTCTGAAGCCCTTCAACTGGGTCGCGGGCGGACCGTTTCAGGGGCCGTACGACGTGATTGTCGACGATGTTTATACGCGCACCGGCCAGGGCCACCACCTGGGAGAGACCATCGAGATTCTCAACCACCCGTTCCGCATCTGCGGCGTGGTGGAGAGCGGCAAGGGCGGGCGCAAGATGGTGCCCATCGAGACGCTGGGCGTGCTGATCGGCTCGGAGGGAAAAGCCTCCGTCATTTACGTGAAAAGCGACAACGTGGCCAATGAGGACGCCATCGTGAAGGAGATCGCCGCCACCAAAGGGCTGGAGGGCTACCACGTGCAGACCATGGACGAGTTGCTCTCGCAATACACGCCGGCGAAGTTTCCCGGTTTCGATCTGGCCCTGGATGTGGTGATCACGATTGCCGTCATCGTCGGCTTTCTGGTGATCTTCCAGACCATGTACACGGCGGTGCTGGAGCGGACCCGCGAGATCGGGATTCTCAAGTCGATGGGCGCCTCCAAGCCAACCATCGTCGGCATGGTGCTGCGCGAGTGCATGGTGCTGGCCGTAGTTGGCGTGCTGGTGGGCATCGCTGCCACCTTTGGAGTCCAGGCTCTGCTGCATGTGAGGTTTCCCTCCTTCGCCTTTGAGCTGACCGTGGCCTGGATCGCCAACGGAGCCGCCATCGCCTTTGCCGGAGCCGTCAGCGGCGCCCTCTACCCAGCCTGGATGGCCGCCCGCAAGGACCCCATCGACGCGCTGGCATACGAATAGGATTCCGGTTATGCCGGGTTGAGATTTCCCGGCATAGCCCTTGTACACTGAAATCGTTCCACAGGATTCCCCATGAAAAAACTTGTCCTCAGCCTCTATGCCGCCGTCACCATCGCCCTCCTCGCATGGGGCTTTTATCAGGCCATCTTCATCGCTCCCGCGGACAACCGGCTGGGCGGGCAAGGCGAACTCTATCGCATCATCTTCTACCATGTTCCCTCGTTCATTGCCGCCTTTCTCTTCTTCGCCATCTCGCTGGCCGGTTCCATCGGCTATCTGAGTTTCCGCCACAGCCACAATACATGGGCGCAGATCTCCGACGCTTTGGCCCTGGCCGGAGCCGAGGTGGGCGTCGTTTTCTGCACCGTCGGCCTCATCACCGGCCCCATGTGGGGACGCCGCGCCTGGGGCATCTGGTGGACCTGGGACACGCGGCTGACCACCACCCTGGTTCTCTGGCTCATCTACGTCAGTTACCTGCTGCTGCGCCGCTTTGCCGCCGGCCCGCAGATGCAGACGCTGGCCGCCGTCCTGGGCATCTTCGGCGCTCTCGACGTGCCCATCGTCTACATGTCCACCCGTTGGTGGCGCACTCAGCACCCCGCGCCAGTCTTCGGCGGAGATGCCGAATCCGGTTTCAAGGATCCTAGAATGTTGCACGCTTTTAGCTGGAACATCCTCGCATGGCTCGCCTGGGGCCTGCTCATCCTGGTGTTGCGCTACTACGCCGAACGCCGCAGCCAGAAGGCCGCCGCGCAGGATGTGCAAGACGCCCTGAACGCATGAACCCGGCCTGAATCTGCCGCAAAAGAGGTAAATGATGAGAAAACTCGCAATCGGCCTTCTATTCGCTCTCCCCATAGCCCTCTTCGCATGGGCCTGCTCCCTCGTTCTCTTTGCCCCTTCCGAGCCCCCCCTCGACTGGATGCGGCATATGTCCGTCGCCGATCACGATGCTCTCGTGGCGCTTCTCGACCACCAGTACCTGGTTGCCGCCTACGCCGTCACCTGGGCCATTCAACTGGGCTATCTGGCCTGGCTCGGCCTGCGCTGGCAGACGCAAAAGCGTGCTACCTCCCGCACGGCCAGTTTTTCCAGATAATTTTCCACTGGGGCGCACAATTTCTCTTGCGTGCTGAGCGGGTTATGAGATTATATGTTTCGGAGCGCCAATTAGGACGAAAGGAAAACAAAGCCGGCGCTAGAGCAGGAAAGGAATCTCCCCTCCCCCCTATTTCCTGTGAAATTCATTCCATCCCCCCCGGAATGTGACACCCGGAACACTTGTTCCCGGTCGAGCATTGCTTGTACTTAAGTTTTTCCCAATTCTGCCGATAAGCCCTTGGAAGAGGGTGCGGAGGCGAGAGCAATCTCTTGCCCTCGGACGCCCTGCCCGGTATGCCGGGAGAACGGAATGATCCATGCCTGCTAATTTCGGTGACATCACGGCCTTCCATCACGAGGAGGCAGACCGGCATTATGCGCTCGCACAGGCGGCGCGCGACCGGGGAAGCTTTGCTGAAGCTGATTTTCAGGCCGGACTGGCCGCGCGTTGGGATGAAGTTGCCCAGGAACAAACGATTGGAATGCGACATGAGCCCACCCGCACCAGCGCCAGGCGCAAGCCAAACTGCCGGCCCCCGCAGCCGCCCCCCATGCCATTCGCGGTCGTCTGCTTGTTGGCCGTTGTGCGCCGCGTCAAGAGTATCGCTGCGGCAATCCGCCAATTCGTGACCAAGCGAAGTACTCCCATTGGCGAGCTTCCGCTACGCTAATCGTGAACAGCGAACATTGCCGCATCTTTGCGGGGAAGCTGACAAACGAGGACCGTTGAAAGCTACGGCAGCTTGAACGCTTTCAGGGCAATGGCGTTGGGCGCGCGCCCGGCGGGAAGCAGGGTAAAAAACGAAAGCGTGGCCGTGCGCACCACGGCAACATCTCCAGAGCGGGAATCGACGACAAAGAGCAGCAGGCCGGAGCTGGAAAACGCCAGCGCCGAAGGGCCGTCGCCGACATGGATGGAGGGTCTTATGCGCTGGCCTTCGTCGATGGAGTAGACAGTAACGTACTGGGAGCGGAAGTTAGCCACAAAGAGCACGGAATTGTCCGCGGAGACGAGGCCGCGCACAGGAGTGTCTCCGATGATGGTGACGCTGTTGATGTCGTTGGTATTGGTGATGACTTCAGAGATGGAATCAGAGAGCGAGTTGAGGGCGAACAACTCTCCGCCATCCGGCTTGAGGGCTAGCTGCAACGGCGCCTGCCCCACATCGAGCAGGGCTTCCAGGCGGTCGGGCCGGGCGGGGACGACTTGCGCGCTGCCGGGTTGAGCGGGACGAATTTCGGCGTGAGCCAGGGCGATGGCCATGATCTGGTGGCCGGCTGAGCAAGGCACAAAAGCTTTGGAGGAATCGGGGAGAATGACGGCGTCCGATGCGCCGGGGCAGCCTTCGAAGATCGCGCGGAGGCGCCGTGTTGCCGGATCGAAGAGGCTGACCGAGTTGCCACGCCGGTTGGCGACGACCAGGGTCTTGTTGTCGGGGGAGAGGCGGGCGGCGGCCGGCTCCTCGCCGGCTCCCATGGCCGCGATTTCGCGCCGCGCCTTGAGGTCCAGCACGGAGATGGTATTGGAGCCGGAGTTGGCCACGTAGGCCAGGCTGCCCGTGGAATCGATCTCGATGGAGACCGGCAGGCGGTGAACATTGATGGCGCCCGCGACAGCATTGTTTTCCGCATTGATGACCGATACGGTGCCCTGGCCGTCCGCGGCGCCGGAATTCACCACGTAAACTTCGTTGCGGGTGGGACTGACAGCGACGGCTACAGGCTTTTGTCCCACCGCAAGCTCACGGTCCACGCGCACATTGACCACGTCCAAAACAGTGACCGTGTTGCTGCCGCCGTTGGTGACGTAGGCGTATTCGCGGTAGTTGGACGGATACTGCGGGAAGTCCTGGGAGCGGCAGCCGGTGAGGGCCAGCAGGGCAAGAACGGAAAAGCGGACGATCGTGGCGTTCGACGGTAGGTTCATGCGTTCACGCTTTTGCGGCCTCGATGCGAACACCGCGGGGCAGATTGCGGCCAACCACCGGGGCGATCTGTTCCAGTTCGTCCATCATGCGGGCGAACTGATCGGGATAAATGGACTGGGGGCCGTCCGAGAGAGCTTTTTCAGGATGATCGTGGACTTCGACAAGGATTCCGTCTGCGCCTGAAGCGACCGCGGCGCGGGCCATGGGAAGCACGCTGTCGCGCTTTCCGGTGCCGTGGCTGGGATCAACCAGAATCGGCAGGTGGCTCACCCGCTGGACTGCCGGGATGATGCTCAGGTCCAGGGTGTTGCGCGTGTGATCGGCAAAGGTGCGCACCCCGCGCTCGCAGAGGATCACCTCGTAATTGCCCTCGCTCATCACGTACTCGGCGGCCATTAAAAACTCATCTAGAGTAGCCGACAGGCCGCGCTTGATCATCACCGGCTTGCGCAGTTGGCCGGCGCGCTTCAGCAGGGAAAAGTTCTGCATATTGCGCGCGCCGATCTGCACCACGTCTGCCCACTCGGCAACCAGGTCCAGAGTTTCGTTGTCGATGGCCTCAGTGACAATGCGCAACCCGAAGCGCGAGCGAATTTCAGCCATGATGCGCAGCGCTTCCAGGCCCAGACCTTGAAAGGCATAGGGCGATGTACGGGGCTTGTAAGCTCCGCCGCGAAAAAACTGCGCTCCCGAGGCAGCCACCAGCTCAGCAATGGCGAAGGCCTGTTCGCGGCTTTCGATGGAGCAGGGCCCGGCGACGATGGCCAGGCCTTTCCCGCCGATGGCGGCATCGGTGCCGGCGAACCGGATGACGGTGTCTTCTTCCTTCACATCCCGGCTGGCCAGCTTATAAGCCTTGGAGACGCGAATGACTTCGGCAACGCCGGGGAGCTCTTCCAGATTGCCGCGGTCTACTTCGCCCTGGTTGCCGGTAATGCCGACAGCGGTGCGCTGGGCTCCGGGAAGCGGGTGAGCACGGAAGCCCAACCGTTCAATGGATTCGCAGACCGCCTGGATTTGCTCCTGCGTTGCCTGCGCTTTCATGACAACCAACATGGCTGAACCCCTCGAACCATCAGTCTAACGGCTGGGACGGCGAAGGGCAATTGCGGGAGGGCGAAAGCTGTGCGGGTGCATCACGATTTCTGGCAGGCGCGGGCTTTGCAGGCCAGCTTGTACTATGGAGGAATGAGCCGTTCTCTCATCCGGGGTGTGTTGCTGGCGCTGCTGATTGTGGCATCGCTGGCTCCGCTGGCCGAGAGCTTCGATTCCTGGGACGCAACGCCCGGACTGGCCGACGATACGGAGTTCAACGTGGCCGCGCTGGCGCTGGCCGCCGGCCTGTTTGCGACGGTGGCCTTGCTGGCGGTTCGACTCTGCTGTCCGCGCTCTCCGCTGGCGCATTTCAGTCTGCCGAAAAACGGCAAAACGCTTTACGGAACCGTGCTTTTGCCCTTCTTCCCCGGCTGTTCTCCGCCGGGTATGCCTCTTCGCATTTGATCCTTTTCAATGCATTCCTTCTTCGAGGATTGCGGTCCGGTGACGCGTGTTCGCTCCGGCGCCGCGCCGTCGGCGTTTCCACGCGTGCAAAGTGAAAAGGATCATTCATGAGAAAGAGAAGTTTTGCATCGATGCCATGGGCATCGATCCTGGGGATATGCCTCCTGGCCGGGCTGAAGAGCGCCGCGATGGGCCAGGCTTCGAGCGTAAAATCCGCTCCAGCCGCCCAGGATGTTCTGCCGGTCTATATCGAGGAATTTTTTCTATCGGAAGCCGTGCGCAGTGAAGAACACGGCGAGTTGCAGTTGACTTTGGACGGAATGGCATCCAAAGGCCGGGGCAGCGCGGCGGACGGTAAGTCTGCTGATTTGGACATTGAGTACGGCATTACCCGGCGCCTGCAATTCGGAATGGAAATGCCCTACGGCATCCAGTCCACGGCAAGCAGCGAGCTGCCGGTAAGCTGGAGCACGCTGAACACCAGCTTGTTGTATCAGTTCATCCGCAGCAACCGTCCCTTTGCCCTGAGCGGCGCAATGGGAGTGAATTTGCCGTTGACCTCGCGTGGCAGTGTCAGTTATGAGCCGGAGGTGATGGCGGCCAAAGGATTCGGCAAACTGCAGATACACACCAGCTTCATTCCTGAGTTAAGCGACGATGATAAGTCCTTCGAGTACAACGTAGCCGCGTTACGCCCATTCGCTCACCATCTGATTCCGACGCTGGAGTTCAATGGGAGGCGCAACTCCGGCGTGAACAGTTTTTACATGACTCCGGGAATCTACAAGCATCTGCCGCATCGGCTGGAGATGGGGATGGCCATGCCGGCGGGAATAGGCAGAGCAAGCAGTCCCGTGGGCGTAGTGTTCAAGATGACCTGGGAGATAGGCGGCGACGATGATGATTGATTGGTTGCGGGGAAAGTAACTCGGGCTACCAGCGGTGGGGAAAGCTGAGGTCCACAGCGGACGCTGGGATTGGGGCTGGATTGTTCACGGCTCCGCTGTGTAGCTCAGAATCCACTCCGCCTGCTCTTGCGTATCGGGCACAGGTTCGCCGCGAGCCGCTTCAACGGCCTTCAGAGCCGCCTCGGGCTGCCAACCCAGATGAATGAGCATGCAGGCCGCAACGATGGCGGACCTGCCGATGCTGCCCCGGCAATGGATGCCGACCGATTCCCCGGCGCGGAGGCGAGCCGCCAGTCCGGCAACAAATTTTCGGAAGGAAACCGTGTTCGTAGGAACACGCGTGTAGGAGAACGGGTAAGAGAGAAAATTCAAACCAACATGCACGGCTGCCGGGCCTTCGTCCGCCAGGCCAAGCGAGCCCGCTTCCCAGTGTTCCAGCAAGGAAACCAGGGTCTGGATGCCGCTGTGCTTCAATCGGAGCAGTTCTTCCTCCAGCAAGGCGTCGCCTTGCGGACGAAGGACGATGGCCAACGGCGCAAGCAGGTCACCTTTGATCCAAAAGATGTCTTTCATGACGCACAGGCTCCTACGAACCTTTGGATGCGGTCGGGGACGCTGGGGATGCCCAAGCCTGGCACTGCAACCTCTTCGATCAGCGGAATAAGCTTATCAAACTCAGGTCCAGTATGGGAGCCGGGGAGGGCGTTGTCCGCGAACAGCATGCCGGTGGACGAAGCAGTAACGCGGATGCGGGGAGGGGTGGGCATCACAGTAATGATGATAGATGGTAATCGAAGCAAAGCGCACGGAATAACTTCAAATTAAGGAGTTACGAGAAATGTACCCAGCCGTGCGGTTCGAGGGTCTGCGCTCCTTGCGGGGAGATTAACTCCATTGTGGACCGGCCTGCGCGGGGTTTCAGGATGCGGCCGATGCGTGTCACGGGGACGCCGGCGATCGCGCGAGGCACGCGGGCGGTAGGCGGAGCGGTGAAGAGCAGTTCGTAGTCCTCGCCTCCGTGGAGGGCCTGGGCGAGGGTTGCTGCCGGGTGGATGGGCAGGGCAGCCGCATCGACCTCAGCCGCTACGCCGGACTCCTTGCAGAGATGAGCAAGGTCGGTGGAGAGTCCGTCGCTCACATCGAGAGCTGCCGAGGCCAGGCCGCGACGTTGCAGCCAGAGACCCTGGGGAATGCGCGGCTGGGGATAGAGGTGTGGGGCAAGTAACTCTTCCAGTCTCTTTGGGATGCGAGGCGGGTTGGGTCCGGCAGGCGAGGCCAGATCGGCCAAACGGGCAAGGCCCGCGGCGGCTCCGCCCAGAGCGCCGGTGACGTAGAGCAGGTCGCCCGGCTTTGCATTGGAACGTAGCAGTGCCCGTCCGCGGGGCACGGCGCCAATCAGGACTATGTCAGCCATGGCTACGGGGGATTCAGCCAGATCGCCGCCAGCTAACGGGGTAGTGAAGGCCTCCGCCAGGGCCAGAAAACCGTCGAGAAAGCGCTGCACCCAGGTACGAGATCCGGCGCGGCGACGTCCTGACGCAGCCACAGTGAGCAACCGCGGTAACCCCAGGGAAAGAAAGGCGGCTACGGGCCTGGCGCCCATGGCGGCCAGGTCGCTCAATCCGCGCGCCAATACCCGATGCCCTACAGCTTCCGGCTGATGCCAGTCAAGGCGGAAATGACGGCCGTCTATCGACAAATCCGTGGTTACGGCCAGCTCCTCGCCTCTCCGGGGAGTCAGAAGGGCACAGTCGTCGCCAATACCCAGGCGGAGGCCCCCTTTCTGGCTCAGGCCGGCGGCGCGGGCAGCACGTTGGCGAATCTCCGCGAGCAGGGCGAGTTCGCCTCGTCCGCAACTGGCTTCGAAATGGGTCTGCATCATCCGCACCTTATGAGAATAGGATAAACCGTTGGGATTCTGACGTGTGGGTCTAGCGCAGGGACTGTCTAACGCCGATATTGCACCTGGAAAGGCAATGCTTCCTGCATCAAAGCTGTTGACCGCGCACGATGAGCTTTGTTAGCCTTTATAGGCGATCCGGCAAGCGCGCCAGACTGGTGTGTGCGTTGTGATACAGTCCGGAAGGCTCTTTTGCATTAGGCTTTTCTTAAGTACACGGCGAATTGCGGCCCTGCCGACAGCAGGGATGAAGGGCGAAAATGCTGCGCAAACGCTATTACATTTTATTTGTCGCTAGAGATGAGGACGGGCGGATTCGCAAGATTCCCTTGCCGCTTCGCTATGCCTATGGATTCGTGGCCGCGGCGCTGGTGGGAGCGTTCACCATCGTGGGGCTGGCCGGTTCCTACACGCGCATGCTGCTCAAAACCGAGAGTTTCAACCAGGTCCGCCAGGATCGCGAGACACTGCGCAAGGACTACAAGCAGATGGCGCAGATCGCGCATGACCGCAATGTGCAGGTAGCCTCGCTGGGCGCCTTGGCAAATGAAGTGACCGCGCTCTACGGACTGCGGCAAAATAAGCTTGCTGCTACCAAAAAAGAAGCTGCCTCCACCGCCGCGGCCGAACCCACGCCCGCCAGCCTGGGCGTGACAGACGATGTAGACACGCAGCAGGTCAAGCTCACCATCGACCAGTTTTATGTGCTGCGGGCGCAAGCCATGAGCGGCCAGATCTCCCGCGCTCTGGAAGGCGGCCTCTCGCCCAGCTTTACCGGCGACTGGACGGAGCTGGCCGATGCGCCCTCACTTTGGCCGCTGGAGGGCCGTGTAGGTTCCAGCTTTGGTGAGCGCCAGGATCCGATCAATGGCGAAGGCGCCTTCCACCAGGGCATCGACATTGACGCGCCTGTCGGCACGCCGGTGCGCGCAGCGGCTGATGGCGACGTGACCGTTGCCGACATGAACGCCGGATACGGCCGCGAGATCATGCTCGACCATGGCCACGATGTAATCACTCTCTACGGGCATCTTTCCGCCATAGCGGTCGTAGTTGGCCAGCATGTGCTTCGCGGCCAGGTGATCGGTTTGGTAGGCCAGTCCGGCCGCGCCACCGGCCCGCACCTGCACTATGAAGTGCGCGTTCATCATGTTGCGGTCAACCCGCACAAGTATCTGCGTACCACCTACCAACAGACCGCCTTCAGCGATTCAGGCGAAGCCGCTCCACCGGCAATGTAAGAGATTCACCGCAATGCATTCACCATCGGCTCCCATCGCGGGAGCCGGTGCTGTCTTAGAGCGAAACCAGAATAAACGTGCCCTTACAAAAATTGTTCGGGTGACTTTTTCTTAAGGAAAAAGCCACTTGGCGGAGTTGCTTTCGGGATACAGTAACTCTGGTTTCGCTATAGGGCCTGTCCAATAATTGGCTTTGCGTGAGCGTACGCGCTGCTACCTGGCCGTGCCTGATCCGGCGGAAGCTTCTGGCAGGGAGTTAGCGTTCCCGGCCTGATTGCTGAACAAGGCAGGCGAAAGCTTAGCCGTGATCACCACCCGCTCGCGCTTCTGATTAATCTCAGCGGTCTTCAGCAGCTCTTTCAGGCTCTTGTTGGCGGAGTTGTCGGCCAGGGGGAGGGTAAAGATGCGAGAGCTGATCAAAAGAATATTGAGCGCCTCGGCCTGGCTGGCTGCTTTGCCGATGCTGGGAGCAATCTCCACCACTTTGACATTCAGCGCGCCTCCCAACGACAAGGCCGGCGTCACGCTGGCAATGTACGTCGAATCGGCCTCCAACGGCAGCGAGAAGCCAAAAATCTGGATAGCGCCCCTCTCGGTGAAAGGCAACTCGATATGGCCCACGCCCCAGGCCAGCGAGAGCAGCGGCACCTCGCTGTAGTGCTGGCGGAGCAAAGTCGATCCTGCAAAGGGCCATGCGGCGGTCGCGTGCCGGTCAAGCATGGAGTGAATCTGCTCCGGCGTTGGCGTGTTGGAGACGGCCACCATGTCGTAGCCGATCTGCGCCACGCGCACGGTGCGGCTCTCGGACGGAATGCTGTAGATGGTGTGCCCGGCGTAAGACTCTCGGCTGGCGGCGTGAGCGTCGAGCCATGTGTTGAGGCGCTTGCCGGTAATCTTACCCACCAGCACCATCGAATACGCCACTGGCCCATTGGGTCCGTTGGGGTCTGCCATGCGGTGCAGGGCAATGGCCGCCTCATCCAGGTCGCGCTCCGGGTCGATGCCGATGGCGTCAATGAACTGCTGGTACTCCGGCACGCGCTCGGGCGGCTTGGGATTCCGGGGCAGGAAGGACCGCACCGGCCTGAGGTTGACGTAGAGGATGCCGTCGGACTCAGGCAGCAGCCGCGCAGCCTCCGGCGGAGCCTTGGAGCGCAGGAAGATGGCCACGGCCAGAAACAACAGGACCGCGGCCACTATCCAAAGCGTTCTGCGCGTGCGTCGGTTCATGAAAGGCCGTCAGAAATAAAGGTATCACCCGGAACCCTGGCCGGCTCTGCATTCTGTGCCTTGATTCGCTCTGCTCGGCGTCACTTGATGGGCATTCCTTGCGTTGCGAATGAGGCAAGCGAAAGCGAACTAATCGAAAATACTATTGCGCTTAGTGACACTATATGCAAATGTATTTGCGCTTGGGTACAAATCTGGTGCTGGCGGCTGACGTGAAAGTCGCTTTTCAGCGAAACTATGGAACGCTCAAAGTGCGCTTTGAAGGGCTGGAGGCGTTCGTCGCCCGCCTGACAGAAGGCCGCCCTTGACCCCGTAGGAATTGAGACGTCCAGCTCAGGAGCGCAGGAAGATGGCCACGGCCAGAAAAAGCAGGACCGCGGCCACTATCCAGAGCGTTCTGCGCGTGCGTCGGTTCATACTTTTCAGCCAACAGGAAAACGTCAGTATAACCCTACCACCGTTGACTGCGTTACATGGAGTCTTAATTCACACCAAAGTCGAAGACGCGGCTTGAACTATTAGCTCCGGTCATGTAGGGACCTGCGCCAGCCCCACCAGTTGGTGAGACGAAGCCGAACTCGCCTGTCGTGAGCGGCGCGTTCAGTGTAACTTTATAGACGCCTGGCCTGAGTTTGGTGTAAGTAAAAGCGACCATGGCTTTGTCATCCATTCCGCCAGACGCGGTATATGCGTTGAAACTTCCAGTGGTGGTCTCACGCGTATCCTTTTTTACGTCGAAGCGAAGCAAGGTGTATTCATTCGGCGTGCTGGTTCCTCCAAAGAAGCTCTGTGCATTACTTAGGCCCTCACCCTGCCGCTCGAAGTAGAAATAAAAAGTTGCATTCGGGTCTGTAATACGGACATTTGAGTGTGCATTCCGAATGACCGCTTTGAATTTGGACTTCGCGATCCCGTAGGTTATTCCCGTTACAAACATACCTCCGGCTTTGCTCTGGCTGTAGACCGACGGCTCCAGCATGGTCATCTTCGACCCTGCAGGGGAATTGTTGCTGAAGGTGTAGATGCCTGGTTCATGCGGCGAAGCCGGATCATCCGGGTCAGAAGCGGCGGGCGTAGGATTTGGAGGCGGAGCAACCGAAATTGAAGACGTTACAACTGGCACAGGTGCGGATAACTTCGCCACAATCGCCGCGACCTCCCTGTCACTGACGCCCGCAGTCTTGAGGGCAATAATTCCATCGGCCGAGATGTCATAGTTTCCGGCCGCTCCACTAATGGTGGTAACAATCAAATCCTCTGAAAGGCCGGCTTTAACCAGCTTGATAACAGAGTCGTTGTTCATTGCCTGCTGGGCAACGAACAGGGGGCAGATGGCCAGAAATACGACTGCGAGAATGATTTTGCGCACGATTTCTCTCCTTACGATTCAAAACCGCCAAATCTGTGAAAGATTGGCGAGAGAATTATCAATCTAAAGATTGTTTTTCGCAATAAGTATTTTTCAACAACCAAAAAGCCACAGGGCCGTTCCCCGTTTCCGGGAGCGGCCCTGCTGGTTCTCTTCCCAAGCGCAATCGCACCTGGCCAATGCTGCATAAAGTTATTCGTTCACGCTCACACAATAGATCTTCCAGTTATTACCTTCGGAGGCGTCGCGCGGCTTGGGCGGAAGTATTCCATACTCGCCCTTTCCGAGGTGAGCGCTCAACTGGATCTGGTAAACGCGAGGCGCAATCTTCTCCGAGGAAAATCCGACGGCGTTCTTATCCAATTCATCGCTGTCCTTGGTTGCTATGCCAGAGGTAATGGGAAAGATTCGATCGTTCGATTTGATCGTCAGCCGCAGCAGCCGGTAATCCGCAATGGTGCGGCCTTCCGGCACGTAGACGGCGATCATGATGGGCAAGGTTGCGGCTGTCGCGGACTTGAGACCGGTGACATGGCCGATCGTGGACCTGCTCCCAGTATCCTTGGGGTGAAGAGGGTTAACCTCAAACCCACCGTACTTTGCGACCACAATATCAGACGGGATTGCCGTCCATGCGTTGCTCTTGTCCTGGTAATAGACACCGACATCGGTGATGCCAGGCGGAAGGGCAGGCACGTCAGCCACAGGCGGCGCCGGCGGGACAGGCGCAACTGGTGGCGCTGGCGGTGTTGTAGCTACCGGAGGCGCGGGCGGAGCGGGAGCAGCTGGCGGAGCCGGAGCCACCGGCGGCGCTGGAGGAGCGGGAGCAGCGGGCGGAGCGGGAGCCACCGGCGGCGCTGGTGGTGCGGGAGCAGCGGGCGCAGGCGGCGGCGCTACCGAGGCCTTGAGCACAATCGCCGAGACCACCTTGTCGCTGGCGCCTCCGGTCTTGAGAGCGATCAGCCCATCCGTGGAAACGTCAAAGTTGCCTGATTGCGCGTTGATCGTTGTAATAATCAAATCGTCCGACATTCCTGCCTTGACCAGCTTGATGATGGCGTCATTATTGAGCGCCTGCTGGGCAAAGGCCAAGGGGCAGACTGCCAGAAATACAATCGCGAGAATGTTTTTACGCATATGAAGTCCTCTCCGTGCGGTTCAAAACCGCCAGAACTGCCAAACAACGACAATAAAATCATCAACCTAAACCCCGCTTTTCGCAAGAAGTTTCTCTTCAGCGCCAGGCCGGGGGTAAGCGCCAGTTTACCGGCCAACGACAAGCACAACAAAGCTGCCGGGTAGAACAGGTGGGCGGGGGCGAGGATTGGCGGCTGTGGGCTCGGGACGCGGGCCAAGCTCGGCGGCGACCAGGTAGACGCGGTCGGTTGCGGAGTCGTAAGTCATGGTACGCGCGCTGCGCTGGGTGGGCAGGCTCTCGATGGTGGGATAGCCGGGCGCGCCGGCATCGACTACCGAAAGAATTCCCTCGCCGCAGGAGGCGAAGGCCAGCTTGTGTTTGGCATCCCATCCGGCGCCGTCAGGACCACTGCCGATCGCGGCAGTAGCGAGCGACTTGCCGGTCTTGGCGTCGGTTACGGCCATCTTCTTGCCGTCGCAAACCGAGAAAAGCCGTCCGCCAGAGACATCAATAGCCAGACCGGAAGGGCTGTCGCAGCCGGTCAGCGGCCACTCGGCGGTGAGCTTGTTGGTCTTGGCATCAAGGCGGACAATCTCATTTTTGTCTTCAATGTTGACGAAGATCGTGCCTTGTCCATCGACGGCGGCGAACTCCGGCTTGCCGGGCAGCGGAATGGTGGCGACCACTTTGCTCGTGGTGGCGTCGATCACGGTCGCGTCTTTGCTGCGGCCGTTGAAAGCCCAAACGGTCTGGGTGGCCCGTTCGAAGATGATCGCGTCGGGGTTGGTTCCGGCGGGGATGGTGGCGACAGTGGCCAGCGTGGCGCGGTCGAAGACGACCACCGCGTTGCCGCCGCCGTCGGAGATGTATCCGAATTTGCCGGCGGTGTCGAGGGCGACGCCATGCGTGCCGTGCAGGCCGGTGATGGAGCCAATGAGTTTACCCGTCTGCGTATCGACCACATCAACGCGAAGGCCGTGGGTGAGATAAAGGCGGTAGGCCTGGGAATCGGCAGTCAGGTCATCCCAGCCGCCGTCGCCGCCAATCTTCCAGCGGTCAATAACTTTGTAGGGCTGTTGCGCGGCGATAGGATGAACGGCTGCAAGAAAGCAGCACAGCAAAATGGCAGCCGCGAAGGACCGGACAAACAGGCGAAGAGCAGGCAGGTTCAGCATGGAAACTCCCTTGATACAACAGAAGAAGAATATCATCCGCCGATTGCAACAGTTTGAAGCGAGCTTAACTGCCCCGCCAGCAACTTCTCGAACTCCCCTAACGGTACCGGCCAGCTAAAGAGATACCCCTGGTAGGTATTGCATCCGATGCCAGATAGATACTCTCTCTGCTCTTCAGTTTCCACGCCTTCCGCCAGCACCGGCAAACTCATTGCGCGGCTCAGCGAGACGATGGCTTGCGCAATGGCGCCGCCATGGGCGCCCGACATAATATCTCGCACGAATGCACGGTCGATCTTCAATCGGTCCAGAGGAAGGCGCTGCAAGTAACTGAGCGAGGAATAGGCTGCGCCAAAATCGTCCAGAGAAAACTTCAAGCCGTGCAACTTGAGTTGGGACATTTTGGCGATGACCTCATCGATATTCTCCACCAGCATATTTTCGGTCAGTTCGAATTCGAGTTTATGCGGATTGGCTCCAGTGCTCTCAAGCATTGCCAGCACATCCTCTACAAAATCCGGCTGTCGCCACTGGATCGCGCTGATATTCACCGCGATCGTGAGATGAGCCGTTTCCTTCCTGGCCGCCCATGCAGCCAGTTGCAGGCAAGCGGTTTGCAGGACCCAGTCACCCAAAGGCAGGATCAGCCCGGTCTCCTCGGCCAGGGGAATAAACGTGTCAGGGAACAATATGCCGCGCTGGGGATGCATCCAGCGCACCAGCGCCTCGGCGCCGATCACCTTGCCACTATCCACCAGGGGCTGATAGTACAGCAGGAGTTGTTCCTGCTTGATCGCCACGCGCAACTCATCCTCCATCGCCGTGCGGGCATTGATGACGGCCTGCAACTCCGGGGCGAAGAACCGCACCGTGTTGCGCCCTTCCGCCTTGGCCTGATACATGGCGATATCAGCCTGCTGCAAGACCTCTTCCGTGCCCTCCTTCTGAATTCCAAAGACCGCGATTCCGATGCTGGCAGTGAGGAAGCATTCGTGGCCGGCAAGCAGATAAGGCTGGCTGATTGCGGCAAGGATCTTTTCGGCGATTCTCTTCGCCTGCGCCGCTGCCTCCTCGGGACTCTCGCTCAGTATCTCCAGTAGCGCCACAAATTCATCCCCGCCCAATCGCGCCACTGTATCGGTCTCGCGGGTCGCGGCACTCAGCCGCTGCGCAGTCTCCTTAAGCAGAAGGTCGCCAGCCTGATGGCCAAACGAATCGTTCACCTTTTTGAACTTATCCAGATCCAAAAACAATAACGCTCGCAATCGGCCGCTGCGAGCGCTCAAGGCCAACGCTATGCGCAGCCGGTCCAATAGCATCCGGCGGTTAGGAAGTTCCGTCAGCGGGTCGTAGAAAGCCAGATTCTGAATCGTTTTCTGTGCCTTCACCAGAAGCTTCAGGCTGTGCTCCCTCCGCTTCGCCGCATCCATCCGGAATCGGAAAAATCCCCAGGTCCCGCAGAGAGGAATCAGCCCGCACAGGGTAAAGAACCACCACGTCCGGTACCACGGCGTGAGAATTTTGAAGGCAAACTCCGCCCGCGGTGCGCGCCACACGCCATCTCCGTACTGCGCTTCGATCTCCAGCCGGTAATTTCCAGGCGCCAGTTGGGCAAAGCGCAGAACAGGTTGCGTTGTCTCGGTCCAGGCGGAGCTGGCCCCCTCCATACGGTAGCGAAAGACGACCGCATTCTCACGAGTTGCATTCAACGCGGCGAAGCGCGCCAGCAGAGAGTTTGTATGCATATCGAAAGATGGAGGGCTCTGGCCGGTGACATCCGTCCCTCCCATCAGAAGCTCGGAGAAAAAACCCTTGATTGGCATCTCCAGACCTTTGCGCCAGCTTGGCTTGAAACGCGACAGGCCGCCGCTGGTGCCGATCCAGACGGTGCCATCCGGCTCCGCGGCAAAGGCGTTCTGGCTGCTGTTGTCCCAGACCAATCCATCGCTCAACCCGTAGTGGCTCCAGCGCGCGCCGTCCCAAATGTCTACGCCGCGCTCGGTTCCCGCCCACATATGCCCCAGGGAGTCGGGTTCGATAAAATACACGATTGCATTCGAACCCGGTCTTTCAACGTGCTTCTCAATCGCCAGCCCATTCGGCACACCCTGCGCCGCCTTAAAGGCTTCAAAGCGCTCCCCGCCGTGACGGAAGTATCCATTGACCGTGGCTACCCACAAAAAGCCCACACGGTCCTGGAAGACGGACCGCACCGACAGGTTATTCAGCCCATCGGCGACCCCGAAATACCGGAAGCTGTACTCCTGCGCGCGTAGCGCCGAGCACACGAATAGCATCAGGGCAAGCGCCCACGCATTGGACCGGTGAATCACTATTGGAAGAATCGGCGATTTCGCGCATTTCTTTATCGTTCGATCCGATTCCGTGAATCCTGGAATAAAAACTAAAACAGATTCTTGTATTGCGGGGTACCGCAGTTTTCGATGCGTTACTCTCGTAGTTGAGGCCCAAACGGCTCGGGGACTTCAAATTGCGCATTATTCTCTCGAATATCGGCACCCTGGGCGACAGCAATCCGTTGATTGCCATTGCACTGGAACTGAAGCGGCGCGGGCATCTTCCGGTCATGGTATTGCCGCCGGTGTACGAATCCAGAATCCGGCCCCTGGGACTCGAATTCCACCCCGTCCGGCCGGACATCGACCCCACCGACACTGTCGTGGCAGAGAAGGTCTACGACATCAACACGGGCACAGAGTATGGGCTTAGAAATTTTCTCTTTCCCGTACTGCGCCAGACGTATTCTGACCTTCTGGACGCGGCCACCAAGCCCGAACGCGCAGACCTAATGCTCCTGGGCGAACTGAACTACGCCGGGCCGCTGGTGGCCGAGGTAACGGGGATTCCATGGGCCAGCTACGTGCTGGCGCCGATCTCGTTTTTCTCCGCCTACGACCCGCCGGTGCTGCCCCCTTACCCGTGGCTGGCGCTGGCCCAAGAGGCGATTCCTGGATTCGGGAAGATCGTCCGGCGAGTGGCGCGATTTGTCAGCCGCAAGTGGCCGGAGCCAATCTACGAGTTGCGCCGCGAACTGGGGCTGCCCAGGGGCGCCAATCCGCTCTTCGACGCCAAGTTCTCGCCGGCCCTGGCGCTGGCCTTGTTTTCGCGGGTGCTGGGAGCCGAACAAAAAGACTGGCCTCAGAACTCGTTGATTACCGGCTTCTGTTACTACGATGCCGACTTCGGCAACCAGGAGCTGCCGGCGAATCTTGAAAAATTTCTCAACGAAGGACCGCCCCCGGTGGTCTTCACGCTAGGCTCTGCTGCGGTGTTGTCTGCCGGGGACTTCTTCGAGATTTCAGCCCAGGCCGCCATCCGGCTGGGAATTCGCGCGGTGCTGCTGATCGGCGCCGACCCGCGCAACCAGTTGAAGTCAACGCTGCCGGAGTCCATCTGCGTGGCCGAGTACGCGCCTTACTCCAAGCTCTTCAACCGCGCTTCGATGGTGGTGCATCAGGGTGGCGTGGGAACCACGGCGCAATGCCTGCGCGCGGGCAAACCGATGCTCATCATGCCCTACTCGCACGACCAACCGGACAATGCCCGGCGGATGCAGCGGCTGAAGGTAGCGCGAGTGATTCAACGCGGCAGCTACTCGCCAACGCATGTGGCTCGCCGGCTGCGGGCGATGCTGGCCGATTCCCGGCTGGCCCAGCGAGCCGAGAGCGTGGCCCGCCAGCTCGCCAACGAGGACGGCGTGCGCACCGCATGCGATGCTCTGGAGAAGTTGTACAGGCGTTCGCGTTAAGGCCGCCAGCGAAGAATTGGCTTCCTTGCCGCCTGCACCTCGTCCATTCTTCCCACCCGGGTCGAGTGCGGCGCCGTCTTCACCAGTTCCGGCGTTTCGTCAACTTCCTTCGCGATGGCACGCATGGCCTCGATAAACAAATCCAGCTCCTCCAGCGATTCGCTCTCCGTAGGCTCGATCATCAGAGCCCCGTGAACGATCATCGGAAAACTAACCGTATAGGGATGGAAACCGTAGTCGATCAGCCGCTTGGCAATGTCGCCGGTTTTCACTCCCTTGGCCGCCTGCAGTTTGTCGCTGAAGACAACCTCGTGCATGGAGGCGGTCTTGTAGGGCAGCTCAAAAATGTCTTGAAGTTTTGCGCGGATGTAGTTGGCGTTGAGCACGGCGTCTTCGGTGGTTTGGCGCAGGCCGTCGGGGCCGTTGGCCAGAATATAGGCCAGGGCGCGAATCATCACGCCCACGTTGCCATAGAAGGCGCGCACCCGGCCCACGGAGTGGGGACGGTTGTAGTCCCAATGCAACTCGCCAGCACTTAGTCCCTCAATCCCTGGTCCCTTAGTCCCTCGTCCCTCGGTCCCTGTCTTACGAATGAGAACCGGCACGGGCAGAAACGGCTCCAGAAACGCCTTGCAGGCCACCGGGCCGGAGCCGGGTCCGCCGCCGCCGTGGGGCGTCGAGAAAGTCTTGTGCAGGTTCAGGTGCATCACGTCCACGCCAAAGTCGCCCGGCCGCGCCTTGCCCACCAGAGCGTTCATGTTGGCGCCGTCCATGTAAAGCAGCGCGCCTTTCGCATGGAGAATCTTCGCGATCTCCGTAATCTGGCTCTCAAAAACTCCAATCGTCGAAGGATTGGTCAGCATCAACGCGGCGGTTTCCGAATCAACCTGCCGTGTGAGCGCCTCCAGGTCAATGCCCCCCTCGGCGTTTGATTTCAGATTCTCAACTGTGTAGCCGCAGATGGCCGCGGTGGCCGGGTTGGTGCCGTGCGCTGAATCTGGAATCAGAATCTTCTTGCGCGGATTGCCCTGCAACTCGTGCCATGCGCGGACCAGCAGAATTCCCGTGAACTCGCCATGCGCGCCGGCCGCCGGCTGCAGCGTGATCGCGTCCATGCCGGTGATTTCGATCAGGCAGCGTTGCAGCAAATCAATCACTTCTAACGAGCCCTGCGCCAGCGAATCAGGCCGGTAAGGATGCGCCTCGGCCAATCCTTCAATGCGGGCCACCAGCTCGTTCACTCTCGGGTTGTACTTCATGGTGCAGGAGCCCAGCGGGTACATTCCCAAATCAATGGCGTAGTTCCACGTCGAGAGCCGCGTAAAGTGGCGGATGATTTCTATCTCGCTCAATTCTGGCAACTCGCCAGGGGTAGTCCGCTGCGCCTCGCCGAGTAACGCAGCAGCATCGACAGCAGGCACATCCAGCGGGGGCAGCATGTAAGCGCGCTTGCCGGGCGAGGACTTCTCGAAGAGCAGAGCCTCATTCTGCGTCGGGTGGGGACGAACCTTGCCGTTGATGCGTGAAACAAAATCTTCAGATGCTGCCATTTTTCCCTCGCTGCAAACTCTATGAGACTTTCCGGGCTAACTTTCCTTGATTGAATCCTGTTGCTTCCCCGTGCCTTTGAAGCGAATCTCGTTCACGTGCCATATGCACCGCGCCCAAATATATCCGGCAAAAGGACAGGCTATCAACAAACTAACCACAAGCTGCCACTCCACCTTCATGTGGCGAGCAAGAACATTCGTGATCATAGTGAGGACAAACATGATGCCGCCCCACTTCAGCACTCCCCGGTAATAAATGAAGGATCCCCTGCCATTCCTTCGCGTCTTCTCCCATTTCCGGCGTTGCCTGTTGTGCACCGCGGATTTGAAGCTCTCGAACATCTGCGCATCTCCATTTTGAGAAGGCAAACCAGACAACCTCGATTTACTTGCCTATGCCTTTACCGGCCCCGCGGCCAAAGCTTTGGCCGCGGCGTCAATCTGCGCGCGGGTAATGATTTCTGTCGCGCACCACAGCGTGCAATTGCGCATCTCGGGATACCAGCGGCTCAAATCAATGCCGCCAACGATCTGATTGTCGAGTAGCCGCTGACTCCATTCTGCCGGGGACTCTTCGGTCTGCAAAACAAACTCGTGGAAGCGCGGCGCGCCGGTGAACAGCAGCTTCACTCCGGGTTGGGCGGAGAGCGTCTTCGCAGCATAACTCGCTTTCGCCAGGTTATGCTCGGCTAACTCGCGGATTCCTTCCTTTCCATAAACCGAAAGGAATATGGTAGCCATCAGCGCGACTAATGCCTGATTCGTGCAAATGTTAGAGGTGGCCTTCTCGCGGCGAATGTGCTGCTCGCGAGTGGAGAGCGTGAGAACAAAGCCGCGGTAGCCGGAGCCATCGACGGTTTGGCCGACGAGGCGTCCCGGCATCTGGCGGACAAACTTCTCTTTGGCCGCGAGAACTCCGCAAAACGGTCCGCCATAGCTGAGCGCAACACCAAACGATTGCGCCTCCATGCTGACGATATCCGCCTCGATCGGCGGCCGAATGATTCCCAACGAAACCGCCTCGGCAATGGAAACAATCAGCAATGCGCCCTTGGCGTGGGCGATCTCAGCGATGGCTGGAATATCCTCGATGACGCCGAAAAAGTTGGGGCTTTGCACGAGAACAGCCGCTGTTTCTTCTGTAACGCTGGCTTCAAGCGCGGCCAGATCGATGCGTCCCGTCTTGCGGTCATAGCCGATCAGTGTCGAGGGCAGGCCCTGGTGCTTTGTATAAGTGTCCAGCACCTCGCGGTACTCGGGATGAACGGTTGCGGCCACAACGGCCTTGTGCCGGCCGGTGGCGCGCACGGCCATCATCACCGCCTCTGCCGCTCCCGTTGACCCGTCGTACATGCTGGCGTTGGCCACGTCCATGCCGGTTAGTTCGGCGATCATCGTCTGAAACTCGAAAATAGCTTGCAGCGTACCTTGACTTATCTCCGCCTGGTAGGGCGTGTAACTTGTCAGGAACTCGCCGCGCTGGATCAGTGCGTCGATGATGGCCGGGCGGTAGTGGCGATAAGCTCCAGCGCCTAGGAAGCTGGCGTAGCTGGTCGAGTTCTTCGCCCCCGCCGCGCGAAAGTAATCGATGATCTCGCTTTCGGCGTGCGCGCGGGGCACGGCCAGGTCGCGATCAAGGCGGTGCTTGGCAGGAATGACGGCGAACAAATCGTCAATGGATGCCGCGCCGAAATCGGCCAGCATTTTCTCACGTTCGGCGGGAGACTTGGGCAGGTAGCGCATAACGCTCCTTCGGAGCAGTGGTCAGTGAACAGTGGTCAGTGGTCAGTGAATGAACCACATGAAAGTACGAAACTTCCCATCTTAGATTAAAAACAAAAACACTACTAAGGGTGGGGTTAAAAGTTTGTGAAGACAGGAAGCAATGCCGGGCTGGTTTTATATTCCCTGTTCCCTATTCCCTGTTCCCTGCATTTAGCTTTCTTCTGCGATAAAGGCCTCATAGGCGGCAGCGTCGAGCAAGGCGTTGACTTCGGCTGGGTTGGCCAGCTTGACCTTGATGATCCAGGTTTCGTGAGGCTTCTCGTTGATCTTGTCGGGTGCGTCTTTCAGTTCCTCGTTCACGGCGTCAACCGTGCCTGTGACGGGCGAGTATAGGTCGCTGACCGCCTTGACGCTCTCCACCGAGCCAAAGGTGGCGCCGGCGGTAACCGCGTCGCCCACTTTGGGCAGGTCCACGTAGACGATGTCGCCGAGTGAGTTCTGGGCGTAATCGGTGATGCCGATAGCGCCGATGGAGCCCGTGAGTTCAATCCATTCATGCTCGCGGGTGTAACGGTAGTTTGCGGGATAGGCCATGCGATTTTGCTCCTCCAAAAGCGAAACCTAAGTGTACGACTTGAGGGGGGCAGATGGAAAACAGAGGTCAGGGAGCAGAAATCAGGGGTCTGAGGCCTGCTCTCCGCTTCACGCCGGGCCGAAGCCGGGATAGGGCGCAAGGGGAACGAGCGCCAGGATTTCCAGCATTCCTGCCTGATTGATGGGCAGGCTGTCGAGAGCGGAGAGAACCTCTGCATCGCTGGCGGCTTCCCAGAGGATGGCTGCGCCGGGTGTGTCTCCACGACGCCAGATCTGGCGGAGCAGGCCGGAGGCGTACAACTCTTTTGCGCGCAGGGTCTCGCGAGCCATCAGCTCCGCGGTAAAGGCTTCAGGTTGAAAAGCGTCCATGCGGCGGCGGGAAAGCGATAGAAATTGCATGGAAAGATTGTAAAGGCTGGGTATAGGCAGCGTGTCATTCCTGCATATGATTTGTTGATTGCGGTACATTGGTTTCCAGCGCCAGCCACAATTTGCCCCAAAACACTCCAAATTACGATATGATTTCTGTTAATTGGTGCCAAGACTAGGAGGTCTTCTCCATGCCGAAGTTCGTTATCGAGAGAGATATTCCCGAAGTAGGCAAGCTGTCGCCGGAGCAATTGCAGGCTGCGTCGCAGAATTCATGCGGCGTTTTGCGTGAGATGGGCCCTCAGATTCAGTGGGTTCAGAGCTACGTCACGGACGACAAAATCTATTGCATTTACATCGCCCCGGATGAAGATGCAGTTCGACAGCATGCTCAGCAGACAGGTCTGCCCGCCAACCGGATCTCACGTATTCGAACGGTGATCGATCCCACAACGGCGGAGTAGCCTCTGAGAAAGTCTGGCCGGCTTTCTTGGATTGCTATTTTTCAAAGAACTTCCCATGCCCTCCATTCGCCCACGGGTCATAGTGCGCGGCAAAGTTGGCGCGTCTTTGCACGCTGGGGTGGTTGTAGGTCCAGAACTCGACGAAACGGTTGGGATCGGGGTCTTCCAGCCACGCTTCGCCTAAGTGGTTGAAGGCGGAGACGGCGGTCTTCTGCGGGTCGGCGACCAGGCCGTGGATGGCTTCCTGACCGTACACATCGGCTTCGTGCTCAAAGTGGCGGCTGAAGGTGCTGCCTGCCGGTTGCAGAATGAGGCTGGCCACCGAGAGGGTGAAGAGCAGCACCAGAAAACCCTGGCGGCTGGCAAGCGGGGCTGAGCCGTAGGGCGAAACCAACTGCCATCGAGCGCCGTAGCGGCGCACCAGCCACCCGGCAAACCCCGCGCATGCCCACAAGACAAAGAACGTCCCGGCAAATGATCCGGCAAGCTGCTTGGGAATGTGGTTGAGTACGTAGTGGCCGCTCTCGTGGCCAAAGATGAAGAGAACTTCGTCGTCGGGAAGGCGGTCGGTGGCCGTATCCCACATCACGAATCGCTTGCTGGCGCCGATGCCGGTGACGTAGGCGTTGAGGCCGTTGGATTTTTCGCTGGCCTTCATCAGAAACATGCGCTCGGGCGGAATGTTGGTTCCGGTGCGTGCGACGACGGTTTCCAGTTTTGCCACCAGGGCAGGATGGGTTTTGATGAGCGGCTCGAACTTGTTGAAGAGGGGATCGATGATCAGTGGCGATGCGAAGATGGAGATGAGAATGAGTGGGAGCGTGACCAGCCAGATCCAGGCAAAGTAGCGGCGCGGGGAGACGCGGACAATCCAGTTGAAGAACAGAAGAATCAGGGAGCCGAAGACGAGCGAGAGGCCCAAGCCTTTAGCCAGATCGCCGCACCAGCCAGCCCAGCCCTGAACGCTGATTCCGTAATGGCGGCTGACCGCGTGGCCGATTGCATCCAGCGGCAGGTCTGCCAGGGAAGAGATAACAATATATGCAGCAAAGAAGAGCAGCCCCTGCATCCAGCGGCGGCGCAGCACGCGCTCTGCCCAAGCTGCCAGGCCTGCGGCCCAGCGAAGGCTGAGCAGCAGCCAGAGGAAGGCCAATCCCCAGAGAGAGCCCACAATCTCCAACGCGAGGCGAATGTGGCTGAGCGCGATGGCCTTGGCCAGTTTGTCGGGCGGCAGGTTGTAGGCCTGCGTACTGGCGGGTTGAGCTGGCACTACAGCGGAGGTCGACGTGGGCTGAGCCGGCGCGGGTTGCCCGGAGCAAAGGCTCGGGGTAAAACCAGCGAGCAGCAAGGTCAGGCAAAGTGTCAGCAGCGTTTGGCGCACAAATGTCATGAATCGTTTCCTCTTGAGTAGCTTACTCTGAGACAATTCCTTTGGAAGATGTTTATAACGGGTTTTTCAACCATGAGAGAGATTTCTTTTGCCTTCGGAAGGCGGACGGCCATCAGAGCTGGTATCCGCGCGGTTTTTGCCGTTATGGCGTTAGCCTTGGTTGCCGGGGCGCAGCAACCCCCCACCCCAATTCTTCACCCCGCGAAGAAAGACTTGACCGTGGCCCCCCCGGTGCTTCTGGACGCCATGACCACCGAACTCAATCGCGCCTTTACCTCGCTGGGCAAGCAGGGTGACGCAAAGCAGTTGCCTCCTTACTTTCTGAGTTACTCGGTGAGCGATGCCAGCTCGGTTACGATTGGCGCGCAATACGGGGCGCTGGTGAGCAGCGGGTCCAATCACGTGCGCATTGCCGACGTGCAGGTGCGGATCGGCGAGCCCAAACTGGACAACACGCATGGCGCCCATCGCAGCTCGGCGGTCAACAGCGCCACGTTGCCGCTGGCGGACGACCGGGAGGCGCTCTCGCGGTCGCTGTGGCTGGCCACCAACACCGGGTACGGAAAAGCGCTGGAGAACTACTTGCGTGTAAAAACGGAAGCAGAAGTCCGCGCCAAGGAAGAAGATTCCTCGCCGGACTTCAGCCAGGAAGCGCCGCAGGTCTACCTTGGCAAGCCGGCGCCGCAGGTTGTGATTGACCGCGCGGCCTGGGAGCAGCGCGTTCGGGCGCTCTCGCTGCTCTTCCGCGATTACCCGAATGTCAACATGAATATGGTGATGCTTGTGGCGCAGAACGAGACCGACTACTTTGTCTCGTCGGAGGGTTCGCGAGTGGTGACGCCGCACGTGCAAGCGCGCGTGGTCGTGCTTGGCATGACGCGCGCCGACGACGGAATGGACCTCTTCCGCGTGCAGACCTTCGAGGCCGAAACGGCGGATGGTTTGCCCGCGCAGGCGGAGTTGGAAGCTGCGGTACGCAAGCTTGGCAATAGCCTCGAAGCGCTCCGCAAGGCGCCGGTCACCGAGCCTTTTGACGGGCCGGCGATTCTCTCCGGTCGGGCCGCGGCGGTCTTCTTCCACGAGGTGCTGGGGCACAGGCTTGAAGGCCAGCGCCAGCGTGGCGACGAGGAAGGCCAGACATTTACCAAGGAAGTGGGCAAGGAGGTGCTGCCCACGTTCCTCTCGGTGGCCGATGATCCAACGCTGACCACCTTCGGCAAGACCTGGCTGGGCGGCAACTACCAATTTGACGACGAGGGCCAGAAGGCGCAGCGTGTCCCCCTCATTCAGGACGGCGTGCTGAAGACCTTCCTGATGTCACGTCTGCCTATCGCCAGTTTTGCCAATTCCAACGGCCATGGCCGCGCACAAACCGGCAAGATGCCCACCGGGCGGCAAGGCAATCTGATTGTGACCTCGACCAAGAGCGTTACGGAAGCCAAACTACGCAAGCAACTGATCGAGGAAGCAGGCAAGCAGGGCAAGCCCTACGGGCTCTTTTTTGAGGACATCTCTTCAGGATTTACGTTGACCCAGCGCCGCTTGCCGCAGGCATTTGAAGTGATTCCGTTGGTAGTTTGGCGCGTGTATGTGGACGGCCGTCCAGATGAGTTGGTTCGCGGCGTCAACATTGTGGGCACGCCGCTGGCCGCCATGAAGAAGATTCTGGTTACCGGCGACAAGAGCGAGGTCTTCAACGGAGAGTGCGGCGCGGAGTCAGGCACTGTTCCCGTCAGCGCGGTGGCCCCGGCCATACTGGTCAGCGAGATGGAAACGCAGCGCCAGCCGCAAGGCACGGCGCGTCCGCCGATTCTGCCGATTCCGTCGGAGAAGAAGTGAAGAAGTGAACAAGTGAAACAGTGAACAGTAGTCAGTAAACAGAAAAACAGTTGTCGGCTGGATTTGCCGATCCGGGGTGAATCAAACGCACTGTAACAGGGCACGACTTTAGTCGTGCCGCCAAGAAAGCAAAATCAACACGGGCTTTATTGATGGCTGCATAAGTAATGTTCTGATAAGCGCGCCGGAGGCGCAGTGTTTGTTAGCCCCGCGCTTTAGCGTGGGGGAAGCGGATTCCACGGATTCACTCCGGAGTCCCGTAGGGACGGCGCAAGGACATTTCTTTTGCAGAGATCATTAGCCCTTGAGGGAATGTCAGAGGAGATTTTTATGAAGGTGTCCAAGCCGGTAAGGATTATTGGTTGGGTCTTTCTTTCCCTCGCGGCGTTTTGGATTTGGTACATGGTAGCTGCGGATTACAGCTATAGCGCCGTTGCTGGCACATACATCTTTCAGGCGAACGGAGAAAAATCCACTTTGATTCTGAGGAAGGACCAGAGCTTTCAACAAGTATTAACGCGCCAAGGAAAAGTTGAGCGTACTCAAGGAAGTTGGAGACGAATTGGTGAAGGGGGTGTGGTCTTCTCGAAAGAATTCTTGCCGATTGGTAATGTTCAGGTTTCTTCAGATGGCTCTACTTACGGAGTGGTCCAGAAATACTTCTTTGAATTGATCCCTTCGATTGTTCTTGGAGAGAATAGGGATCATGGTCCCGTATTTCACATACAGTTGTTTCGATGAGAGGTGTTGACGCAATGAACCCGATTCGTCCGATTGCAATGCTCGCTGGAGCCGGCCTGCTGGCCATGAGCCTCATCGCGTCCGCTCAAACCGCGCCGCAGCCCACCCGCGCCGACGCCGAAAAAGACCCCGTGCTCAAGGCCATGCTCACCGAGCTGGATCGCAGCAAGAGCCAGTTGCAGTTGAAGGATTTTCAGAAACCCTTCTTCATTCAGTACCGCATCGAAGAAATCCGCGGCTTCGAGACCAGGGCGGAGTTTGGAGCAACCAGCAGTTCGCGGCACACTCACGGGCGCGTGGCGCGCGTGACGGTACTGGTGGGCGACTACAAAACCGACAGCTCCGGCGGTCAGGGCGATGGCGCTCTCCAATTGGCGGCTCTGGACGATGACCCGATTGCGCTGCGGTCGGCGTTATGGGCAGCCACCGATCAGGCGTACAAGGCTGCTCTGGCAGCCTACGCGCAAAAGCAGGCCGCATTAAAACAAGTCGAGACCCCGCCGCAGGCCGACGACTTCAGCAAGGAATCGCCGGTCATCTCTCTCGCCGAGCCGCTCAAGCTGAATGTGGACGAGCAGGCGTGGGAGGCAAAGGTGGCGCGAGACAGCGGGCTCTATCGCACCGACGCCACTGTCAAGGACAGCCAGCGCGACGTGCAGTTGTCCACCGGGAATTTTTCCGCTCGGGTAACGACCACCTGGCTGGTGACGACCGAGGGCGCAATTGTGCGCAAGTCGGCAGCCGGCTACGAGGAATCCGTAAGTGTGGGCACGCAGGCAGCCGACGGAATGCGCCTCGACCTTTCCACTTCTTCCGTTGGCGTCACGCTCAAGGACCTGGATACGCCGGAGGCCTTCGAAAAGCGCGTATTGAAGTTGATCGCGTCCCTTGCCGGCCTGCGTAAGGCGCCGGTCGTGGAGGAGGAGTATCACGGGCCGGTCTTGTTGAGTTCCAGCGCAGGCGCCTATACGATCAACTCCCTGTTGGTCAGCGGAATCACGGCGACGCGGCCCAAAATGGGCACCGAGGCGCGCACCAACGGGCCGTTTGCGTCCAGCTACCATGCGCGTGTGCTGCCCGATTTTATTGACGTAGTCGATGATCCCGGCCTGAAGAGCTATAACGGCAAGGGACTCGTGGGCGCATACGACGTGGACGACGAGGGCGTCCCGGCACAGGCCGTAAAGCTGGTCGTCGCCGGCAAGCTGGAGAATTATCTGATCGGCCGCGAGCCGGTGCGCGACTTCCCGTTATCGAACGGCCATGGACGCGCCGGACTCGCCACGCCGTCCAAGCCTTCCATCGGCGTGCTCCAGGTGACGGCCAAGGATGGGCTGACGGATGAGGATCTGAACAGCAAGTTGCTGACGCTGGCCAAAGATCGCGGCCTGAAGAATGTCTATTTCGTATCCTCCATGAGCGGAAAGCTGACGCCGCATATGCTTTATCGCGTCAGTCTGGACGGTAAGCGCGAACTGGTGCGCGGCGCGGAGATGAGCGACCTCGACCTGCGCGCGCTGCGCTCCAGCGTGGAGGCGGCAGGCAAGGATCTGCACGTCACCAACTACTTAGGCGATGTGCCGGCAACGGTGCTGGCTCCGGCGCTGCTGATCGATGATCTGACCATCCGCCGCGCCAACAAGAAGAACGACAAGCTGCCCTTCTATCCGCCGCCGGAGTAGGGCGCTGAATTTGAGTCTGTGGAATGCATCGGATGCCCCATCCTCGCCGCGCGGGTGGCCCAGCCCCGATGCGCGGGTGCCCCAGGTCCCTCGCATTTGGGGACCTGGGTTTGCATGCTCAGCTACTTCTTCTTCCATGCACCGACGATTGCGCCCATCACCATCATGCCCAGCAGCCAGAAGCCGGCGTTGATGCCCAGCAGGCTCCAGGGGCGAACCTCAAAAATGTATTCGGTGCAAAAGACGGGCAGCACGAAACAGAACCACAGCATTGCAGCCACCATGATGCCGCGCGATGCTGTCTGCTCTCCAGTGTGCTGAGTAAGGCATGAAATGCCGAGAGCAATCACGGCCTCCGCTACCAAAGCCACGGCGTACTGAAAGGCAGGATTAACTCCAGTGTTCACCAGCCATTCCATGGTGCGTCCGGTGCCATTCAGCCATGGCTTCAAAAAGATCGAGTACCAGCCTGCTTCAAATAAAAAACATGCAATTGCCGCAACGACAATCGCCAGATAGTTCTGCTTAACCATCGATTCCTGATTTGCCATGCCGACCTCCATCCCATTCTCACCAAAGGGAGAATTCATATTGGGATGGTCCTTGGCCTGGGAAAGATGCACTATTTAGTTAGTCCAGCCGGGTGAGGAAGGCGTTGCCCTCGGCGGGATGCAGGTTGCGTGCGATGCGCTCGGCCTGCTTGCGGTCGTCACCCTCTGGCCGGATGCGCACCCAGTAGCTGTCTTCGCCGGGAAACTCGATCACTCTGGCGCCGGAGTACTTGCGCTGGAGTTGCGCCTTGAGCTTGTTGGCCTTGCGCTCGCTGGTAAACGCGCCGATCTGCACGCACCAGCGCCCGCCGGTGTTGATGGGCTTTGGCGTGCGGTAAACCTCTACCCGGACGCGGGCTGAGCCGGCCAGGTAGACGCCCGTGGCCTTGGCCGAGGCGATGGTGAGATCAATCAGTCTTCCCTCCACAAACGGGCCGCGATCGGTGATCCGCATGTCGGCGGACTGGCCCGTCTTGAGGTTGGTCACCACAATCAGCGAACCCATGGGCAGGGTGCGGTGCGCTGCGGTCAGCGCGTGGTCGTTGAAGACTTGGCCATTGGCGGCTTTGCGGCCCTTGTAGGGCGCGGTATACCAGGTGGCCATGCCCTCCTCGGTCAGAATGGGCTTGTGCGTCCTGACGTAATTGCGGTCTTCGGCGCTGACTCCGCCCGGCGGCGCTGGAGTGGGCGCAATGCGCGCGGACGGCGCGGGACTAGGCGCGACGCGCTCTGGCTTCTGGCTCTGATCCGAAGGCGGAGTCGCCGGCGGCGCGATCTGTTGCGCGGGCAACGAAGCAGCAGTTTGCTGATGCCCGCATCCAGACAAAATCAGCAGGAACGACGCCGCCAGCACAAGAGCCAACCCGGCCTTGATGCTTTGCAAATGCCCGTGCAGGATGCCGCAAGAATGTGGGTGCCCCACCCTCGCCGCGTTCTTGTTTTTGCGGCTAGGGTGGGAAAACACAAACCTCAATTCCGTGCAAAAAACTGATCCCTGATCTCTGACCCCTGATCTCTGATCTCTGTTCATCAGCGCCGCGGGCTCCCGTTCTGCTCAAAACGGTCTGCCAAATCGCGCAGCTTGCCGGCCACGGTGCGCAGGGCTCTGATCGATTCCTTCCGCACCTGGGGAACCACCGCGTCGTTCACGTAAGCGATGGCGTGGCGCACCTCCATCTCGATCAGCTCGACGGCTTCTTCAATGCGGGCGCCGGCGCCGCCCATGCCGGGACCAGGTCCGGGGCCGGGAGGGGGATAGGAACTCATAGAATGCACCTCGCGCAATCAATCTCTATTTCAGTCTGCGATGCGCGCTGCGCCGCGTCAATCGTCTTGAAGCCGAAGGTGCCGCAATGGTCAATACAGAAATTAGATGATTGATCCTGCACAGAAGTTTTGAAATGCTGTGCCCCATCCATTCCGCGCTTTTTGCGGTATCGGGGTCCCCAACGACAGGTCTTCGTCGTTGGGGTGATTATCGGGGTCCCCAACGACAGGTCTTCGTCGTTGGGGTGATTATCGGGGTCCCCAACGACAGGTCTTCGTCGTTGGGGTGATGAATGGGTGGGAGGAAGTGTTGCATTTCTTTGGGGCCGGATCAGTAATACAGGCGATCTGCCTCCTCCGGCACATCATCCACCAGGTCGCCAGGACCAGCGGCTCCTGATTGTCTTCAGCAAGGTCACGCAGGCCCGGCTTTCTCCCATTCCCCCAACCATTCGACGCCTTCCCACTTCCATTCGCTGCCAATTTCCGCCATTCGCTGCTCCGCCCTTCGCTTGACCGAACCCCCCGGTTACCCTAGTAGTGGATTTTCAGACCCTGGATTCCCTCTCTATTCGGGCATCCAAGAGTCAGGCCGGGCGAAAGCCCCCAGGCAACAACTTCACTAGAGGAGACCACATCTTTATGGCAAAAGCAGTCAAGTACGCCGAGAAAGCCGCCGTCTACGCGGCTAAGGGCGCGTGGGCAGTCTTTGAGCGGTTGAACCGCATCAGCCCCAACCCGGGATTCACGCCCAAATGGTCTGACAAGCCCCTGCAAAAGTCCTACGAGAAGGAAAAACCGCCGCTGGGCTGGCCACGCGCCACTGACTCGCTCTGTCCCAAGTGCATCCCCGAAATTCGCAAGCAGATTCTCGACGGCAAGCTGCCCTATGAAGTGCTTCTCAACGAGAAAGTCGGCGAAATCAAGGCGCAGATCATCGAGCGCAACGGCGAAATCTGGATGGTCAAGGACTGCCCCAAGCACGGCCACTTTGAAGACATCATGGCAACCGATGCGGCCTTCTTCAAGCACCTCGAAGAGAGCTTCCCGGGACGCGACATCCGCGCGCACGGCGATAAGTCACAGCGCGCTCACGGCACCTCGACCATGACCCACGGACGCGGCTCGGTGCTGACCATTGACCTCACCAACCGCTGCAACATGATGTGCGATCCCTGTTTCATGGACGCCAATCAGGTCGGCTTTGTCCACGAACTCAGCTGGGAAGAGATCAAGACCATGCTCGACAACGCCATCCAGGTCAAGCCCAAGCGCCAGATGAGCGTGCAGTTCAGCGGCGGCGAGCCGACCCTTTCGCCTCATTTCCTCCAAGCTGTCGCCTACTGCCGCACGGTTGGCTACAACAGCGTGCAGGCCGCCTCCAACGGCATCGAGTTCGCCAAGAGCAAGGAATTTTGCCGCAAGGCAGCCCTCGCCGGCCTCCGCTACGTCTATCTCCAGTTTGACGGCATCGGCAACGCCGCCAACTCGCATCGCAAGGTGGGCAACCTCTTCGATGTCAAACTGCAAGCCATCAACAACCTTCACGAAGCCGGCGTAGAAATCGTTCCCGTCACCACCATCATCAACGGCATCAACAACGAGCAGGTGGGCCGCATCATTCAGTTCGCCCTCGACAATCCCAAGACCATCAGCTTCCTCAGCTTCCAGCCGGTCAGCTTTACCGGCCGCGACGAGGAAATCACCGACGAGCGCCGTTTTGCTCAGCGCTACACTCTCTCGCACATGGCCCACGACATCAAAAACCAAATGGGCTTCGGCGAGCCGACGCGCGACTGGTTCCCCATTTCCTTTATGTCCACCTTCTCCGATTGGGCCGACCTCATTCACGGACCCGCCGCCGACTGGGGCCAGCTCAGCTGCGGGTGTCACCCCAACTGCGGCATCGGCATGGCGCTGATGATCGACAAAGAAACCAAGGAAGCCGCGCCCGTCACCGCCTTCCTTAATATGGATAAGGTTGCCAAGGATCTCGCCAAGGTCAACGACGCGGCTCGCGGCAAGTGGCTCTCCGTCATCGGTTTTGCGCTGGCCCTGCTGCGCAACTACGATCCCTTCCAGTCGCCCACCCACTTCAAGATCACCGACATGCTCAAGAAGATGGACAAGACCTTCAACGCCACCGGCAAAAACTATGGCAGCGTCAAGGGCGACCGCACCCTCGAAGACATCAAGCTGCGCCGCCAGGATCGCTGGAACTTCCTCTTCATCGCCGGCATGTGGTTCCAGGATTTGTTCAACTATGACTTCCGCCGCACCGAGCAGTGCATCATCCCCTACGCCACGCAAGAGGGCGAGATCAGCTTCTGCGCCTATAACACCGGCGTGGGATGGCGCAACATTATCGAGAAGATGCACATGACGGCCACGCTCACCAAGTGGTATGAGGAGCATGGGCGTCACGAAATCTTTGTCGGCGGCAAGAAGGTTGAAATGTCCGAAGTCGGCCACAAACTCCAGTTGAACGTGGAGCACGTCAACTCCGAGGCCAACAAAACGCTCGACAATCTGGGCATCGCCAAGACCGCCCGCGAAGAGCAAATCCGCGCCCGCGACGAGAAGCTGAAGCAGGACGGAGAAAACGCTCGCATGGCCAAGCTCTATCGCGAACACGTCCTTGGCGAAAAGCCCGTCGAGGGATTGGTCAGCCTCAACTCCATCGCCCCCGCCAAGAAAGCCAAGAAAGAAAAAGGCGAGCTGGTCGCCGGAGACTGATGCATCTCAGATGTTGCAACAAGCAGAACGGGCCACTCAGTTAAATGCTGGGTGGCCCGTTCTACTTGCTATCTCGAACTTTCGGAAAGTATATGGCTCGATTATTTCATCAACGAAATACTGCGAGATGCCTTTACAAATGCCTGATCGGAACCCATGATTCGTATCTTGATACTTTCGACCTGATCCTCTGTCAATTTGAACCATTCCCCGCGAATACGAAACCTTGCATATTCCTGATGCAATTCTTGCTCCAACTCAGCATCGCCGGGATTTGAAAATATCATAGTAACTTGAGGATTCTCGGATTGTAAGGTTCTCTCCCTGGCACTTGGATTCTTTGACTGTCCGATCTTTATATATCCAGTCCTCTCATCGAGTACAAGGTAAATGAAGGTTGGCCGTCGGGGCTTCGGCGCATTTTTCTCAAGTTTGCGGCGTGCTTTCTCTACTCGGGCCTGCTCCGATAGCTCTTGAATCGCTGCAAAATACCATTGGGCGCACATCGGACAATCACAATCAGGCGTGATGTCAATCATGTGGCCGTGGGCTACCCTAACTGCGCGCGCGATAAGTGAAAGGCTGTTGTGGTGGGCCTTGCGCTTTTCTTCGCTCAGCTTTAATAGCCATTCGCAATACTTAATCGCTTGCTCCTCGAAGCCATCAAGAATGTGCTCTTCAAATAGGAGTTGAAGTTGAATATCTTTCAAGACATCAAAGCGAATCGGAATGGAATTTGAACTCATAAATCTTCCCTCATATCTGTTCCCAAAGAAAATAAATAATCGGGGATGTTTTACGCGCCGGGTGCCCCAGATCCCTCGCATTTGGGGACCAGGGTGTCCACGAATCTACCAGACCTCCATCTCGAAATCCCGATACTCGCGAATCAACTCGAAGTCCACGCGATTCGAAGTAATCAGTTTGGCCCCGTAGCTTCGTGCGGTCAAGGCGATCAGCACATCGAAGTGCAAATCGCGCAGCTTATGCGGCTCGAACCCCTTGTCTCTTTGCATCTTTGACAAAATCTTCCCCGATTCCAGCCAGTTCTTCTCCGTCGGCGTGAGAACCGGGCGGCTCTCCTCCAGTGCGCTTAGAAACTTCCGTTCCGCAACCTCGGTTGCACCGCGCCAAAGCTCGGCCAGCACTACGGAGGAGTTTCGGATTATGCCTGGATGCGTGTCCAAACGCTGAGAGTGGCGGCCCGAGCGCTGATAGTCGATCAGGACGGAGGTGTCGAAAACGACAAACTCACTCATCGCTGCCCGCGAACTTGAGCTTGCCTTGGTACTTCTTCATCACGTCCTTGAAGCGCTGATTGCCCACAATCTCGCGCAGGGCGATATGCACGGCCTCTGTGCGCGAATTGACGCCGAGCGCGCGTGCCGCCTCATCCGCCAGTTTTGTGTCCAGCCGGATCGATGTAAGTGTCGCCGCCATACCTTCTCCTTCTGTATATACAGATCATGGCATCAATATATATATGTGTCAAGCTATCCTGCCGGGTGCCGGGTGCCCAACTCCCGATTTTCGGACTTGGGAATACAGTCTCCGGCAACCTCTCCTGCCCTCACTCACCAACCAGAAACTCCGCGCGATTCGTCCAGTCATCGTCCCGGAACGCTTCGTAGAGTTTCGCAATCTGCTTGACCAAGCGGGTGGCCGGGTGCCCCAGGTACGGATTCTCTGCCCTGGGAGACCACAAACTACCACACTTCCAACTCAAAATCCCGATACTCGCGTATCAACTCAAAATCGGCGCGATTCGATGTAATCAGCTTGGCCCCGTAGCTCCGCGCGGTCAGCGCAATCAATACATCGAAGTGCAGGTCGCGGAGTTTGACGGATTCGAAGCCATGATCTGCACGCATCCGCGCTAGAATCTGCCCGGATTCCAGCCAGTTGTTCGTCGTGGGCGTCAGAGTCGGATAGTTGCGCTCGAAGAACTCGACGGTCTTGCGATCCACGGGCACAGCAACCCCGCGCCAAAGCTCTGCCAACACTACGGAGGAGTTGCGCACAAGCCCGTCGATCCTGAGTATTCGATCTAGGTGACGATTGGTACGGATCTGGTCGATCACAATCGAACTGTCGAAGATGACCAGATTACTCATCGCATCCGGCAAAGGAACCTTTGCCACCGTACTGCTTCATCAGGTCTTTAAACTTCTGTAATGCAATGGCTTCCTTCTCCGACATAGGAACGCCTTTGGTGCGCGATTTGGCACTGCGGACGCGCACACCTTTGCCTGCCAGCTTGGTGTTCAACCTAATTGAGGTCACGGGCGCGGCCATGGCTTCTCCTCTCTGTATCTATTAATTCTGCTCTCGATACACACTGCCGTCAAGCTCTGGCGGCTGCCCCAACTCCCGATTTTCGGACTTGGGAATACAGTCTCCGGCAATCTCTCCTGCCCTCACTCCTTCTCCAGAAACTCCACCCGATTCATCCAGTCATCGTACCGGTATGCTTCGTAGAGTTTCGCAATCTGCTTGACCAGCCGTCCTACCGCATATTGCGGAATCGTTCTCGCATCGCAAAAGATAACACCGCAGTGATCCCGTCCCTCCAGGCCCCACTCTTTTAGCAGCATTGGAATTGTCCGCAGATCGTAGGTCACCAGCGTGAGTCCGACGGCAATTGCCGCCTTTAAAACCTCCACATCGGGCTTGCCCCGCAGCCGGCCTTTCTCCCAATCCGGAATCGCATACACTGCGATCTCCGGAAACCGTCGCCGCAATCCAACTGCAACGGCGCGCGGCACATGCTCATCGAGCAGCAGTTTCATCCTTCAGCCGGCTTCCCGGTTTTTTCACGTGGGAATCGCTGTAGATTCGGCAGCATCCGTTTCAGCGCCGCAAAATCAATCGCGTCATAATCCGCCAACTGCTCGGCGATCTCCTCCGGAAAGGCCTCGATATAATTTACCGCCGCCTGCACCTTTTCGAGTGGCCATTCCAGGTGCTTTGCTACGGCCTCCGCGTTCTGCTTGTAGCCGCGCAGCAGCTCCGCCACCTGCCATACCGCCAGACGACTGCCCTGCATATAAACCTGCCGCCCCACCGCCGAGTCCCGGAAGTCGATATACGCAAACTCCGAGCGGCGCAGACCCTCCTCCACCAGCCGGGCGCTGGCGTCGCTCGCGGTCCATCCATGCCGTCTCGCCATGCGCTTGAGGCGCTTTCCGCTCTCCGCGGGAAGCCGCATGCTAATGACCATCGAAGTCGCTGTACTCATGGCAGAATCCTTACATCGTCACTCATGTAAGCATTGTAACTCATATTCGCTGGAAATCGAATCAAACTGCCTTTCTTACAAGCCCGCCAACAAACTTGTAGCGCTGGCCTCCTGGCCGGCTGTAGTGCGGGCGTCCTCGCCCGCGCTTGTCCCGGCACAATTACTCAATCACACGGTCTTGGCACTATTCCCTGGTCCCAAGTCCTTGCAGATTAATTCCCCACTTCGTCGCACAATGACCCCAGAAGCTATCCCTCAAATTGTCCTGGCACGCCCTCTTCGCGCCGCCCATCAGCCGGAAACTGCCGGTAGAGGCCAAAAACACCACGTAACTCCTTATCCAGGAATATTTTGCAGGGAACTTCATTGTTTTCAATATTTTGCAGCGCAGCCCTCCCTGTAACCTCATGAAAACAAGGATTTTGCGTCCAAAGTATGGGTGGGGGTACAGGGTGTCTGGCTCCGGATTCTCGAACTCTAACTCAGACCCGCTATAACCGGCTGACCTTCACCGCCAGCTTCTCGAACTCCACGGTGCCCAGCCCCCGCGCGGCGGCCATCTCCAGGTAGGGCATCTGCGCTGCATCCAGATTCCAAAACGCCTTGGCCACATAAGCGTCGAGAGCGACCGGATCGGTTCCGGCGACGATGGTCTTCTTGAGCCCCACGTCTTCCAGGTTGCCGCCCGTTGGCCCGTTGCGCAGCAGAATTCGGTAGCAGTCCATCATGGTAAGAGTCGGCAGCATGAAGCTGGCCAGGTCGGCAAGGCTCTGGTGAATCTGCTGATGCAGCCGGTTACGCTCTCCGCCCAGAATGCCGTACCAGTTCTTCATGCCCAGGGTTGCGCCGGTAAGCACATGGTGCTTGGCGATGGGCAGGTTGAAGATTTTGTCGGCTTCCAGAAACGGCGTGAAGACAGGCCAGCTTTTGAGCACTACGCCGCCCATCTCCACCTCGCGGAAAAGTTCGGGATCGGGCAGAATCACCTCAGCGTGCTCGGCAAGCGCCGCGGCCTGAATGCCGGAGCGATGGAAGCAGCGGCGCGGCTCGTTGCAACTGACATCGGTGACGATGACCCGTTTCGCGCCCGCCTGCCAGCATTGGCGCACAACCTCGGCCACCACTTCAGGGTTGGTGTTGGCCGCTTGCTCCGGGGTTCTGTCCCAGGCAATGTTGGGCTTGATGACCACCACATCCTGCCGGCTGACGAAGCGGCCAATGCCGCCCAGATTTTCCAGAGCTTTCTCGACCAGCGCGCGCGGCTCTCCGTTTTGAACCACCGTCAGCGGCGGCCATTGCGCGTCTTGAGAATTGGACGCAATGCGATGATCGCGCCGCGCATCTTCGGCCTTCGCCGGAACAGGACGGAAGCTGTGTTCGCTGAGCCAGACGGCCGCGCCCGCGGCGCCCGCCGCTGCTCCGCCCAGACGCAGCAATTGCAGCATGGCCTCGCGCCGCGTCATGCCCTGCGCGCCGCCCGTTGTTTCCTCCGGCTTTCGTTCGGTTTCGCTGGCCATGTGTTTCTCCCGCTCAAACTTCCATCAGATGAATGCGCCGCGGGTCGTTGGTTCCCAGGTTGTGCTTTGCATCGGCGGCGGTAACAAGGAATGTAGTCGGACGGCCCGTGGACTCGACCGTTGGCAATCCCACCTCGGCGCGCTTGCGCTCCAACATCTTCCACCCTGTGTAATCGATAGCCACAGGATCCTGGCCAACAATCAGTGCGTTGGGATACCAGAGATGCTCGGGGCGAAAGTTGGGGCCACCCTCATAAATAGAGGCCATCGCATCGCCAATCGTGAAGCGAAACTTGTCGCGCAGTGCTGGGATGCAATTCAAATCGGCAATGCCGGGATCGCAGGCCTTGCCGTGCAGTTCCGACGGCCGCTGAATGGCGCCATAAAAATTCTTCAGGGAAAACGTAACTCCCGCCAGATCGTGATCCTTGAGAACCGGAAGGTTGATCACAAAGTCGCACTCGCGCGTAAGTATCTTGGTGAAATTCACGCGGACCGAGCCGAACGCAGCCGGCTTTTCCTCAAAGCCAAAGCCATCCATATCGGTGGCGATGCAGCGAATCCGGCTGCGGTCATTCGAAATGGTGTATCCGGCGCGCTCCATATCACTGCGGTGGCATTCCCACACCACAATCTCGCTCGGCTTCACGCCGGCTTGCTGCAACCGCTCGCATACAGCCAGCGTCAACGCCAGATGAGTTGCGATAGGCTTTCCGCCCAGTCCGTTTACCTTGAGGCCAATGACCTTGCCGACAGGCACAATGCGCTTCCACGCCTCGACCGGCTTGTCGCGGCCGGTGTATGTGGCGATGGCGCGGTCCAGCAGATCGGCCACACGCTTTTCGTCCAGGTGTCCTCCAGACGAGCGCAGCGCCGCATCGCGAGCAACCACAACCCTGGATTTTTGCTGCTCAAGCAGCGCAGCCAGCCCCAGCTTGCTCTGTGCGCCCAGCAGCACAGCTCCGGTTGCTGCGGTCTTCATAAATTCTCTGCGGCTCTTCATTGCACTCCTCGCCTTCTCGACACGGTCAGCGGCTTTACAGTTTCGCTTCAACGCCGCGCGCCAGCGAAAGCAGAGCCTGCGGCGTGTCGGGTGTGGACTCAAAAGCAACAATGCGCACCAGCGAAGTGCCTTTGCGGAAGATAATGCTTTGCGCATAGGCAACGCCCGCGTCGCCCAGTTGGACGGGCTTGGCGTCTTTCGTCCCCGTCTCCAGAATCTTGCGCGCGCCGTCCGCGCTCGCCATGGTGTGTACGTCCACGGTCGCCTCTAACTGCCCCTGGTATTTGTAGTCAGAGGTAGAAGTGGAGACAACGCCTGCCGAAATGTACTGCTCTGCGTCGCCGTCGATGTACTGGTAAAGGTCTTTAGCCGCAAAGACCCGCGTCTCGCTGGTCTTTTCCCAGCCCGCAACCGCGCCCGTCGCCGGAAACGCGTCAGATGCTTTCTTCTTGCATCCCGTACCGGCAGCCGCGGCAATAACCACAAGCGCCACAATAACCCACGTCCAATTCGATCTGATTTTCACGAAGCGTTCTCCTTCATTTTCTGTTCAGCAAAATCTGGCTGCTCGGCGAGCGGCTTTCGCCGATGCTGGTGACATAAACCGCGGGGTGCTCCTGCAGCGGGCAGGCATACTCGCACGCGCCGCAGCCCACGCAGCGGCTGGGATCGACGCGCGGCTGCTTCAGCGTCTTGGTGTTGCCCGCCGAGTCGATCACCTGCGCTTCTTGCACATAAATCGCCTTGGGCGAGACCGGGCACCACTCTTCACACACAATGCAATCCGTGGCCATGGCCCACGGCAGGCAGCGGCCGCGGTCGTAGAAGGCAGTCCCCAGGCGTATCGGTTGGCTCTGTCCGCCCACGCCTACCACCCAGCCTTTTTCCTTCGGCGTAATCTGCCAGATCGCGCCCGTCGGGCAAACCTCCGAGCACTGCACGCAACTCGGCTCGCAATAGCCGATGCGCGGCACCAGTGTCGGCGTCCATAGTCCTTCCAGGCCAGCCTGATCGAGCGTCGGATGCAGCGCAATGTTAGGGCAGGCCTTCATGCACTCGCCGCAGCGAATGCAGCGCGACAAAAACTCCGGCTCATCCAGCGACCCCGGCGGTCTCAACAATCTTTCGTTGCGCCCTTTGCCCAGGCCGGTATTGGCGCGCATCAGCGGCACAAGCGCCGCGCCCGCCGCCACGCCGGTCAGCGCCCGCCGCCGCCCCAGATCAGGCGATGCAACCTCTTTCTCCTTGCGGAAAAATTTGAATTGCAAGCCGTCGTGCGGGCAAGTGCCCACGCAGTTCATGCACATCAGGCACTCGGCCTTGTGCCACGGAACGCCGCAAACTGGATCGTCGCCGCCCTGGCAATAAAGCATGCAGCGGTTGCAGTTGTCGCAGTTGCTCTCGTCCTTGTGCAGCCCCAGCACGCTCCAGCGCGAAACCGCGCCCAGCAGCGCTCCCAGCGGGCAAATCGCCCTGCACCACAGCCGCGTCACGCGCAAGCTGGCCGCCAGAATCGCGATGAACAGCACGCCCAAAATCAAGCCTTGCTGATAATGCGGCTGGCGCATATCCAGCATAATAACTTGCAGAATCGAGTGCAGTGTTCCGCCCGTCGACTTGATAACGGCAATGTGGCTGTGTTCCAGCGGCGTAAAGACGGCGCGCGCCGCCGCGTTGATCGCCGGCAAAATCGACAGCCCGAACGACCGCACCAATAAACTAAAAGGATCAAGCCATCCCAGCGCCGCCGAACCGAAGAGCGCGGCCACCAGGCCTGCAATCAGGACCAAATATTTCCAGGTCTGCCAGCGCTTATATCTGTTGGCCTCAATCCGCTGCTTGCCTCGCTTGGACTCCGAAGGCATATTCCCCACAAAGTGTTGCAGCGTGCCCATGGGGCAAATCCAGCCGCAAAAAAAGCGCCCCAGGAAAAGCGTCGGCAGCAGAATCACCAGGCACCAGAGCAGCCCGCGATAGAGCGCGTGCCCGGCCAGCGCATTCAGGAGAGCCACCAGCGGATCCCACTCGAAAAACAGCCGTACCGGCGGACGCAGGTGAATCTCCGTCCCGCCGCCGGGAAAGAGGCTCCACGAGGTAAAGAACAGCAATCCGAGAAAGAGCAGCAGAAAAACGATCTGCGAAATCCTGCGCAACCGCGGCAATCTGGACCGGTTCACCTGTCGCCTCCTCGCGCTACGGAGCTACTCCCGCTTGCTCCATGATTGGCGCTCAGACAACCATAAGACTGTGATCTGTATCACCGGTTGGCGGCTTCGACCGTTGGATTTGCGGAAGTCGCGCCCCTTGAAAGGTCGCATCCTTCAGAAAATATATGCGCAAGTCAGGATTGTGTCAGTCATCCAGGAAATATATGCGCAAGTCAGGATTGTGTCAGTCATCCAGAAATATATGCGCAAGTCAGGATTGTGTCAGTCGTCCAGAAATACATGCGCAAGTCAGGATTGTGTCAGTCGTCCAGAAATACATGCGCAAGTCAGGATTATGTCAGTCGTACTCTGGCTTCGCCGACCCGCGAAGCATGAAATTGTAGCGCCGGCCTCCCGGCCGGCTGTAGCGTGGACCTCCCGGTCCACGCTTGTTTCTTTCTAGGACACGATTTGACTGGCTGCGGAAAAACTCATTCCGGAGTCGCAAGAAGCGTCAGGGCACGACTTGAGTCGTGCCGTAAAGGCAGCAAAATGAACGCGGGCTTTAGCCCCTGAGGGAATGTTCGCTGCGACAAAAAACTTGTGCAGAGCTTCCTACAGAATCACCTCAAACCCCTTGCGGCGAATGACATTGAGCAAGGCAAGCGCCGGGCCTTTGGGCTGCTTGATTCCGCGCTCTAGCTGCGAGACATAGCCTGCGGTGAGATTAAGATAGCGTGCAAAAACAGCCTGGCTCAGATGCGCCCGCTCGCGCAGTGTGCGAATCTCCTCGCCGCTGATCGGCTCTGCTGTGCGGAGAGCCTCTGGGCCAAGCAGACGAATGGTGATCTTATCGTGCGTCGCCTTATCCATGATGCCGATGCGGTACTGGTCGCCGGCCATCTCAAGAAGGGCCTCGGACAAATTGCTAAGTTTCTTCGCCATCTTCAATCTCCTGTAATTTGCCGTCCTCAAGGGCCTCAAGAATCGTTTCGGAATCAGCGACAAGCCAGTTCCCGGCGACTTCCCGAAGAATCAGTAGCTCGTCGGTGCTTATGTTCTCGCGCTCGTTCTTGGCAAAACCGAACAATAAGACAGCTCGATCTTTCACACGGTAAGCAATGATGATGCGATAGCCGCCGGATCTTCCCTGCCCTTGCCGTGCGACACGCTGCTTGATGAGGCCTCCGCCCAAATCGGCGTCGATCAGGCCTCGTTCCGCCCGCTCAATAGCCTCACGCAAGCTCTTGTCGGCAATCCCCTCACGTCGGGCAAACCGTGCCAGCCATTTGGTTTTGAAGCTCCGCACTTCGTCATCCTAACACTATGAACTATAGCACATAATACTATATCTGCAAGTTGATTTTGTGCCGGTTAGATCGCGTAATGGCGTTTGGTGAGGTTCTTGTGGTCCGTCTGGAAACCACAATTTTCACTTCTGCTCTTGCAGATTATTATCTTCAACCGGCGCACAATGTAGAAAAGCTGCTGAAACCAGGCAGGCGAAGGAGAAACCCGGTATGACAGAAGACACCCAATCCACCCCCGGTACGAGTGCGGCCAAAGAACCAACAGTTGACCAGGAAAACCCCGCCGTCGCACGCTGCATGAGCGCCTGGACAAGCGCCTACAAGGCGAATCGCAAAAATGAATACGAAGCCGAGCAGGCAGCAGCATTGGCTTACTGCAACGCTATGCCTCGGCTCTGCGGATACGAGAACATTTGCAATTTCATCGCTTGTGTAGCCCACGGCATCCTGATCGATGTATTCGAAAGGAAGAACAGTACCAAGCTCCTCTACGCCGCCCAGGTCGCGCTCAGCTCAGTCCGCCGGCCAGCGCCGCCCAAATCCGCCGCCGCGTGATACACCCCTACCCCCCTATATATATTTTCAAAACCTTGCAGATTATATGAACCTGTCTGGAATCAATGAGTTCCAGCGTTAACCAGGCGGATATTTACCGCATTATGAGATGGAGGAGGTTTGCTTACAGTCGATTAATGAGAGAGGCGATGCACGCCGCGCCGAAGCCGTTGTCTATGTTGACCACCGAAACGTTGGGAGAGCAGGTGTTCAACATTCCCAGCAGCGCGGCGATGCCTCCAAACGACGCTCCGTAACCAACGCTGGTGGGCACGGCGATAACCGGCGCATTCACCAGCCCGCCAACCACGGTGGGCAACGCGCCTTCCATTCCGGCGCAAACAATCAGCACGCGTGCCGATTGCAGTCCTTGCTTCTGCGCCAGCAGGCGATGAATCCCGGCCACGCCGACGTCGGCGATCAGTTCAACGGTGTTGCCCATCAGACGCGCGGTCACCACGGCCTCTTCGGCTACCGGCAAATCGCTGGTGCCGGCGCAGACCACGGCGATAGTTCCCTTGCCCGGTGTTGCCGGAGTCTGCGTAAGCGTAATGGCGCGAGCCGTCGCATGAAACTCGGCGCGTGGTTCGACGGCATGAACGGCTTCGAACATTTCTCGCGTCGCTCGCGTGGCCAGCACATTGCCTCCGGCATTCGCCATGCGTGCAAAAATCGCGGCCACTTGTTCAACGGTCTTGCCCGCGGCAAAGATTACCTCCGGCATTCCGGTGCGCAGTGCGCGATGATGGTCTAGTTTGGCGAAGCCAATGTCCTCGAAGGGCAGATGCTTCAAACGCTCAACCGCGTCATTGACCGTGGTGCGGCCCTCGCGAACTTCGTTGAGCAGAACTTCGATAAGAGCGCGATCCATCAACGATTCTCCTTTGTAGCGGCGTAGGCTCGCATGGCTTCTTCCATCACCTGTTTGAGAGGAACCGAATGTTCCACGGCAATCTTGCGGCAATCCTCATACTCCGGCGCGGCGTTGGCAATCTTGCCGGAGGGCAAACTGGCAATCTTGATTTGCACTTTGCCCCAACGCGTTTCAACTTCAACAAACTCGCGCGCCAGAGCAACCTTGTTTTCCAGCCTCCAGCGCAGGCCGATTGTGGTGGTCTCTCGAAAAAGAATTTCCTGCAGAGTAGGCACAAGATCAGGCCGGCAGAGGACGGTCACCTGCACGCCCGCTCGCCCCTTTTTCATCTGCACCGAGGCTCGATAAACGTCCCACGCGCCCGCTGCCAGCAATAACTCGCTGACATAACTCAAGACCTGCGGGTTGCAATCGTCGATCACCGTTTCGATGACCGCGATAGCTTCGGTGGCAGCCTTGGAACTTTCTTCGCCTACCAGCAAACGCAGCAGGTTGGGTTGGCTTGGCATCTCGCGTCCGCCCGCGCCGTAACCCGTTTTCTGGATGCGCATCGCCGGCAGCGTCGCGTACTGCACATCGAGCATCCGCAACAGCGCCGCGCCGGTCGGGGTTACGCGCTCCATCGGCTCGCCAGCCGCGTAGACCGGAGCATCGCCCAGCAAAGCCAGCGTGGCCGGCGCGGGAACGGGAAGCGTGCCGTGCTGACAGGCGACGGTTCCGCTGCCCACATTGAGCGGCGAAGCGAGCCAGCGGTCTACGCCGAGTGCCTCAGCGCCCGCCGCGGCGCAGACGATATCGACGATGGTGTCCACCGCGCCCACCTCGTGGAAGTGCACCTTTTCGACAGGAACGCAATGAATGGCGGCCTCGACCTCGCCCAGCATTTGAAAGGCGCGGATGGCGCGTTGCTTGACCGCGTCTGAGAGAGGCGTGGAACGAATGATTTCTACAATAGCCGATAAGGAGCGGTGAGGCGCATGAGAATGTTCGTGCGAATGCGAATGCGCGCCGTGCTCATGAGAATGCGCATCATGCGTGTGTGCTTCGTGAGCGTGGTCAGAGTGCTCAGTCTCAACTGGAGGAGTGTCGGGTGAGATGACGTCCACCTTGGTTGCGGCCAGGCCGCCGCGGCTTACCTTATGCATCTCCAGCCGCGCGCCCACATTCAGCGCGGCCGTCGTCGCTTCAAGGCAGGCGAAAGGGACGCCCGCATCCACCATGGCGCCCAGCAGCATGTCGCCGCTTATGCCGGAAAAGCACTCCAAGTATCCAATTCGCATCGCAATGTGATTCTAAACTGTTTGCTATGCGCCGCGCCGGGTCAGCACTTCGACGGGCAAAACGGCATTCATGGCACCGGAACGAAATCCTTGACAATCGAGCGTGACGTATTGAAAGCCGGCCAGCTTGAGCGCGGCGGTGATGGCGTCAAGCATTTCCATTGTGAGGGCACGCGGCATCTCGGCGCGGGCCAGCTCCACGCGGGCCAGCTCGCCGTGATGACGAACACGCAACTCGCGAAAGCCCAACTGGCGCAGGCTCTCCTCGGCTTTTTCAACTTGTTCAAGAACCTCGCGGGTCACGGTGCGGCCATACTCCACGCGGGAAGAAAGGCAGGGCGCAGCCGGGCGATCCCAGAACGCAAAGCCGGCGGCCCTGGAGAGCGCGCGAATTTCAAGCTTGGTCAACCCTGCCTCGGCCAGCGGCGCCAGCACGGCGTGCTGCTCAGCGGCGCGTTGGCCGGGACGGTAGTCATGGGTATCGTCGGCGTTCATGCCATAGGCGATCTGCTCGAATCCCAGCTTTGGACCCAGCGCCTCCATGGCCGCGAAAAGCTCGTCCTTGCAATGGAAGCAGCGGTTGGCGTCGTTACGCTGGTACTCGGGCCGGCTCAGCTCTTCGGTTGCAATGATGTGCAAAGGCATCTGTTGCACGCGTGCAAAGTCACAGGCAGCCTCGAAGTCATGGCGGGAGAGGCTGGGCGAATCAGCCAGCACGGCGAGCATACGGGAGCCGAGAACTCGATGCGCCGTGGCCGCCAGGAACGCGGAGTCCACGCCGCCGGAGTATGCCACCATCAGGCTGCCTAACTGCCCCAGGCGCTCTTCCAGTGTTTGCAGCTTCAGCACAGTCTCCTCGCCGCTGCCTGACGCGCGATCGGGTCCGCTCATCGCGTCTCCGGCCTCAGGTATTTTCGTTTGCGCACGCGCCTTCATGGCTCGATTATAGCTGAGGAGCTTTGCAGACTGAGAGTGTCCGGTATTCTCGCCGCTGTCGAGTTCTACGCGGCTGGCCTTCCGGCTTCTCTTCGGCTGATGGCGCGGCCAGGAACAACTGATACAACAGGATTTCTGGTTATGGGCGTGTGGCCGTAAAGAACTTCATGCCAGCGTGCCACTACGCGAGGCTCTGAAAACGGCTTGGAGACGCTCCGCGCGGCACTGCCAAGCCTTTGGCGCAACAGCGGATTCTTGCCAAGTTTCACGATTGCGCTTGCCAGAGCATCCACTTGCTCGGCTGGCACCAGCAACCCATTCACCCCAGGCCGTATTACTTCACGCGGCCCATTCGGACAATCATAGCTGATGCAGGCAGCGCCACAAGTCATCGCCTCGATAAGCACAAAGGGTAAACCTTCATATCGCGAACTGAGAACAAAGATTCCGCACTCTGAGTACAGAGAATACGGATCGTCTGAAAACGGCGCAAAGATTACGCGGCGCTCGATTCCAAGAGTGCTCGCCTGTCGCACTAACTGCTCGCGCAATTGCCCATCGCCCACAATGCGCAATGACCATTCGGGCAGTTGCTCAATGGCAATCGACCAGGCAGCAAGCAGCAAATCGAAACCCTTTTCGTGCGATAGCCGCCCCATGGCAAGAATCTCCTTGCGGCGAAGCGCGCCGTTGGGGCTTGGCGGAAAAACGATATTGGGAATTCGGGAAACCGTTCCAGCAGGAGAATAGAGCGCCGCATATAGATCCTGATCGCTCTTGGTCAGCGTGACAATCCGCGACGCCACCACAGACGCAATCATTCTGGCCAGCCTGCCTCGCGGCCTTGTGACACTATTGGAAACCGGAAAATGCTCCCATATAGCCACCTCTACGCCGGGCACAAATGCCGCTGGCAAAGCCACTATCAACCTGTTGACTCCGGTGCACACAATCCATTTTGGCCGCAACCGGATAACATAAAAGGCAAAGACGCAAGCCAGCCACGGATAGTCCAGAAAGCACGGCCACGGTTTCTTGAGGCCATAACTCACCTTGACGTTGCTTGTCAGTGGAAAACCAGAAGTCTTCCCCGCCCCGTACATTGACCAGATTGATATCGACTCGCCGCGGGTGGATAGCGCGTTGGCAAGACTGACTTGTGCTCGCTCCGTGCCCGCGCGTGCCGAAATATTGTGGATAATAAAACAAATCTCCATCACGGCCTCAGGCATTACTCAATCGCGCGCATTGTTAGAGCGCGCTAACGTCAGGACTGGAGCCCCTGCGTTCGCAATGCCATCTTCAGGCGGAGACGGAGAAGAATATAGCGCGCTTGCCATGGCGATACCAGAGCAGATATCGCCAAAAGACAATAGCGCGACACCCGGCTATGGGATAAAAGCCCCCTGCGAACGCATTTCATGGCAAGCCGAAAGACTCCGTTCTCCAGCCTGCCGGTGTTGACAGCACGTTCATAACCTTCCCGGCTGAAGCTGTCTTGACCATTTCTCATGCGTTCGCGATGTAAGTTAGCGGTGTAGTAATGCGCCTTTCTCTGTTCAAGGCGTGAAGAGTTATTGCCGGATCGCGTTCGAATCAGCATCAGGTTTTCCGGGAGGTTTGTTATGTGAAAGCCGGCAGTGATAGCGCGAAGCAGAAAGTCGTAGTCTTCCGCAACCGCTATCTCCCGATAGCCCGATAACTTGTCATATACTTCACGCCGCGCAAGCCAGATATGGCTGCACGGAGGCGCCAATAGCAAGGTCCTGGAAATCGCTTCTTGAGTGACAGGCTTCAACGACACACCCAGCCCGGGAATCGTCTGTCCGCGCTCATCAATTGCCGAGGTCGCGCAGCCAACAAGAACAATATCCGGGTTATTCTCAAGAAATTGGAGTTGCTTTTCCAGCCTGACTGGCATGGCAATATCATCTCCATCCATTCTCGCAATGAACGGAGCGTGACAGAATCCGAGTCCAAGATTGAGGGCAAGTGGAAGACCCAGGTTCCGTGGCGATCGGACAATTATGATACGCGAATCGAAAGAAGCAAGATGCTCGACAATCCTCAATGTCCCGTCTGTTGAGCCATCGTCAACCACCACTATCTCGATGTCAGTAAAGGTTTGTGACTGGATGCTGGCCAGCGCTTCGGCAACATAGGCTCCGACATTGTAAACCGACAATAGTACGCTGATTCTGGCCATGCCTATCCTTTCTGAATTTCTTGACTTGCGAATTCATTTCTCTGCGCTCCGGCCCCATCGCGCTCCGTGCCACGCAGCGCTGCCAGCAGACCGAGCGTGACGAAGAAATACGGCATGATGGTGCTGACCAGGGAGAATCCATTGATCACCACGGGAAGAACGAGCAGATAGATCGACGCTGGGCATTTTCTCGAGAGAATCCACACATATGCGACAAACAAAAACGAGCCGCCGATGCCCAGCTCAAGAACAAAGGTGGCCACGATGTTATGCGCATAGATTCCAGCCAGATTGAATAAGTTTCCCACGCCGATGCCGAATATTCTTTGCACTGTATCTGCCTGGCGGTATATATCCGTCATAAGAGACAGGATGAAGAACTTGGATGTAAAACTTCCATCTATGTCGTGTATTGCCTTCGAGCCCTGCGTGGCATAACTCGTGAATAGATGGACAATAACGATTCCTTGCGCCGCCAGCAGCCCGAAGAGCGTCCATATTCTCCAGCGCCAGAGTTTGTACACCAGAAGCTGGCAGATGCCGGCGGCAATCGACGCCCTGGAAAAGGTGGCAAACAGCAGCAGGTAAGCCAGTAGCCATTTCTTTCGCGCAATTGATTCCCTGAACGCAAACATGATCGCCAGCAGGCAGAGAATCTCGATGCCTGCAAAGTTGGAGTCAAAAAAGAAGAGGCTTGCTTTGTAGTGATAGAAGCTGTCGGACGCATCTGCTTCCGAAAAGGCTGGCATGTACGGAGAAAAGATGAGCCTGGATACACACTCAATGGTTAAGAAGACAAGAACCCAGTGAATGATGCGAGGCATCAGGCGGCAGAGATGAGCCGGCGGGTACGATCTGGCCAGAAGCATCATGGTAGGCCCGATCAACAGAGAGGCGAGAAAGAGAACGGGCGTTAAATAATTCTTTTCTCCGGCAGGACTGTGTGCTATGCCGATTGCCTGCGAGACGGAGATCAAAAGAATCAGGAATAGAGCTGTGAATATGCCTGCTTCGATGCGAACCAGATAGCAGCACAGCGCGACAGCGCAAAGCGCGAGAAGGAAGATTTGCGAGAAATTGATATAGATCAGGACCGGCACAAAGGAGAAAATCAGAATCGCGCGGAAAGCGAAAAGCCTGATGGATGCCGATAAGGACCCGGTAAATTCGAGTGGCTGTTGCATCAAGCCGATAGAATTAGAGGCCATTGCAAAGCCTCCAATCGTTTGGATACGCGTAGAAGAGCAATGTGCAAAAAATTAAGACAACCGCGCGTTGCGATGCCAAAACGGAATCAGTCCGCAAGCCGTTCGGAATAGGCTTGCAGCCATGCATCAATTCGTTATGTACATAGAGGAGGTTCATGCCGCCTCGCCTCCACTTACGGCCAGCGGCCCCATGGACAGATATCGCCTGCGAGCGCGCGCGAAAATAATCAATGCGAAAGGCAGGCCGATACCCGCTGAGACAGCCAGATAGCCAAGCGTGACGCCGGCATTACCCCATCGAGGCGCTGCGAACAAAGCCAACAGCAGAGTGAGCGAGGCCACAGCCAGCGACTGCCAAAGAAACGGCTCTCGCTTGAAAGAGCGCAACAGTGTGGCCAGGCTCTGCACCACGCAGTTGGAGCCGGCGGCCAGCACCAGCATTGCAAACAGTTGCGGCGAAACCATGCGCGCTGCCAGCCTTGGAGCGACAACAGTCAACAACGCCACTCCAGCATCGGCAGCCAGCGCGATCATGGCAAAGACAGCCAGGGCCTGACCCAGAGTGTGCAAGAATAGCCGGTCAAGCCCATGGAATTCGCGCTGCGCGATCAATCTACCAAACGGTGTAGCCTTGGTCGTGATCCAGGGCAGCACCAGGCCTGTCATGTAGCCGGTGATGGAGAGCGACATGCCCATCTGTCCTGCTTCGACTGGACCGCGCAGCGCAAAGAGGATGGGGATGAACACCTGAATCGTGAAGTAGGAGCACATCCAACTGACAGCGATGCGCCATTGAAAGGGCCAGACTTCGCGACTCCAGCGGATGGAGGCATCGCGGGACTGATGAACGAGCAATCCCATCAGCAAGCGGCGTCGCGCGGACAGAAAGAACAGGCCGGCTCCAACTTGGCCCGCGATAACCAGCGCCGGCGCATATAGCCCGTGATGCAGGAGCAGGGCGGTCCAGGCTAACGCCATGCCGGTCACCGCCTGCCGCAACCGCAGAGCGGCTACTGCGCGTATCTGTCCGCATCCATCGAGGAAGGAGTAGAAAGGCTGACACCACAAGCCGGCCATCGATGCCGCAACAGCCAGCAGCCAGGGCCCCTGCCAGGCCACTTGCGCCACTGCGGGCCCGGCTTGGCGCGCAAAGAAGAGCGCCCCCAGCGGCGCCAGAATCATGCCCATTGCCACGGCGGCCACGCTGTACCAGCGCACACTGAGTTGAAGCGCGGAGGCCAATCGTGCGTGAGCCGCCGGATCGCCGCTCACTCTGCCGTCCTTGTGCAATTCCAGATGAACGCACTCGTGCGCGGCCAACTGCTGAACGACAAACGAAAAACCCAGCTCGAAAACCATCTGCAGCGCTACCAGGCTGAGCAGCGTGTAGTAGTAGCCCTGCTCGGTGGGCGTCAAAAAGCGGACGATCAGCAGAACCGTAACGGTACTGCCGGCAATACTCACCACCCTCGCCAGAGAAGTAAAGGCAACAGCGCCATCCAGGCCCAGCGCCTGCCGTATTCTCATTGCAATCCTCCGCCCCAGGCCTGTTCGAGCGCCACGGGCCATGAGCCTGCGTGGCGACGGAGGAAACGTAAAACCTCGACAACCTCGGTTGCCAGCGCGAGCACGAGCGCCAGCGGCAAACACACCAGTAGTGCTCCCAGCACAATCCAGATTCTGAACGGTGATGTGGGGCTGTCGGGAATAGCTGCCGCATCGACTACCTGCGCTTGCGAGCCCTGCCGTGCCTCGTCAACCCGCGCCACCTCCTGAAGGCGCATCAACAAGCTCACAACCGTCTCGCGATACTTCACCTCACGCAGCGCACGCGCATACTCAAGTCCCGCCTGGCTCACCGTGCCTTTGGGCGCCACCAGGTCGCCGCTACGGCGGTCATGAGCCACGTCCATGGCGGCCAACTGCGCCTCAAGACTCGACAACTCCTCCCGCGCGCGCTCCAGGTCTGGATTCTCGTCGGCGGCAAACTGGCGCATCGCCTGAATCTCGACTTGCTTGGCCGCTACCTGGGCGCGCAACATGGCCGCCGCCGCGATCATCGCGTGGGCCTGGCCGTCCATCTCAATCACGCCGGTGCGTTGCTCGGTTTGCTTCATCTCCTCTTCGGCTCGTGCCAGATTCTCACGTGCATCAGTCACTTGCCGCTCGAAGAAGAGCCTTCGTCCGGACGCCTCACTTATCGCCAGGCTCGCCGAAAAGCGCCGGTATTCCTCCACCCAGCCGTTGGCCATCTCTGCGGCCCGGCGCGGATCTTGGTCGGTCACCGAAAGGCGAATCAACCCATCCTTCAACCCACTGTCAATGAAGGTCTTCTTCTCCCATAGTTTGCGCGCCGACGACAAACGCTTCGCCTGGTAAAGCTCCTGCAGATGAAAGCGCTCCACCATCGCCTCCTCTACCGTGCGGCTCTTCAGCAGAGACACCTGCAAGTCATTGGAGTTCTTGATGCCCAAGGCGCTTGCACCCACTCCGGTCATGGCGTTCATGCTGCTCAGTTGTGCCATCATGGCCGCTCCCGCTGATCCGCCCTGCTGGGGAGGCAGGATGACCGTGGTGGCTATGTAGCGGCGGGGCTGCAGCAAGGCAACCGCCAAGCCCAGACCAACAATGACCAGCGTGGCGATGCCTATCAGCTTCCTGCGTTTGATCGCTACGCGAATCACCGGTGGCAGAGTGCCGGTGGAGGTTGGGGATGCGAGTACGTTATGTCCCTGATCTTCTGTTGGCACGCGAACCTTCCTCTTTGCAGCGGGTCGGGTTTTCTCTTGAGTCGCGCGGCTTGCTTCTTATGTGGAGTTTTGCGCCGCTTGTTCCGGGGTAATAACTGACAGCCATCACCACAGCCTGCAATTTTGGCAAATACGGTTAGTTGCGATGGTTTTCCCAGCCACTTAGCTGGAATCTGCGCTCAGATTACCCGCAAATGATGGAGCGCGAACGGAGAAGAAAAGTAAACCGGCCTCGCGAAATCGATTATGGGAAAACCCTTACAGACCTGTTCGATTTCGGAACAGTATCAATCTTTTCTTGCGATATTTTGCTCGTTCCGCCAGCCAGATGTGTGAACAATAGGGCGTCTATGAGAAACCATTCATCTGCCCGCTCACTCCTTTGCCGCGTGTTGATGCTCTGCGTTACCGGCGCCGCAGTTCACGCCTGCTGCGCGCTTGAATTGCACGCCCAATGTTCAGCCGACGACAATCCCGATTCGTATGACTGCCAGATGCAACAGGCTGCGCCTTCGCCTTCCGCGACCCAATCGCCTATATCGCCAACCGTGCTGACCATGCAGGAAACTCCGCAGCAGGTTACGCCGAGGGCGGATCGCTCCACAGACTCTTCGCCCAACGACAGCCTTTCCAGCGGCGCCAATTTCACCGAGCAGGCGTTGCGCAATGGGATGAACGCCGCCGGACAGCGGCGCAAACAGACCTTGCCCGCCGAGCCTCCTACCGAGTTTCAGCGTTTTGTGGCTGCCTCCACGGGCCGCATGCTGCCCATCTATGGAGCTAGCCTCTTTGCCCAGCGACCAGCGTCTTTCGGCCCGCTCGAGCAGGGACCCGCTCCGCAGGACATGGTGGTCGGCACGGGAGACGAACTGCGCATCCGTATATGGGGACAGATCAACTTCAGCGCCAATCTCCGCGTGAGCCGTGAGGGAGAGATATACCTTCCCAAGGTGGGCGCCGTGCATGTTGCCGGCCTTGCTTTTTCCGCTGTCGCTAGCCACATGCGCACCGCGCTCGAGCGAGTCTACCGCAACTTCGAGCTGAGCGTCGATATGGGCGAGATTCACTCCATTCAGGTGTATGTGACCGGTCAGGCGCGGCAGCCGGGAGAGTACACGGTGAGCGCGCTCAGCACGCTGGTGAATGCAGTCTTTTTGAGCGGCGGCCCTTCCGGCGCCGGCTCCATGCGCCACGTCGAGTTGAAGCGCGAGGGAAAGGTGCTCACGGACTTCGATCTTTATGCGCTGCTGGTGAGGGGCGACAAGACGGGCGATGTGCAACTGCAAGCCGGTGACGTGCTGTTTATTCCCGCCGCTGGCCCGCAGGTGGCGCTGCTGGGCAGCGTGCGGCTGGCCGCCATCTACGAGTTGCGCGGCCAGGAGTCAATCGAAGATTTGCTCGACGCGGCCGGCGGCAGAACCGCAGTGGCCTCCGGCGGGCGCATCTCGGTGGAACGCATCGAGGACCACGCGCAACGCCGCGCCTTCGAGTTGAAAGCCGATGCGGCCGGCCTGGCGACCTTGCTGGCTGACGGCGACATTGTGCGCGTCGATCCGATCTTCTCCAACTATCGCGAGACGGTCACGCTACGCGGATCTGTGGCCAACCCGGGGCGCTTCCTCTGGCATCAGGGCATGAGGTTGAGCGAGCTGATGCCCGACAAGGATTCGCTCCTCTCGCGGGACTACTGGTGGCGGCGCACTCAGCTCGGACTGCCCGCCCCGGAGTTTGTGCCCCTCGGCTCGTTCGCATCGCAATCGCAAACGGCTCGCTTTCCAGGGCAGCAATCCGCAAGCTACTCAGGGCAGCAATCCACAAGTTACTCAAGGCAGCAATCTGGAAGCTACCCAGAGCAGCAATTCGAAAGCTTCTCCGGACAGCAAACAGACGGCTTCCCGGATTCGTCTCGCGGAACGCAGTTGCAGCCGCAGCCTCCAGACGGCGATCCATCCGTAGCAATGCGCAAGGCTCTGGACGCCCGATCCTCGGGAGCGTCGAACGCTCTGGCCGGTACCGAAGCAAGCAACCAGGGAGGAAGAGAAACAGCGCTTCTCCGTCCCGCTTTTCAAACTGACTGGGACTACGCCGTGATTGAGCGGCTGGACTCAAGCACCATGGCTACATCGCTGATTCCCTTCGATCTTGGCAAGCTGGTGCTCGGCCATGATACTTCGCAGAACCTTGAACTGCAGCCCGGCGACATCGTTACGGTTTTCTCGCAAGACGACATCCGCCAGCCCGTCGACCGGCAGGCGAAATATGTGCGGCTGGAAGGTGAGTTCGCGCATGCCGGCGTTTACAGCGTCCAGCCCGGCGAATCGTTGCGCTCGCTGGTCAGGCGCGCCGGAGGCCTCACCGACAAGGCCTATCTTTACGGGTCGGAATTCACCCGCATAAGAACCCAGGCCATCGAACAGCAGCGTTTGAAAGAGTACGCCGATCACCTCGAGCATCAGTTGGCGCGCAGCTCAATCAAAATGGCCGGCATGGGAGACAGCAGTTCGCAAGGCGCGGGACAACAAGGCCTGCTCGCCACCGTCAACCGCGACCTGATCGCGCGGCTGCGCCAGTTGCAGCCCACCGGAAGAATCGTACTCGATTTGCGCCCGCACAGCTCTGGAGTGAACCAGTTGCCGGAAACCCCGCTCGAAGACGGTGATCAGTTGCGGATACCGCCCACTCCTTCTACCATTCAGGTGGTCGGCGCGGTGCTGAATCAGAATGCATTTCTGTATCACAATGGCGCTCGCGCAGGCGAATACCTGCACATGGCTGGAGGCCCCAACCGCGACGCGGATCGTGGACAGACCTTTGTTCTGCGCGCCGACGGATCCGTCACCGGACACACCGCAGGCATATCGATCTTTTCTTCCGGATTTGAAAAAACGCGCCTTTACCCCGGCGATACCCTCGTTGTGCCGGAGAAGAACATAGGCCCCGGCGCCATGCGGGAGTTCCTGGCCTGGTCGCAGATGTTCTCCCAGTTGGCCCTGGGCGCTGCCGCCATCGACGTGCTTAAGTAATCAGCCGGACGAAACCTACCAGAGCATCGCTCCGATTCCCGGCACATCGTTGCTGCTACAGCAGAAGTTGCGCATATCTCAGGCGCTCCCCCCGGCACGCGCCTGGTTCGCCAATACCGATGATTTCATCGAGCCGTTTAATTTGCTTCAACCAGCATGACTTCTTTTCATGGACACTCGATCTCCGCGCGGAGCCTTGTCACATCTCTCATAAAAACCTTCTAATTAGCTATTTCATTGAATGTCGGCAACGGGACATTTCCCAATATCGTCTTTCGGATCATCCGATTTCTCTCCTTGCCCTCATATCCGCAGCGAACGCGACGATGATGCAGAAGTGGACACTCTTATGCGTGAGAGTCCAAATCGATTGACGATTCACTCGAAGCAGCGGCCATCTTCGCAGGCTGATGCACTCGGGTTTTACCAGTGCTCTAAATGTCCAACTCGCTTTCGAGGTTTCCTTTATGCTGCTTTCCAGCCGCGTCTTTGAGTCGAGCGTTGTTACTGTCCCGCCCTTCCCAAGCTCCGCGCAATCGCCTCTCATTCACGGCGGGCCTGTTTTAGAAGCGTTACTCAAAAGCCCCTCGGCTAGCAGGTGGACTGTCTGCTTGTCTAAAAGGCTGGTTGATCTGTCGGTTGCACTACTGATACTAGCCATATTCGGAGTTCCATTGCTGGCGATCGCATTGTGTGTACGCCTGACTTCGCCCGGAACTGCATTTTTTACCCAGTATCGTGTTGGCCGGGGAGGGCGCCATTTTCGCATCTATAAATTCCGCACCATGTCTTCCGGATCAGAAATCAACGGACCCGGCCTTACCAGAAACGGGGATTGCCGCATTACCGGCATGGGACTCTGGCTGCGCAAACTCAAGCTCGATGAGTTTCCGCAGTTTTACAATGTTCTGCGCGGCGATATGAGTCTTGTCGGGCCGCGGCCCAAGCTGCCACAGTACGCGGGAATTGTTGATATGCCTTATCGTCCCGGCGTCACAGGCGCAGCTTCGCTCGCCTTTCGCCGCGAGGAGGAGATTCTGAGCCGCGTTCACCCGAGCCGAATGGATAATTTCTATCACCAACACATCCGGCCGCTCAAGGCGCGCATGGACGTGCGCTATATGTGCAGGGCCACTTTCTGGAGTGATATGCGCCTGGTCGGCGCCACATTATTTGCCTGCCTGGCGCCCGCGCCCGTTGTCTTTCGCCGAGCCTCGACGCGAATTCAGGCTTTCCCTCCGCTAACAGTCCAGGAGAGCAGCGCAGCCAAATCCTTCGAAACGACGCTTTGAATGACCAAATCCGTTCTATTTATTTATCATGTTGAGCGTTTTGACAAAAAACGGCTCATACTTTAGTGTTTGTCTTGATCCTGTGCTCGTGTCCCTGCATCCCGCATATTCGCGGAGGCAATCGCCGGGAAGCACATAGGACTCACTCTGCCGCACCGGAATCTCCCATGAAGGCCTTTATCTTTGAGCTTTGCGTCGAAACCCTCCCGGCCGCCCAGGCCGCTGAACTGGGTGGCGCCGACCGCATCGAGCTGTGCGACAGGCTCGATATTGGCGGCGTCACGCCTGGCGAAAAACTGATAAGTGCCACAATCCAGGCGCTTTCCATCCCTGTCCATGTGCTGATTCGCCCCCGCGGGGGTGATTTTGCCTATTCCGCCGCGGAATTTGAACAGATAAGACTGCAAGTGCATAGAATCAAGCAGTTAGGAGCAGCCGGGGTAGCATTGGGAGTTCTGCTGACGGATGGCCGCGTGGACGAGGTTCGCAGCCGGGAGCTGGTGGAGCTGGCCCGTCCCATGAAGGTCACCTTCCACCGTGCCTTCGACAGAACACCGGATTTGAGCGAAGCGCTGGAAGCGGTCATCCGCGCCGGGGCCGATTGCCTGCTGACCTCAGGCGGGGAGCCGAATGTGCTCTCTGGCGCTAAGCAATTGAAAAGAATGGTTATTCAGGCCGGCGACCGCATTCCGATCATGGCTGGAGGCGGGCTGAGGCTGGCCTCCATGGCCGAGGTTTTAGAGCAAACCGGCCTGCACTGCCTGCACGGCTCGCTGACGCGGAGAGCCGTGGATGGCCCGCCGGAGAGCGGCCACGGACGTACGGCAGCGGAAATTCTGGTGGCCGATGTACGCACGGCTGTGGGGCTGATGCAGGGGCATTTCGCAGCAAAAATGATCTAGATACTTTGATACTGTTCACATTCCGGGGGGGTAAATCTCCGCCTCCCTCCGGGTCACCTCGCTATTTATGGATGAATTTAGTCCAATTCGTAACGGGTTGTTTATGCGTCAATATGGATAGGGTTTTTGGAGGTTATATGCGTCATTATGCGTAAGTTGCCGGAAATATATGCGTCATTATGGATGTGATGAAGGGATTAGGGGTTAGGGGTTAGGGGTTAGGAAATGTTCCACGTGGAACATATTCATTCCGTTGAGTTTAGCTTGATGTTTACTACATAATTATCAGCAAGGTGAAAATAAAAGAGTGAAACAGTGAAAGAGTGAAAAAGTGAAGCAGGGATCAGTAAAGCCCCGCGCTACAGGCCTTACCTGTTGTTTGCCAACAGGAAGAAATGTCCTGGATACCCCTGCTCCCCATGAGTGTCGCAGGGGTATCCGGTCCGGGAGGATCGTAGTCTGCGGCTTCTGGACTTCGCAGGATAATTATCGGCAAACACTTGCAGTGAAGGTCTGGCTATCTAGTCAGACGGCACCCGTCAGGCTCTCAGAAATCCTCAACACAAACCAACTTGGCGGGATTATCTTCATACAGTGGAGTATAGTTGGATCGTTCCCAAATATCGAGGTTACGAAATGCTTAAGAGCCGGTTCCGCAAAATCGGACAGGGGTTTAGGTGGAGGTTCTGTTCTTCCACAGCCTAAGATGGCTGAGAAGAGGAGAACCGATGAGCAGACGACCTCGCAGGAACCACACGGCGGTATTCAAG